>Ga0256404_1007355_pt1 | contig 17489 bp, 18 predicted proteins | sample RumenRJG_01DNA_FD_185990 | JGI IMG/M metagenome (GOLD analysis project Ga0256404, IMG submission 185990) | Bovine rumen microbial communities from Lethbridge, Alberta, Canada - RJG_01 | ecosystem: Host-associated > Mammals > Digestive system > Stomach > Rumen | place: Canada: Alberta | collected...
CAGCAGGTCGTCACACAGCGCCCGTGCGCGCACGTTCTCTGATATGTTACGACGTGCGGCCACGGGGCCTGAGTGACTGTGTACGAATTGGTACGACGTACAGGCCGCTCCCTCCTGACGCTGCGCTTCGCTCCGCGTCTGTCCTCCCTCCAAGGAGGGAGGCTGTGGTTGTGAGCTTTCCTCGCTTAACTTAATGACATTGCCTCTGGGGGAGGTGCCGAGCGAATGCGAGGCGGATAAGCAGACGCTTAGCGCTTCAGCGCTTAGCGGTCGCTTATGCAGCTTGCTGCGGAGGGTAGCGTATGAACAAATTCTGTATTCCTATCGAAAGGAATGAGAATGTAGATACTGCGTTACCCTCTCCGACCCCTACGGGGCCACCTCCCCCAAGGGGGGAGGCTTTGGGAGACACGGAGGTCATGGCATGACAAAAAACAAACGCCCGCAAACGGTGATGCTCATGGGCACGAGCTCGCATGTGGGCAAGAGCATTTTGGCGACGGCGCTGTGCCGGATTTTCCATCAGTGGGGGCGGCGCGTCGCGCCGTTCAAGGCGCAGAACATGGCGCTGAATTCTTTCGTGACGCGCGACGGCCTCGAGATGGGGCGCGCGCAGGTCGCGCAGGCCGAGGCGGCGGGGCTCGCGCCGACCGTGGACATGAACCCGGTGCTCGTGAAGCCGACGGGGAATGCCTGCTCGCAGGTCGTCGTCGACGGCAAGCCCATCGGCAATCTCTCGGCGAAGGAATATCACAAGGGCAAGTCCGTCGAGCTCTGGGGAAATGTGACGGCGGCGCTTGACCGTCTCGCCGCGCGCTACGATACGATTGTCATCGAGGGCGCGGGCAGCCCGGCGGAGATCAATCTCAAGGCCGACGACATCGTGAACATGCGCGTTGCGCGCTACCTGCACGCGCCCGTGCTGCTCATCGCCGACATCGACCGCGGCGGCTCGCTGGCGGCGCTCGTCGGCACGCTCGAACTTTTGACGCCAGAAGAGCGCGGCCTCGTGCGCGGCCTCGTCATCAACAAGTTCCGTGGCGACGTGACGCTGCTGCAGCCGGCCGTGGATTTCCTCGAGAAAAAAACGGGCAAGCCCGTGCTCGGCATCGTGCCGCACATCGACGAGATGGGCATCGACGACGAGGACTCCGTCTCGCTCGAAGAAAAAGAGGCCGGGCAGAAAACCGACGCGCCGAGCGACCTCACGCTCGCCGTCATCGAGACACCGAAGATCTCGAACTTCACGGACTTCGAAGCGCTCGCGGACGAGCCGGACGTCACGGTCGTCTACGTCAAGACCGTCGCCGAGCTGCGCGCGGCCCGGGCGGACGCCATCCTTTTGCCCGGCTCGAAAAACACGACGGAAGACCTGCTGCACCTCCGAAAGCACGGCATCGAGGGCGCGATTGCTGAAGCCGTCGCGGGCGGCACGCCGCTCATCGGCATCTGCGGTGGCTACCAGATGCTGGGCGAGGAGATCCGCGACCCCGAGCACACGGAGTCGCAGAACGACGCGGTGCGCGGCCTCGGCTATCTCCCGATGGTCACGACGTTCGAAGCGGAGAAGCGCACCGTGCAGGTCACGGCGGACTGCCCGGGGCTCGAATTCCTCGATGGCGCGCTCTGCGCGAAAGGCCTGCCAGGCTACGAGATCCACATGGGCCGCACGGAATTCACCGCGCCCGTGCGTCATCCCTTCCACCTCACGTGGCAGGGCGCGGAGCGCGTGAACCGCTGGGACGGGGCGCTCCGCGACGACGGCCAGGTCTTCGGTACGTACCTCCACGGCGTGTTCGACCACGACGGCTTCCGCCGCCAATTCCTCAATGTCCTGCGCCATAAAAAAGGATTACAAGAACTCCCGATCCAGCGCAACCGTCGCCGCGAAAAGGAAAAGGCCTACGACCGCCTCGCCGCGACCGTGAAACACGCGCTCGACATGAAAAAGCTCTGCGAAATCATGAAAGAGGCGGCAGCAGAGTGCGAAGCGTGGCACGATGATGGGGCCGTGGACACGATGGAAGAACTGTTGCAACCTCACGAAAACGCATGAAAGCACTCAACTTACGCCTCCCCCTTTGGGGGAGGTGGCCCCGAAGGGGTCGGAGAGGGTAGCTTTGTTTGGGATTCGGAATCCTTTCGAGAGAAATACTGAATTGTTCATACGCTACCTACGCCTCCCCCCTTGGGGGAGGTGGCCCCGAAGGGGTCGGAGAGGGTAACGGCCTACGTTGATTCTCTATTCTTTCGATAGAATCGTGAATCTCGTAACTACATGACCCTCCGCCGCAAGCGGCATAAGCGACCGCATCGGCGCTAAAGCGCCGTGCGTCTGCTTATCCGCCTCGCATTCGCTCAGCACCTCCCCCAGAGGCAATGTCATTAAGTTAAGGCGCAATGGTCATTCAAACTTTTGCCTCCCTCCTTGAGGGAGGGGGACCGCGAAGCGGTGGAAGGTGCCCCCTGTACAACAGAAGCGCCTGTACGGCCAAACTTCCGCGGCTTGCGAGCACGAAACGTTTGGTACGTGCGCGCAAGCCGCGAGGAGTTACGCCCTACGAATGCACCAAACGTACAAGGGGCACCCCCCGCCGCAAGCGGCCCTCCCCCCTCGGAGAGGGGGGCTTTGGGCTAGTGCGCGCACCAGCTTCTTAACTTAATGACATTGCCCCCAGAGGGGGAGGCTTTCCGTGAGAGTATCCGATGAGAGGCGAATCTATGAACGTTGGTATTGTGGCATTCTTATTTGATTGTATCCTCGGCGACCCGAATACGAAACTGCATCCTGTCGTCCTGATCGGCAAGCTGATCGCCGTGCTCGAACGCTTTTTTTACCGCCCCCAAGACAGCGACGGCCGCAAATTTTTCTCCGGCGCGCTGCTCGTGCTCATCGTGCTGCTCGTCTCCTACGAGGCCGCGGCCGCCATCGTCATGGCGTCGTACCATCTGCCGTTCCCATGGGCGGGCGAGCTCGTAGAGGGGCTGCTGCTCTCGTTCACGATCTCGCCGAAGAGCCTCGCGAAAGCGGGCAAGGGCATCTATGGCCTGCTCATGAAAGACGATCTCGCGGGCGCGCGGGAGAAGGTCGGCTGGATCGTCGGGCGCGAGACGAAGAACCTCGACCCTGGCGAGATCACGCGCGCGACGGTCGAGACCATCGCGGAGAACACGAATGACGGCATCATCGCGCCGCTCTTTTTCTTCGCCATCGGCGGCGTGCCGCTCGCGGTCTTCTACCGCGCCGCGAATACGATGGACTCGATGCTCGGCTATAAGAACGACAAGTATCTCTACTTCGGCCGCGCCGCCGCCCGCCTCGACGACGTGCTCGGCTACCTCCCGGCACGCATCACGGGCCTCTTGTTCCTCGCGAGCGCGGGCTTCCTCGGCTTCGACGTGCGAAATGCCCTCCGGATGCTCCGCCGCGACGCGAAAAAGCATCCGAGCCCGAACGGCGGCTGCTGCGAGGCGCCGATGGCCGGCGCGCTCCACATCCGCCTCGGCGGGTACAACACGTATTTCGGCAGAAAAACGTTCCGCGCCTACATGGGCGAGCCCATGCGCCCGCTCGCGCCGCCGCAGATCATGGAATCCATCCGCATGATGTACACGGCGACGATCCTGTTCCTCATCGTCTTGTACCTTGTGTTCCAGATCATGGGGTATTAGTCGAACGAAAGCCTCCCCTCTGGGGGAGGGGGACCGCGAAGCGGTGGAGAGGGTAGCGGCCTATGTCAATTCTCTATCCTTTCGATAGAATCGTGAATCGTGTAACAACATGACCCTCTGCAGCAAGCTGCATAAGCGACCGCTAAGCGCTGAAGCGCTAAGCGTCTGCTTATCCGCCTCGCATACGCTCGGCACCTCCCCCAGAGGCAATGTCATGAAGTTAGGACACGGAGGTCATTCAACCTACGCCTCCCCCCTTGGGGGAGGTGGCCCCGAAGGGGTCGGAGAGGGTAGCGCAGCATCTGCATTCATATCCCTTTCGTCCTGTTTGAGAATCCCATCATACGTGACCCTCCGCCGCAAGCGGCATAAGCGACCGCTAAGCGCTAAAGCGCCGTGCGTCTGCTTATCCGCCTCGCATTCGCTCGGCACCTCCCCCAGAGGCAATGTCATGAAGTTAGGACACGGAGGTCATTCAACCTACGCCTCCCCCCTTGGGGGAGGTGGCCCCGCAGGGGTCGGAGAGGGTAGCGCAGCATCTGCATTCATATCCCTTTCGTCCTGTTTGAGAATCCCATCATACGTGACCCTCTCCGCCTCGCATACGCTCGGCACCTCCCCCAGAGTGGGAGGCTTTTAGAAATGGAGGACACCTTTGCATTCCTTCCTAACCGCATTACAATTCTTAACGCGCATTCATCTCGTGGAGCAGGACAACCTCACCATCGAGGACTTCGGCCGCTCCGTGCGGACGTTTCCGCTCGTCGGCCTCGTGCTCGGCGTGATCGCGTTCCTCGTCGGCTTGTTCCTCGTGAATTTCGTCGGGCCGTCGTACGTGACGGCGGCGGTTTTAACGCTGCTGCCGATTGCCCTGACGGGCGGGCTGCATTGTGACGGTTTCATGGACACGGCGGACGGGCTGTTTTCCGGGCGCGAAAAAGCGCGGATGCTCGAGATCATGAAGGACAGCCGCGTCGGCTCGTTCGGCGTCGTGGCCTTCGGCTGCGCGCTGCTCTTTGACTTCGCGCTCATCCTCGACCTCGGACAGGCGCCGACGATCCTGCTCATCGCCGTCTTCCTCGCGCCCGTGATCGGGCGGGCGGCCATGGTGCTTGCCGTCGCGTGCTTCCCGTATGCGCGGCCGGAAGGCATCGGCAAGATGTTCCACGACCTCGCAGGACGCGGCGCAGCACGCGCGGCACTCGTCGTCTCTGCCGCCGTCGCTGCGCCCTGGGGGATTGGGGCGCTCATCGTCCTGCTGCTCTCGCTCGGCGCGGCCTGGCTCTTCGACCGCTGGGCGGCGGGGAAGCTCGGCGGGCTCACGGGCGATCTCTATGGCGCGACGGAGAAACTCACGGAGACGTGCGTGTTGGCGGCGTTTTGGATGTTGTTGCATCTTCCACAAGCACAAATGTTGCTCGGCGGGTGGCACTTCTGACGTGCGCGCACCGGCGACTTGTTACCACCTGCGTATTGTTACAAAGTACAGGCGACTCCCACCTGGCGCTGCGCTTCGCTCCGCGCCTGTCCTCCCTCGGAGCGGGAGGCTTTGGGCGAGTGCGGTCACGAGCTTCTTAACTTCATGACACGATCCTCGAAGAAGGCGGCTGGGAAAATCAGAAAGGCGGACGATTTTTATGACAGCGAAACGATTTGTCCACGGCGGCAATATTTATGACGCCTCGGAAACGGGTGAGCCGTGGCTCGATTTTTCGGCGAACATCAATCCGCTCGGCCTGCCGCATGCGGTCGTCGCGGCCATCGAGGGCCACATCGGCGACCTCGTCCATTACCCGGACCCCGCGGCGCGCGAGCTCCGGGCGGCGCTCTCTGCGCATTACGAGACGCCGGAGGACACGCTCGTCCTCGGCAATGGCGCGGCGGAGCTGTTTTACTTGTTTTTCGAGACCTACCGCCCGAAGCGCGTGCTGCTCCCGTGCCGTCGTTCTCCGAATACGAGCGCGCGGCGCTCGCGGCGGGCGCGGACGTCGAATATTTCCTCTTGAAGGAAAAAGGCGGCTTCGCCATCGATGTCGAGGCGCTGCTCGCGGAAGCCGAGCGCACCAAGGCCGAGGCCGTCGTGCTCGGCAATCCGAACAACCCGACGGGCACGCTCGTCCAGGCGGACGCGCTCGTGCACCTCTCCGAGCGCCTCACCGCGCTCGGCTGTTCGCTCGTCGTCGACGAATCGTTCCTCGACTTCCGCACGGACGAGCAGCGCTTCACGCTGCGCAGGCACGCAGGGAAGCTGCCGCACCTGCTCCTCGTGCGCTCGCTGACGAAATTCTTCGCGATGCCCGGGCTGCGGCTCGGCTTCGGCATCGCGCTGCCGGCGCTCATCAAAAAGCTCGACGCGCACAAAGACGTCTGGAACGTGAACCTCCTCGCGCAAGCCGCCGGCGTCGCCGTGCTCGAAGACTACGAGTATCAGGAGACGACGCGCAAATACCTGCTGGAAGCGGCGCCCGCCTTCGTGCGGACGGTCGCCAAGCTCCCGGGCGTCCTGCGCGTCCTGCCGCCCTGCGTGAACTTCGTCCTCGTGCACATGAAGACGCCAGGCGACGCCGCCCGCGTCATCACCGGCCTCAAAAAGCGCGGCATCCTCGTCCGCGACTGCGCAAACTTCACCGGCCTCGAACCCGGCTGGATCCGGCTGGCGGTGCGGCGGCTCGAAGACAACCAGCGGCTCTTCCAGGCGTGGAGAGATCTCTACGCGGGATTCTGAAAAGGCAAATTGAAATCTGTCATCCGATGCCTCCCCCCTTGGGGGGAATGTCATTAAGTTAGGGTGCGGCGGTCATTCAACCTACGCCTCCCCTCTGGGGGAGGTGGCCCCGAAGGGGTCGGAGAGGGTTCGATCGCAGTTACAGTCGTCTGACCCTCTCCGCCTCGCATTCGCTCGGCACCTCCCCCAGAGGGGGAGGCGTAGAAAATTCAAGGATATCCATCTCCTCAAAAGGAAAGAACAAACCATGACCAAAATCATTTATATCAGGCACGGCCAGACGGAGTGGAACGTCCAGGGCCGCTACCAGGGGCAGACCGATGTCGCACTCACCGACCTCGGCCGCGCACAAGCGCAGGCGCTTGCAACGTATTTTCCTGTCGGCCGCATCGACGCGATTTACTCCAGCGATCTGTCGCGCGCGATAGAAACGGCCGAAGCTGTCGCCAAGCGTTTCCATCTCACCGTCCAACCGCGCAAAGACCTGCGCGAGCTGCACTTCGGCGACTGGGAGGGCTGCAGCATCCCGGCCATCGCCGAGAAATGGCCGCACCTTGTCAACGACCTTTTCCACCATGCCGACCGCTGCGCCATCCCGCACGGCGAGACGTTCCGTGCCGTGCAGCAGCGCGCGACGGCCTGCATCGCCGAGCTCTGCAAGAAGCACGAAGACCAGACCATCGCCGTCGTCGCGCACGGCGCGATCCTGCGGACGCTCCTTTGCGCCGCGCTCCACATCGACCTCCAGTACGTCTGGACCATCCGCCAGTTCAACACCGCCGTCAGCATCGTGCGCTACGAACGTGACGGCGAGGGCTGGCCGACCGTCGAGCTCGTCAACAGCACGGCGCACCTCGATCGTGCGGGAGTGGAGAAGTAGAAAAGGCTCCCCCTCTGGGGGAGCTGGCGCGCGGAGCGCGACTGAGAGGGTAGCGCATGGACAAAATCTGTATTCCTGACGAAAGGAATGAGAATATAGATACTACGTTACCCTCTCCGGCCCCTGCGGGGCCACCTCCCCCAAAGGGGGAGGCGTAGTTTGCAAGCCCGCCTGCGTCTCAACTTCATGACGTTCCCCCCAGAGGGGGAGGCGTAATTTCGGCAATCGTAAAGAAAAAGTGCTTGACAACATAGTATCATCCCGCTAAAATAGTTTCGTGTGATGTCACGGGAGGGACCTGTTCCATCAGCCCCGGAAAGTTCCTTGGAGTGACCGCTCCCAACCGATTTTTTCGAAACCTCATAGGGGGGAAACAACCGCAATGAAGACCACGTTCATGGCAAATGCTGCCAATATCGAGCGCAAATGGTATGTTGTCGATGCGGAAGGCCAGACGGTCGGCCGCCTCGCAGCTGAAGTCGCGAAAGTCCTTCGCGGCAAGCATAAACCGACGTACACGCCGCACGTCGACACGGGCGACTACGTCATCGTCATCAATGCTGACAAAGTCAAGTTCACGGGCAAGAAGCTCGTCAAGAAGACGTATTTCCGTCATTCGGGGTACCAGGGCGGCACGACGTTCACGCCGGCCGGCCAGATGCTCGACCGCTTCCCGACGCGCGTCCTCGAGCACGCCATCAAAGGCATGCTCCCGCACAATCGCCTCGGTGCGCAGATGTACCGCAAGCTCAGCGTCTACGCTGGCCCCGAGCATCCGCATGCAGCGCAGAAGCCGGAAGTCTTGACGCTGAACATTCGCTAAGGGATAGGAGGAAAACCACATGGCACAGATCAGCTACTACGGCACGGGCCGCAGAAAATCTTCCGTGGCACGCGTTCGCCTCGTTCCGGGCGAAGGCAAAGTCACGATCAACGGCCGCGATATGCAGGAATATTTCGGCCTCAAGACGCTCGAACTCATCGTGCGCCAGCCGCTCGAGCTCACGGAGACCGAGGGCAAGTATGACGTCATCGCGAACGTCGCCGGCGGCGGCGTGACGGGCCAGGCGGGCGCGATCCGCCACGGCATCACGCGCGCGCTCATGGAGATGGACGCAGAGCTCCGCCCGGCACTCAAGAAAGCCGGCTTCGTCACGCGCGACCCGCGCGAGAAAGAGCGCCGCAAATACGGCCTCAAGAAAGCCCGCAAGGCGTCCCAGTTCAGTAAACGCTGATTTTTTCATCGCACTCAAATCCCGCAGTCTTCGCGATTGCGGGATTTTTCTCTATGCGAAAACTGGAAAAAACAACACGAAAATGGTACAATGACAAGAGAGGTGATGAGATGTATCGCAAAAATCGAAATGCTCCTCCTTTCGATCACATTTCATTGCCGATGCAGGATCGGAATATGGAAAGGATTATGTGCAGGCGCATCTACCTCAAATGGAGGCAGTCGCGTATAAGTTTGAAGCATTTTATTATCATGTCAAGAGGGGGAATCGGAAATGAATGCAAAGTGGTTTCCCGTTTTAGGAAAGCTTGGAAGGCATTTGCCGCTCGGCGAATGCCCATTTTGCCATAAGGATACCCTGGAATATGGGTTCAAGGTCATCAACCAGGCGGACAATATGGGATTTGGCATGATCTGGTGCAGAGACTGCCACCATGGTGCACAGCTTTCGCGTGTCAAGGTGGAACATGACGCCAAGCGTCTCGACAATATTCCAGAAAAAATCATCGTGTAATGGAATCAGAGACCCATTCGTTAAAGAAAGCTGTACAGCTACGGTTTTGTTGTACAGCTTTTTTCTATACGCGAAAAGAAAGGGGCTTCCCATGCTCACGTATTCGTTTGAAAACCTCCACGGCATGCCGCTCTACGAATATCTTTACCGTTGCATTCGGCGCGACATTGAAACGGGAGGATTGAAGCCTGGGGAAAAGCTTCCATCAAAACGTTCTCTCGCACGCCATCTCGGCGTCAGTACCATCACGGTCGAAGGGGCGTATGGACAATTAGTCGCGGAGGGGTATTGCACGTCGCAGCCGAAGCGGGGATATTATGTGACGGCTACGCTTCCGGTTTCGTTGCCCGCGGAGTTGCAATCTCGCTCGCAGTCGGACGGGCTTGTGGATTCGCTCGCGAACTTAGATTCTCGTTCGCAGTCGGGTGGGGACTTCCTTCTGGAAAAAGTCGACCCTTCGGGCCTAAAAATTTCCAGAAGAAAGTCCCCACCCTCCCGGAGTGACCATGTGGCACGCGGGAACAAGATTTCTTTTTCTCCAAGCAACAAGGAAACTGGCTCCGGCCTGGGGGGAGGGGATTCTTCCAAATCCCTCATCGACTTCGCCGAGGGCGCAGGGAATGCGGAGAATTTTCCGTTTGCTTTGTGGACGAAGCTGCTGCGGCGGGTCGTGGCGGAGGAGGCGGCGGCGCTGGTGGTGCGGTCGCCGGCGGCTGGGGTGCTGCCGCTGCGAACGGCGATCGCGAATCATCTCTTGCGTTTCCGCGGGCTCGCGGTGCGGCCGGAGCAGGTCGTCGTCGGGGCGGGGACGGAGTATCTTTACGGGCTCTTGGTGCAGTTTTTCGGCCGCGAGCGGCGCTTCTGCGTGGAGAATCCGGGCTACGGGCGCATCCAGCGCATTTATGAATCGTGCGGGGCGCGGTGCTTGCTGGCCGGGATGGACGAGGCGGGCGTGCGGCCAGACGAGCTCGTGCGGCAGGAGGCCGAGATCGTGCACATCTCGCCGTCGCATCATTACCCGACGGGGCTCATCATGCCGATCAGCCGCCGCTATGAGCTCCTCGGCTGGGCGGCAAAGGACCCGGGCCGCTTCATCCTCGAGGATGATTATGACAGCGAGTTCCGCCTGACGGGGCGGCCGATCCCGACGCTGATGGGCATCGATCGGACGGGCTGCGTGCTGTACATGAATACGTTTTCGAAGAGCCTGACGCCGACGATCCGCATCAGCTACCTCGTGCTGCCTGAGCGCCTCGTCGCGCCGTTCCATGAGAAGCTCGGCTTCTACAGCTGTACGGTGTCGAACTTCGAGCAGTACACGCTCGCGCGCTTCCTCGCGGACGGGCATTTCGAGCGGCACATCCACCGCATGCGGACACTGTACCGGCGGCGGCGCGAGACGATCCTCTCGCTGCTGAAACATGCGCCGTTTGCCCGTCAGCTCGACCTCATGGAGCGCGGCAGCGGCCTGCATTTCCTCGTGCGCTTCCGCGCGGCGGGCACGACGGAGACGATCCGCGAGAAGCTCGCGGCGGCCGGCGTGCGCATGAAGGCGCTCGCGGACTGCTACGTGGCGGCGGACGAAAAAAATACGCCCGGCATCCAGGAAAAGATGCAGGGCGTGTTCGTGCTTGACTATTCGAGCGTGGGGGAGGAGGAGATGCGGGAGGCCGTCGAGAGGATCGGGCAGGCAATCTACGCCTCCCCCTCTGGGGGATAAGCAGACGCACGGCGCTTTAGCGCCGATGCGGTCGCTTATACCCTTGTGGTTGGTGGCCCCGAAGGGGTCGGATAAGCAGACGCTTAGCGCTTCAGCGCTTAGCGGTCGCTTATGTCGCTTGCGACGGAGGGTCACGGCCTACGTTGACTCTCTATCCTTTCGATAGAATCGTGAATTTTGTAACTGCGCTACCCTCTCCGCCTCGCATTCGCTCGGCACCTCCCCCAAAGGTGGAGGCGTAGGTTGATTGACCTCCGCTTCTTAACTTAATGACATTATCCCACAGAGGGGGGGAGGCTTTTCATCCCTCGATCTTCGGAAACTTCAACATAAACCGCGTCCCTTTCCCAATCTCGCTTTCAACTTTGATCTTGCCATCGAAGAGCTTGACGAGGAACTTGACGATGGAGAGGCCGATGCCGTTGCCGCCGGACGCCCGGGCGCGGGCTTTGTCGACGCGGTAGAAGCGGTCGAAGATGCGCGGGAGGTCCGCCTCGCCGATGCCGATGCCGGTGTCTTCGACCGTGAGCTTGACGGCTTTTTCCGTCTCCGTGCAGGAGAGCGCGATGCGGCCGCCTGCCGGCGTGTACTTGATGGCGTTTTCGATGAGGTTTTGGAGGATCTGGCCGAAGAGGTCGGGGTTTGCCAGCAGCGTGGCGGACGTTTCGATGCGGACGTCCACCTGCTGCTGTTTTTTTTGCGCGCGCGGCAGGAGTTCGTCGGCGGCGTCCTGGAGCGCGCGTCCCGCATCGATGGGCGTGCGCTCGATGGCGTCGCGGACGTCGGCGTCGTCGAGGCGGGCGAGCTGGAGGAGTCCGGCGATGAGGCGGTCCATGCGGGCCGCCTCTTTTTCGATGACGGCGGCGCAGTGATGGGAGGTCTCCGGATCGGAGAAGTCGTCGCCCGCGAGGAGCTCGGAAAAGCCGCGGATGGAGGTGAGCGGGGTCTTGAGCTCGTGCGCGGCGTTGCCGACGAAGGCGGTCTGGCGCTCTTTGAGCTCTTCGGTGAGCGAGATGTCGCGCAGCACGGCCATGACGGTGGGGACGCCTTGCGCGACGAAGGCGGCGTACGAGCATTTGAACGTGTGCTCCGCGCCCTGGACGTCGAGCTTCATGTGGAGGCTTTTCGGCGCGCCTTCCTTCAGCACCTCGAGCGCCGTCTCGGAAGGCAGGGCGCTGCCGAGGACGTGGATGCTGTGGCGGCCGAGGTCGCTTTTCTTCAGCGAAAAAAACTTGCGGATGCGGCGGTTCGTGTTGACGACGTTGCCGTTTCCATCAAAGAGCAGGACGCCGCTCTCCATGTGGTCGAGGATGAGGGAGAGCTTCTCGTTCTCCGTGCGCGCTGCGTCGATCTGGCGTTCGAGGCTCGTCGCGAGCTGGTTCAGCGCGCGGATGAGGATGTCGTATTCGTCGCCCGTGCGGAGCGGGATGCGGCGGGCGAGATCGCCTTGCGCGAGGCCGCGGGCGGCGGCGATGATGGCGAGGAGGGGCGCGAGCTGCCGGCGGGCGAGCCAGGCGGCGAGGAGCGCGGCGGCGCAGAAGGCGGCGAGGAGCGCGGCGGCGAGCACCGTGAGGTTCCGCTGCATGGCGGCGTCGATGGGCGCAAGCGACGTGGCGGTGCGGACGACGCCGGCCGTGCGGCCGCCCGCGTGCCAGGGGATGGCGACGTAGAGCATGTCGGCGCCGAGCGTCTCGCTGTGGCGCGTCGCCGTGCCGTAGCCGGCGCTGAGCGCTTGCTGCACTTCGGGGCGGCCCGCGTGGCTGTCCATCGTCTCGGCGTCGCGGTTCGAGTCCACAAGGACGCTGCCCTCCGCGTCGATGAGCGTGACGCGGACGCCCGTCTGCGCGCGGATGCGGTCGATCGGCGCTTCGATGTCATGGAAGGCGTCGTACGCGCCGTTCTCGAGCGCGAGCGCGATCACGTCCGCATGCACGAGGAGGTCGCGCTGCTCGTCGCGGACGGCCGTGTCATGGAAATACGACGTCAGCACGAGCCCGAGCACGAGCAGGCAGGCGGACGCCAGCAAGAGGAACGAGCCGAAGAGCCGGCGGGCGATTTTCGAACCGAGCATGAAGCATTTCCTCCTTTCCCGGTCATCCTTCAAGCGGGAAACAGCGAGCCTGTGCGTGCGTTCTTCTGGCGGCAGGCGCGGATGAAGTCACAGAAATTGCGGCAGAGCTGCAGCTCCGCATCATTGAAATAATACGGGCCGGGAATCCGCTCGAACAAGTGCGCGCGCTTGAACGCCGCCTTCCACGAAATGCCGCTGGCATCATGGATGCGCGGGATCGTCGTCGCGCCGCTGGCAAAGAGGATGCACGCCGGCGCCAGGAGCTCGGCCGCGCAGGCGTGTGCTTCGCGTTCGATGACGGCACGGGATTCCTTCGGCGCGCGGGCGAGCTGCCCCGTCCGGTAATCGCGCAGGTGTCCGAAGAGGAGGTGCGCGATCTCGTGCGCAATCGTCCATCGGATGCGTTCGGGGCACGTGCAGAGGTCATTGTACACGAGGAACCGCGTCCCGTCGGCTTCGTGGACGAGGATGCGGCCTTCGCGCGACTGCCAGGCACGGATGACGCGCGCGAGCGGCACGTGGAAGACGCGGGCGAATTCCGTGTAAGGGAAGATGCGGACGCCCAGGGCGCGGAGCGCATCCGCGAGCGGGAACGGCAGCGCGCGCACGCCGAGGGCGAGCAGGAATTCGTCGGCCTTCTGCTTGGCGTAGGGGAAGCGTGGCGCGTCAGGAAACGAAGGAGCCGTTGGAAAGACGAGCGCCTCTCTTTTGTGCATGGGTTCATTCCTCCTTGCTGAACATATAGCGGATCATCTTCTTGAGCAAGACTTTTTTCTCCTTCATTTCTTCCGGCGTCGCGTCGCCGATCTCGTCGCGCGCAACGGTACGCACGCCGAGATCATCGAACAAATCGCTGATGGGGTCGTAGGGCGCCTCCATCGGAGCGGGCGGCGCTTGCTGCAGCTGCGCCTTGAGTTCGCCGGACGTGAGCCCCAGCGCCGCCGCGATCTGGTCGAACGTCTCGACGCGGAGCTTGACGGGCTGGCCGGTCGCGGGGTTCACCCCTTTTTCCAAAATGGAAACATAGCCTTTGCTGACGCCTGCGCGCTCACCGAACGCTTTCATCGTCATATGATGCTTTTCACGGTACGCGTGCACGATTTCTCCGAGTGTCATGAAAGAACACCACCCTTTCTCATCGGTTGCTGCCTTTATTGTATAATGCATTCGCCAATTTTGCAAGAGTGGATTTATTTGTTTGACAAATGGGATACCATGTGGTAGACTGCAAGCAAATCAAAGTTTCATGCATTTGACGAAAGGAGATCCTGGTCATGACATCGATCTACGAACGCCTGCAAGCCGTGCAGCAGCAGCTCAAAGCGCCGAAAGGGCAGCGCAACAGCTTCGGCAATTTCAATTACCGCAGCGCCGAGGACATCCTCGAGGCCGTGAAGCCGCTCCTCGCCTCCGCCGGGCTCGTGCTCACGCTCTCGGACAGCATCGTGACGGAGGGCGGCCGCTGCTACGTGAAGGCGACGGCGCGCGCCATCGACGTGGCGACGGGAGAATTCGTCGAGAACGCGGCGCTCGCGCGCGAGCCGCAGGAAAAGCGCGGCATGGACGAGCCGCAGGTCACGGGCACGTGCTCGTCGTACGCCAGGAAGTACGCGATGAACGGCCTCTTCGCCATCGACGACGCGAAAGACCCCGACACGGACGAGTACCAGAAGCAGGCCGCCGCCGCGAAAAAATCCGGCGGCCGCAGAAAAAAGGCGGCAAACGAAGCGGGAGCGGCAGTTGCGACGAATGCAACGGAAGGGACGGGGGCTGCAACGCCGGCGAATGCGGCGGACACGGCGAACGTCTCGGGAACGAATGCGGACAAGCCCAGCCGCCCGGCGCTCATCCACACCATCGCGGAGATGATGAAGAACCTCGGCCTCACGAAAGAACGCGTCTCCGCCCTCGCCCAGGAAAAATACGGCAAGGCGAGCACGCGCACGATGACGGACGAAGAGCTCCAAGACCTCGCGGCGCACCTCGTGGACGACCTCGCGGAAGAAGCGTTCTGATCAATGTCATGAAGTTCAGAGGCTGGGGGTTGTGAGCCTTTCGCGCTGAACTTCATGACATGAGCGTTCTGAAAGGAGGCGAAGCGGATGCTTCTCCGTTTTGACACCGACGTCGCCGCGCTTGTCGGGGCGAATGGCGCCGTGCTCTTCGAGAACCTCGCGTTCTGGGTGACGGAGAACGCGAAGAGCGGGCGCAACCTCCGGGACGGCTGCGCGTGGACGTACGACACCGTCGACGCCTTTGCCGAAAAATTTCCGTTCCTCACGCCGCGCACGATCCGCACGGCGCTCGGGAAGCTCGCGCGCGCCGGCCTCATCCGCTGCGGCTGCTTCAACGAAAATCCCATGGACCATACGAAGTGGTACACGCTGACCGCGAAGGGCCGCGCATTGTATGACCAGCGAGAGCAACACAACGAACCTCCCGCATCGACGCAGAAGCCGCGATCCGACAAAAAAACGCCCGTCGATGCGACGGAACTGCCGCACCGAACGGACGAAAAGGAAAACCCTACTATTGATTCAGATGAGAAACGCTCAGATGAAAAGCAGCCGCCGGCCGCCGCCCGCGATCCCGCCTTTTCCGAAGTCGCCCGGAGCTTTTCCGACAACATTCATCCCCTCAAAGGAAGGATCGAGCGCGACACGCTCGGAGAGCTTCTCGCGGACTACGGAAAGGACTGGACGCTCGCGGCCATCGCGGAAGCCGCTGCGGCGGGCGGCCGCTCCGTGCGCTACCTCGGCGCGATCCTCGCCCGCTGGCATGACGAAGGCTTCCGCACGAAAAAGAAAGGAGAACCGCATCATGGACAACGAACTGCAGCTCATCCTGGCGCGCGTGGTGGCGCACCAGCAGACGACCATGGGAAATGGGACGGCGAGACCTCGGGCTGGGACGGATGACGAACGCTTCCAGAAGATCAAAGAGGAAGAAGCCCGCTTCCGCCGCGAACAGCTTGCGAAAGACATCGAGCACGCCGGCATCTTCGCCCGCTACCGGAGCGTCACGTTCGCCGCCATCGAAGCGCGCGGCCTGCCGGAGAACCCGTCCATCCGCGAAAACTACGCCATCGTCAAGGACTACGCCGCGCACCTCGCGGAAAACATCCACGAAGGCGTCGGGCTCATCTTCGCGGGCGGCTGCGGCACCATGAAGACGACGCTCGCTGTCGCCGTGCTGCGGCAGCACATCGAGGCGGGCGGCCGCGGCCTCATCCTCCCCATGTGCTCGCTCATCGACCACCTCTATACGCTCCGGACGCTGAACCGGGAAGAATGGGCGCGCTTCGAGGAGCGCATCCGCCGGACGCCGCTGCTGATCATTGACGACCTCGGCGGCGAGAACACCGACCAGTCCTGGGTGCTCGCGAAAGTCGACAGCATCCTCACCGACCGCTACAACCGCCAGCGCCCGACCATCATCACGACGAACCTCACGCAGAAAGAACTCCTCGGCACGTACTCCGGCCGCCTCATGGACCGCCTGAAATCCACATCGCGCCTGCTCGTCTTCCGAGGCAGCTCCGAGCGCGGCGTGCTGGCATAAAGCCCTCTCGCCATGTAAGCAGACTCTTGGCGCTTCAGCGCCTAGAGGTCGCTTATGCCGCTTACGGCAGAGGGTCACGTAGTTTCGAAATTCCTCGAATATTTGAAAGGAGCAATCCCCATGAACAAAGTACAACTCATCGGCCGCCTCACGAAAGACCCGCAAATGCACACGACGCCGAGCGGCTACGCCGTCGCCACCTTCACGCTCGCCGTCGACCGCCGCCACCGCAAGGCCGGCGAAGAAAACGGCGCCGACTTCATCCCCATCGTCTGCTGGCGCAAGCTTGCCGAGATCGTCAACAAGCACCTCGCGAAAGGCCGCCGCATCGGCATCGCCGGCCGCATGCAGGTGCGCACATACGCAGCAGCGGACGGCACACTCCGCTACATGACGGAAGTCATCGCCGACGAAGTCGAATTTCTCGACACGAAAGCCGACGCCCCGAACGGCCTCCCGCTCGACGCCCCCGGCATCGCGGACGAAGACGTGCCATTTTAAGGCAGCTCTTAGCGCTTCAGCGCTTAGAGATGCCTTAGGCATTTGCCGCCAGGCAAATACCTTCCAACGTCTTGCTCTTAGCGCTTTGCGGATGCATAAGCGACCGCTAAGGCGCTAAAGCGCCAAGCGTCTGCTTAAGCGCTTAGAGATGCCTTAGGCATTTGCCGCCAGGCAAATACCTTCCAACGTCTTGCTCTTAGCGCTTTGCGGATGCATAAGCGACCGCTAAGGCGCTAAAGCGCCAAGCGTCTGCTTAAGCGCTTAGAGATGCCTTAGGCATTTGCCGCCAGGCAAATACCTTCCAACTTCTTGCTCTCAGCGCTTTCCATAAAAAAGCAGCCACGACAGAAACACGTTTCCGTCATGACTGCTTTGGAACCTTCGCGTCGGATGCACCGCAGCTTACACAAGCTCGATGCGCTCGTTCTGCTGGATGTACGCGTCCTTCACGTTCTGTGCGAGCGTGCCGCCCGAGAGGACGAAATCCTTCGCGATCATCGCCGATGCCGCCGTCTGGACTTCACTCTTCGTGAGGCCGTCCTTCGGATCGGGGAGCGAATACGTCGCCGTCTTGTCGTCCTTGAGGTCAAAGACGATCTTCAAAACTTTTG
>Ga0256404_1007356_pt1 | contig 17489 bp, 19 predicted proteins | sample RumenRJG_01DNA_FD_185990 | JGI IMG/M metagenome (GOLD analysis project Ga0256404, IMG submission 185990) | Bovine rumen microbial communities from Lethbridge, Alberta, Canada - RJG_01 | ecosystem: Host-associated > Mammals > Digestive system > Stomach > Rumen | place: Canada: Alberta | collected...
GGAACCGCCATATGGACTGGAAGTTACGGATACGGGAGAAACATTTACATTTGAACTGCTGTTTTCCGACGGTGCCCATCTGAAAGCGCATGGAGTGGACTCCTTCCCGGACAATTATGATACTGTAGTCAAGGTCATCTATGACTTTTTCGATGAGCACCAGGATTATTCCGCATATTATCCGACCGAGTTTCCCGCAGGAGATCCGACGGTCCTGATCGTGAAATTCTATGACCCGCATCACTTCAACAACACGCCGAACTTCCAGATCGAGCTGCATCCCTCCTGGGACAAGGAGTGGATCATCCGCATCACGGATCCGAAGGGCGAGTTTGCTGAAGCGGGCTCGGATATTTCCGAATACGGCTACATCAAAACGGGAGAGCTCCCGATGGGCCGCTTCATGGACATCATCCGCAAGTACGACCTCGGCAGCTGGAACCAGCGAAATGACCACGAGCAGGGCGGCGCGGATGAGTACTGGGAGATCCGCGCGGAGTTTAATAACGGCCAGTCCTACCACGTCTACACCAATTACCGGCCCGATAACTACAGCGACTTCCGGAAGGAAATGATCCAGGCCATCTGCGATTACTACAAGGAAGTAAAGAAATAACGACGCAGCCGTGCGGCACAGCGTTCTTATTACGAAAAGGGGGCTGCTGTATTTAGAAATGTAAGCGTACAAAATCCCCTTCTACGGACGTCGTCGGCCCGCAGCGAGCGTTTTCGCTTCATTGACTTCTTTTTCGAACTTCGGTTAATTGAATGAGTGCGAAAACGGGAGCGGGAGGGGAACCGTAGAAGGGGATTTGTGTACGCTGTTTTCTTAATGAAAAAGCTACCTGCAAAAGGCAAATACGCCGAATGCAGGTACTTTTTTTCTCAGCCCACGCCCTGCACCTGCCAGATATAGCTGTCATAAGCCTGCCGGAGGCTGATGGAGGCGGAGGTGAATGCTGCCTGCGCCGAGAGCCAGGCTGCTTCGCCGGTTAGAACATCGGCCTCCGTGGCAAGACCGGCCTGCCGTCTTCGCTGTACCGTACCTAAGTCCTGTTCTGCAGAGGCTCTGGCGGAAAGTGCTGCCTGGTATATGGAAGACTCCCGGCATGTACAACCGGAAGAAATAAGCCTAAGTGGTGTAAAAGCGCTAAACAGGCTTATGCAAGATCAGTTCAAATAAGCCTGGACTTGGAATTCTTGTCTCCACGGCTTATTTGCACAGCTGGCATATAAGCCAGGACATGAGTTTTTTGCATTCTTGGCTTATCTATTTGGATCACATATAAGCCAAGGACTGGATTTTTTGTCTCCATGGCTTATTCGCGCAGTTGGCATATAAGCCAGGACATGAGTTTTTTGCATTCTTGGCTTATCTATTTGGATCACATATAAGCCAAGGACTGGATTTTTTGTCTCCATGGCTTATTTACGCAGCTGGCATATAAGCCAGGAAATGGGTTTTTGGTATTCTTGGCTTACGCCTCATGTACCCGCTTTCCGGTCATGTGCTCGGGCTCGAGCACGTACACGAGCGTCCGCGCAAGTGCACTCTTCACCTCCGCGTCCGTATACGTCTGGTCGTCGGTAAATTGTTTTGAGAGAAGCCGGCAAACGCGCTCGACCTCGACCGGGTCCTCGATGAAGCGGATCCGTCCGAATACGATCACGCAGTGAAAGGTCAGTGCCCAGTCATCCCCGACATGCTCGCCGCTGTCATACACGCAGTAAGAGACCTTATCGCAGGCCCGCATGGCGTCGACCTTGTGGCCGATCTTCCCGCCATGGAAATAGATCTTCCCGTCCTCCTCATTATAAAAATGATTGATGGGCGTGCCATACGGATACCCGTCATCCCCAAGCACGGAAAGCACCCCGCGCTTTTCCTCCTTCAGGATGCGGATGCAGTCGGCCTCACTGATTGCCTGGTGCGCACGTCTCATTTCTCTGAACATTGGAAACCTCCTCAAAACCGTTGTTTTGGCAAAACAGAAGCCTATGCAGTTAATTATAATGCATCCGCCGGCAGTTGTCTGTTTCTTTTATCAATAATTCCGTCGGCAGCTACCCGTTCCTTTTTCAATATTTCTGCCGGCAGCTTGAGGACAGGTAAAGGGACGCTTTCAGGATCGGATGATATCAGTTATAATGAGAAAGAGTCAGAACCGTAATAATTGAGAAAGAATCAAATTCAGGTTCCGGGGAGGGCCGCTTGCGGCGGGGTCTCCGGGACGGCCAGCGCCGAGCGTATTCAGAAGAATGCGCAGCATTCTTTCCTTACCGTATCAGAACGGGACGGAATTCAATGATCTGTGAAACGGCGGGTGAAAAGGAAAGAAACCCTTATACAAAGAAAAAACCCTTACAAAAGAAAAAAAAACTCACAAAAGAAAAGAAACCCTTATAACGGCAGATAGGTAAACATAAATAAAAGGTTGAACGGCAGCGAGGAGGCTGGATATATGGAATTCATGGAACTGGCAAAACAAAGATATTCGGAGCGCTACTTTGATCCGCGCCCGGTAGAAGAGGAAAAGCTTCAGAAGATCCTGGAAGCAGGCCGCATTGTCCCCACTGCCTGCAACTACCAGCCGCAGAAGTTCTATGTGATCCGCAGCGAAGAGGCCATGGCAAAGCTCAGGAAAACCACGGTGTTTCATTACAATGCGCCGCTCATCATCCTCGTCTGCTACGACATGGGCGAGGTCTGGACCAACCCGTCCGACCGCTATTATGAAAACTACAATTCCGGAGAGCAGGACGCCAGCATTGCCGCCGCCACGATGATGTACGAGGCAGAGGAGCTCGGCGTGCACACCATCTGGATCCGCGGCTTCGACTCAAAGACCGTGGTCGATACCTTCGGCCTGCCGGAGCGCATGATCCCGGTCATGATGCTGGGTCTGGGCTACCCTTCCGAAAAGGCGAAGGCCAACCCCTGGCACTTTAAGCGTAAGCCCATCGAGGATTTCGTGACGGAACTGTAAAGGTGAACTCTGTACAAGCGGCCATATACTGGCATGAGGCAGGCGCAGGCGGCAGCTTCGCGGAAAACTACAGAAAGTTTACATAAATTTGATTTCATGCGATATAGAGAAAAATCGGCAATCTGTCACCCATTTTCGATGCAAATTAAATTTACATAATTCGAATCCGTGCTATATACGGCAAAACTCTCTGTTTGTCACCCATGAAACAAGCAATTCTATGGGTGACAAATCTATGCTTTTTTCCTATATTGCATGCAGGTGGCTATTTGGGCTCTGAAAAGCTGGTGATGTGCACCCATATAGGGTAACACTTTTCTGGTGACTGAAACCATATAGGGTAACAAAGAGTTTTCACTGAGCCCAAGAAAGGGTAACACTCCTTGTGTGATTGTTATTCTGCAACTGCTGAAGACAGCAGTCAAGTGTCTTTTGAATTGATTGGAACAAGGTATGTTCCCTCTGGATTCTGCAGCCGGAACTGAACGGGCGACAAACCGCCATTGTACGGTTTCGGCCTGTCGTTGTTGTAGTATGGGATATAGTCAGTCACCGCCTTTAGGATCTCTGCGATGTGAACACGTTTCTCCTTCACCTTTGTCTTGCCAAAACGGCTGTACAGGGCCTCGGACTTGATGATCCCGTTCAGTGATTCCATTGGGGCGTTGTCATAGCAGGTGGCGACCCTGCCGATGCTTTGGATGATGCCATGGGCTTCCAGGGCTGCACGGTATTCGTAGGAGATATACGAGCTGCCCAGGTCATTGTGGATGATAGCTCCTCTGAAGCATTCGCCCCAGGCTGTGCAAAGCGTCTCAATCGTATCTGTACACAGCTTCGCGTTAGGCGAATCAGAGATGCAGTATGCCAGGATCTCCCCGTTATAAAGATCCACTATGGTGTTCAGGTACATCGTTTTCTCAAGTCCGGGAAGATACGTGATATCTTCAAGCATCTTCCTCCTGGGCATAAATGCGAAGAAATCACGTTTGATCAGATCGGCCGGCACGTTAGCCTTCATTTCCCGTCGCTTTGCATAGACCTCATCTGACCACTTCCTTCGCCTTACAGCGGAAAGCAGGTCGTTCTCCTGCATGAGGCGTCTGACACGCTTACGGTTCACACGTTTACCGTATTCCTTGGAGACGAGGTTAGCCATAGGCCGGTAACCGATACTGCCTCCGTGCTCTTCCTGAAGGCTGCGTATGATACCTGTGATCTCCATGTCGGAAGCTGAATACGGATGCCGGAGATGGCGGTAATAGCTTTTCCGGGAGACGTTCGCTATGCGGCAGAGAAGGCTCACTGTTCCGATCCCGTTTCCGAGGACTTTGTCGATGGCCTGGTATTGCGTTTTTTTTTGAGTTCGGATACCGGAGTTCCATTAAGTTCCATCAGGGCTTCAAGGTAGGCTACCCTGGCTTTCAGGTATTCATTCTCCTCCTTGAGACTGCGGATATGCTGTTTAGTGTCCTTGTCATCAGGTGTGCTCACGGATAGCACCTCCTCTCCGGGATGTATCGTAATGCCAGCATTGACAGGCATCTGTCCCTGAGAAGAGTATACCGCAAAAATCCGATCTTTATCCTTCATCCATCCAAGAATCGTGTGCAGACTGAGATTTTTCTGCTCAGCCACTTGGCGGGCTGTCAGCTCACCAGCCTCAATAAAACGAAGGATCTTGACCTTTTCTTCGAGATCAAAAGGAGTATGGGCCTTCCTTGTTTCGCTGAGATATTTTTCCGGAGATCTGAGCCAGTTGTTGATTGCCTGACGAGAAACGCCGTACATCGCCGCAACCTTGCCGATTTTCATTCCCTGTTGGATTTTTTCGACTACTTCTTTTTTGGTTTGTAAGCTGTAAGCCATTCTTCTCCTCCTCTGCTACCCCCAGAGGGGATCAGTGGAAGAAAAGTGTTACCTTTTTGGGGTTCAGATCATGGCTTTATGGGTGACAAAAGCTGGTTTTTTCAATATTTCGCATGCAGAGTCTGAATACAGAGCTTCGCATACAGATTTTTACATGGTTTCGCATACAGATTATTACATGCAGGAAACTGCAACCGGCCAGTTGAGGATCAGAACATGGAACTGACACCGTTGATCTGCCCGCGCTGCGGCGCAAAGCTCGAGGCAAGGGATGGGGAAAATGAATACCGCTGCGAGTACTGCGGCGTCACTCTCGTGCGTGATGCCGGCAGTGCCGCAATGCGCCCGCCCGAAGAAAATGAGATGCGGACGGGGATGGCTATTTCAGGGGAGCATGAGCAGTGCACAGCCTCTGAAGGGCTTGTCGCAGATACGCCCGGAACCGGATCGGATCCTGCAGTGGAAAATAAAAAATTGTCTGGCAATGCAGCCGAGGCAGATCGTTCTGCGGAAAAGAATGCAGCAGAGCTAAAGAGCAGTTCTGTGGAAAATGATGAAAAGGCCGCAGACGGGGCCGGGGAAAAGAGCAAAACGGCGCCGGGCGGTTTTGTTTCGGGAAAGACGCCGGTTCCGGTCCCCGAAGTAACGCTGCCGGGCTACATCCTGCAGTGTGTAAAGTGGGCCCTGCTTCCGGCATTTGCCCTGAGCCTTCTCATGTCCGTGCTTGCGGGAGCGGAATACATTTTTGCAGGGACTCTCACTTTCCTGCCGGGTTTTCTGCTGATCGCCGCGCTCGTCTTTTTCTTCAGGAACCTTAAGTCATATAAGGAACGCAGGCGTGCATATGAAGAATACAAAAAGGCCCGCCGCACTTGTGAGGAATACACAGCGCAGACAGGACGGGACACATAAGTAAAGGGGCTGCTTCATCAGGGAAGCGGCTCAATGAACCGCTCTCCTTAATGTAACAGCCCTTTCGTTATGCTCAGAATGCATGAATGAGTTTGCGCCGGCAATGCGGTTTTTCGCCTGCCTCACACCCACTTCGCAGATGCGAGGATCTCATCCCTTGTGACAGCGCTTTGCGCGGCAAGGTCGCGGCGGAAGTAAAAGTTATTCTGATTGTATCAACGTTGCGACAGAAAAACAACACGCACTGCCTTTTCAGCGGTGCGTGCTGTTTTCTGAGGGAAATTCGCTTCTATGAAAGCCGGCATAAAGGCCCGCATCTATGGCTCTGCGGTGCTCTGCCGTTATCTGAAACTTGCGGGGTAAGCCGCAGAGCATCAATCGTTCATGCAGTAGAAAGCGGAAACGGTTGCGGACTTCTCAGCGAAGTACTCCTCGCTGTTTCTCTCGAGCATCTCAAGGTAACTGTTGAACATTCTTCTTAACATGGTATTTATCCTCCTGAATTTGTAAGTTAATGATCTGTGATTTTTTCTGCGCCCCGGTTCCGTTGGATCCTCCCGGCTGCCGGTCTGCAGAGGTTTTTGTCTGAGCCTGTTGCTGTTGTTTGCAGCGGCTCTTGTTTTCTTTTGATGGCCTTATCATAACAGCTTGTTTTGAAATATTGAAATATTTAAAAAATAATTTTATAATACCTGAAAGGTATTACAATGCAGGTTCCGGGGAGGGCTGCCTGAGGCGGGGTCTCCGGGACGGCAGTTGCCTGGCGTATTCAGAAGAATGCGCAGCATTCTTTCTCTGCAGGTTCCGGGGAGGGCAATGCAGGTGCTTCGTGATTTCCGGCAAAAGCATACGGGAAGCTTATACTTTAAAGAAAGGACCGGCTATGGAACTTCGGCATTTACGGTATTTTTACGCGGTCGCACGCGAAATGAATTTCACAAAGGCGGCAGAGGCGCTCCACATTGCGCAGCCGCCCCTAAGCCGTCAGATCAGGGATCTGGAAGAGGAGCTCGGCGTACGGCTCTTCATCCGCAGACCGCATTTTATGGCATTGACCCCGGAGGGCGAGCTCCTGAAGCAGTATGCCGCCCAGATCCTCGACCTTGCAGATAAGGCTGCGGAAAATGTCCGCGAGATCGGCCGGGGCTTAAACGGCACGATCAATATCTCCACGATCGAGGGAAGGACCCTGCAGGTCCTGTCGGAGTGGATCGCTTCCTTCAGCGCCCAGCACCCTGCCGTGCGCTACAACATCTGGACCGGCGGCACCGACGAGATCATGATCCGCATCCGGAACGGCCTCTGCGACTTTGCCATTGCTCAAGACGTGCGCGAGACTCCGGGGATCTGCTGTGAAAGCCTCTTCATCGAGAACTGGACAGCGCTCATACCGGGGGACTATGCGGCGGCAGCATTGACAGGGGAAACCATAGAAAAGGACGAGCTTTTGCCCTACGAGCTGATCATCCCGATGCGCACGGGAAGACAGGAGGAAATCCTCAGCTGGTTTACGGAAGGGAAGCCCCGGATCCGCTGCCGCTTCACGCATGTCATGACCGCTTATGAGCTCGCGCGCCAGTCCATGGGCATCGCGATCTTCCCCGGCACCGCGCCGGATTTTCTGCAGGCACAGTCCCGTGACGGCAGGGTCGTGCTCAAGGCACTCTCGGGCGTGCCCACCCGGCCCGAATACGTCCTGCTCTACTCGGAAGACCGCACGCTGCCGAACGTCGTGCAGCAATTCATGGAGCACATATTGGAATCAGCGCGTTAGTACTCACGGGACGGCCGGATTCAGACCCGGGCTTATGCCTGCATAAAGGCCGCGACTGAATCAAGGCCGTTCCTGTGAACAGGAACCGCCCCCCATGAGCAAAATGATGGCTTCGTTGATTATTGTATGCAGACAGGCATCATTTTGCGAATGACGGGCGGCGGTCCCGTGAGTACTAAGATAAGCGTTAGTACTCACGGGACGGCTCTACTGGAGAGAAATCCTGAACCGTGGTAAAATGAAAGGAACAGGAACCTTCGCGGCATAAGCATTTACAGGGAGGACAGCCATGAAAAGCAACAGTGAAGAGTATTGCGGAAAATGCGGAAGCTACCTGAGCCCGGACGCCGTGTACTGCATGTATTGCGGAAGTGCGCGCGGGGAGCATCCCTTTGACCCGATGAATAACATTCCCTGCATTGTCTACGGACCGCCTGTCGAGGAAGACTGCAAATGCAGCATCTGCGGCCATAAATGGCACGCTTCCACTCTCGGAAAGCATGCGAAGTTCTGCCCGAAATGCGGAAACGAACTGAAAAAGGGACCCGGCGGCATGCTTGGGAGGCTGCTGAGGAAGTAATGTACGAAACTGCAGATGTTCCGCTTTGACAGGCTGAGATCCTCAAGAGGGAAGCCGCAGGCATGAAAACCTGAAGGAGTCATATGAAAGAGTTGATAGAAAAATGCTTGGATAAAGAGAAGCATAAGGATATACGCAATAGCATGCATAAAGGCACGGAAGGCGTACATAAAGGCCTGTCGGGCGTGAAGACATGGGGTGCGGAAATGATTGCAGCTGTGCTCGCGCTGATCCTTGTCATGCCGGGTTTGCCCGCTGTCCATGCCGCGCCCAATGGGGGTGGCTGGGGCCTGCAGAACGGGTCCTGGATCTACTGGGAGGGCGATCACAAGCTCACCGGCTGGCACTGGATCGACGGGAACGGGGACGGGATCGCCGAGTGCTATTATTTCATGCCCGACGGGACCATGTGCTCCACGACCAGCGTGGACGGCTGGCAGCTAAATCAAAACGGCGCCTGGGTGCAGGACGGCATTGTGCAAACACAGGCCGTGACGCCGGGCTCACACCACCCGGCAGGTTCCGGAAGCAATGCGTCAGCATCCGGCAGCTCCTCCGGCGTGATCTATGCGGGAGGCGCGGGAAATGGTACAGGCAGCATTACCTCAAATGTTGGAACAGCCTCCTCTGAAAATAACGCCTATGGAGGTGCGGCAGCCTCTGCTTCCTCTTCATCGTCAAATGCAGGCTCCGGAGGAGTCTACACCCCGGCGCGTGCAAGAGCGGAGGCGGTGTCATTGACCGTAAGCGGGCCGCAGGCCGCCTACCACGGCAAGGTCTGGACCTATGACGATTACTACGTGATCCGTTCCGAAGCAAAGGAGGGGCAGATCAGCTACACCAGGCGCTGCACGGCTACGGGCTGCTGCAACCCGAAGGGGGAGGGCCTTTACTGCGAGGTGCACACCTGCAAGGAGCCCGGCTGCACGATGGGCGTGGCGTTCAGCCAGTACAATGCGGGCTACTGCTACACCCACATGCAGGCTCACGGCATTGACGCCCTCGAGTTTGAAAAGCTCGAACAGGAGCAGCGCCGTGCCGCTGCAGCAGCCGCCGCAAGAGAGCAGGCAGCCTCCTACGGGACCGGCACCTCGTCCGCCGGAAGCTCGGGATCAGGAAGCGCGGGATCCTCCGGAAGAAAGTCCGGTTCAGCCGGAAGCAGCTCCGGGTATAGATCTGTGGGTTCGACCGGCTCATCATCGGGCAGCTCCGGATCGTCAGGCAGTTCCTATGGCTCTGCATCTTCCACAGGCAGCAAAAGCACGGGCAGCAGCTCGTCATCTTCTTCGGGCAGCAGCTCTTCCTCCCGAAACAAAAAAAATACATACCATGATTCTTACGATGACGGCTACGAAGACGTATACTACAACGAAGACTATGACGTCGACCGCTACAACAGCGACTGGAGCTACATGAGCGGCGTGGACGACGCCATGGAAGACCTGGGCGAGGACTGGTAAAGCCGATAAGCCGTAAATGCGAAGAAGCTGAATTACGGCTTATGCTTTTGACGGGAAAATAAGCCGAAAATGCGAAAAATCTGAATTACGGCTTATGTTTTCGGAGCGATGATAAGCCGAAAACGCGAAGAATATGAATTATGGCTTATATTTTCGCAAGAAATATAAGCCGAAAATAGGAAAAACAGAGATCTCGGCTTATATTTGTTGAGAGAACATAAGCCGTAAAGTGCAAAAACAGGGTTCTCGGCTTATGAAAGGCTGAACAGAATAAGCCGTGAAGGCGGAAAATTGGTCCTACGGCTTATATCCGGCGAAAGAGAGGATTTTAATGTAGTACACCACGAGCAGATAACTTATAATATTTTCGACACGGCAGAAAGTAGAATAGTAGATGGATATAAATTCAGGATATAAACTAAAGAACGGCATCATTCTCCCCTGCATCGGTCTCGGCGCTTATAAGCTCGGGGACAGGACCGTTTCATCCGTGCTGGCGGCATTGGCAGCAGGATACCGGATGATCGATACCGCCTCCCGTTATGAAAATGAAGCCGAGGTTGGCGAAGCCGTGCGCAAAAGCGGCATCCCCCGCGAGGAGATCTTCATCACCACCAAGGTCTGGAATGAAGACCAGCGGAACCACACGCAGCGGGAGGCATTTGAAGCATCCCTGCAGCGGCTTGGCATGGATTATGTCGACATGTACATGGTCCACTGGGCGATCGAGGGAAGATTCGTCGAGACCTGGCAGATCCTGCTGGATCTGTATGAGCAAAAGCGTGTGCGGGTCATCGGCGTCTGCAATTTCGAGATACCGCACCTTGAGGAGCTTTGGGCCAGGACCGGCGTTCTTCCCATGGTCAATCAGATAGAGATCCACCCGAAGAACACCCGCAAGGAGCTGATCGCCTGGTGTAAGGCGCATGGCATCCAGGTGGAAGCCTGGGCGCCGCTCGGATCCGGCATGGTTTTGGGACTTCCGGAGCTTGCCGAAATTGCGGCCCGTCACGGCAGGACCCCGGCCCAGGTCATTCTGCGCTGGGATCTGCAGAACGGGATCGCCGTGATTCCGCGCTCCACGAGCCCCGAACGCATTGCCCAGAATGCGGACATCTTTGATTTCGAACTTTCAGATGAGGAAATGAGCGCGATCGATGCGCTCAATGAAAACTGGATCAACCCGCTTTCCGGCGGCGATCCGAACAATGTGACGTTCTGAGGAGAAAAGCGTGCATGCGACCACCACTTTGGCAGCATATCACTTTTTCATGGGGTACGTTTTCTGATCCGATGCTTTTCCGGAACTGATATGCAAAATAGAAAAAATCCACTGTTCTTCACCCATGAACCAGGCTTTTCAAAGCTGAAGTTGTGCCCTGCATGTGACATACGAAAAAATCCACTGCTGTTCACCCATGAATTTGCTATTTTATGGGTGACAGACAGTGGATTTTCTGGTATATCGCACGAAATCGAGTTATGTTAAACAAAATCACGCTGAAAATGGGTGACAAAAGGCGACATTTTCCGTATCTCGCATGAAGCTGTACGAGCCTTCGCATATCGCTGGAACCCATAAGCATTCAAAGGCACACCTCGCATGAATATGAGTTATGTAAGCTACGCTGAGACATATGGATATCAAATTTGACAGTGGCCAAAAGCCCGCATATTTCAGTCGATCACGGCGATCGCATTGAGTTCGAAGTTTGCTTTGGTGCCGATGAAGCCGGTCACGACCGTTGCGATCCTGGTCGGGAAATGGCCCTCCTCAAAATAGGAGCGGTACACTTCGTTGAATGCGGGCATGATCGCGGGATCCTTCACGAACAGTTGGATCTGGACAATGTCGGCAAGGGTGCCGCCTGCTTCCTCCACGATGGCCTTGAGGTTCTCCATGACCTGGACGGTTTCGGCCTTGATATCCTCACCGCCGCCAGCAAGCTCCCAGGATACGGGCTTCTCGCCGCAGGTGCCTGCGATATATAAGGTATTGCCGGCCTTGATCGCCTGGGAATAAGGGCCGGTGGTCGGGCACGGAGCGCCCTGGGCTCTGATGATCTCTTTCATTTACAGACCTCCTACAATGGATTTATGCTGGTTAGATATCTGACAATCAGTCAGGTCTAACTGTTTTTTGCTTTGTTTCTGATAACTATACCACATCCGTGATCTTAAAGGTATGATACAACTTCTATAATCTTTCTATATCGTTTCTAAAAAGATAGGGCATGCATTTCGTGCATACGCACCTTTCCGATGCCGTCATGAAAGCGCCGGCAGTTTCTACGGAACACGGGCTGGAGTCCGCACCCTTTTGATGTCGCTCTCGAAGCGACCATTCGTCTCCCCGAACCTGCTATCCTTATGTCAGAACAAAGAACGAGACCACGAAAACCAGGTTCAAAGAAAGCATACAGGAGGACGAAAATGAAAAAGGGATTAACAGAACTCGTAATGATTTTAGACCGCAGCGGTTCCATGGCAGGCCTCGAGGCTGACACCATCGGCGGCTTCAACGGCATGATCGAAAAGCAGAAAAATGAGCCCGGAGAGGCTTACGTATCCGTCATTCTCTTTGACCACGAGGTCGAGCGTCTTTATGATCGGGTCGACATAAAGAAGGTGGAGCCCATGACGGAAACCCAGTACTATGTCCGCGGCTGCACGGCCCTGCTCGACGCTGTGGGCAGCACGATCCGCCATATCGGAAACGTCCATAAATACGCCCGGGAGGAGGACGTCCCCGAGAAGACCATTTTCATCATTACCACCGACGGTCTGGAAAATGCTTCCCGCGAGTACAGCTATGAGCGAGTCCGGAAGATGATCGAGCACGAAAAGGAAAAGTACAACTGGGAGTTTCTCTTCCTCGGCGCCAACATCGATGCTGCGGCTGAGGCGGGGCGCTTCGGGATCCATGCGAGCCGTGCCGTGAACTACGAGTCCGACAGCGAGGGAACCAGGCTGAACTACCACGTGCTGAACGACGTGGTGGGCTGCGCGAGATCCGCCGGCAGCGCAAAGGCCATGAGCGAAATGCTTGACGCGGACGAACTGATGGCGCCCATCCGGGAGGACTACAAGAAGCGCCACCGCAAGTAAGAAGGAAAAGAAAATGCATCCGCAATGGTGGGAAACACTCCGGTGCGGATGCATTCTCCGCATCGTTTTTGTGAGCGGAGACAGTCTCGAAACCAGTGGGTTTCGAAACGAAACCCGCCTACTTGCGCTTTCCAAAACCGCCCAATATAATTGCAGTGATTCCCGGGCGAAAGCATTTCCCCGGAGAATCAATCAGAGTCGACACTGATCAGCAACCTATAATTGAAGATCCTTATCCAGCCGGCAGAAATGCGGGCAGCGGAACGCTCCGCGCAGGAACTAAGGCTGGCAGAATGCTCCGCACAGCAGGCAGGCGTACTAACGCTCCTCAAAGCAATGCAGGCGGACAGAACGCTCCGCACAGGAACTAAGGCTGGCAGAATGCTCCGCACAGCAGGCAGGCATTATGCTCCTCATAGCAGGCAATCGGGCAGAACGCGGGGACAGGGATCAGACAGGAGTTCTATGGACGAGAAAGACAGAAAGATACTGAAGATCCTGCAGGGTGATGCGCGAAAGACCTTTCAGGAAATCGGGGACGAGCTCGGCATGAGCCGGGTCGCGGCAAAAAAACGGGTCCGCAAGCTCGAAGAGCAGGGCATCATCCGCGGGTACAACACCTGCATTTACCGCGACGGTGAAATCACGGGATTCATTGAGGTGGAGACCGTGCCCGAACGCTTCGATCCGATGCTGCGCTACTGCTCCAACCGCATGGAGTGGGTGCGCCAGATCTACTGCCTCTGCAAGCCGGACCATTTTATGATGGTCGTGGTGACGCCCTCGTCCGAGGACCTCAGATATATGGCCAATGTGATCGCCCGCCAGGATGGCGTCGTGCATGTCACCTGCAACGCGGTCTCCGAGGTCATCAAGGATGTCTACGGAGGTGTCAGACGTTATGAAGAAAAATGGGAACCGCAGCCCGGAAATGAACTGGAGAACAGCAGAGGAGCAGACTGAACCGGCAATCGCAGAACAAAACCGGACTGAACTGAACCAGCCCGGCATTTGGCGAGAGGTAAAAAGAAATCAGGAATCAGGAAAAAAAAGGAGCAGCGTTCAACCGGAGACACTCCGCGACCGTGACCGCACCGACTCTCTCCGCGACCGAGACCCTGCGCAGATCGTGCGGGACATCATGAGCAGGATCGAGGGGACTGAAATCAAAAGAAAGCGCGGCGCACGGTTCCGCTTCCGCTTCTACCTGACCGCATCGATGGCAGCGGCCAGCATCGAGTCCCTCGAGCTGAGCGTGCGCTCCTACAACAGCCTAAAGCGCGCAGGCTACAGCACTGTCGGGGAGCTTGCCGAAGCCGTTTCAGGAGAGGAAAATGTCCTCGCCCGGATCCGGAACTGCGGCAAAAAGAGCGCGGAGGAGATCATGGCCCGCCTCTTCAAATACCAGTACGATCAGCTGAAGCCCGAGCGAAAGGACGCATACCTGCTGGAGGTCGTCCTCCTGAACTTAGGCCAGCCAAAAGCGTAAGGAAGCGTTGATTAAACAAAAGCCGGGCTTACAATTTCAAAAACCGCAGCGTATCTGCAGTCACCGTCAGACTGCGGCCGCTCCGGGGTCTGAGATCTTATCCATCTTTTCTGTACACATGCGGCAGCAGCATTTATAATGTACTATATGAGCTCTCAGAAAGTGGAAGATTTACGGGCGTACAAAGTACGCACGGTAAATCAGACACTTGATGAGGCAACCGGTATGAGGAAAAAAGCTTGGCGAAGCACGATGTGCGAGCAAAGCGATTTCCGAATACTGGTTGAGGATGACGAGAGCGAAAGCGGAGTCATCCGTGAGCTCATATACATGGTTGTGCGATTTATCGCATGGGGGTTTACTATATAAACTCTTGGAAAATGGACGAAAAAGAAAGCTTGCTTTCTTTTTCAGGACATTTGACAATGCAACAAGTATGAGGAAAAAAGCCGCACATTTACCGTCGCATCTTAGATGGAGAAAGGAGACATAAGATGAAGAAGGCTATTAGCGTAATCACAGCATTTATCATGATCCTCGCGTTAAGCATGAGCTCCCTGGCAGCCGGATGGCGCCAGTACGAATCCGGAGAATGGACGTATATCCAGGACAACGGGAAAGCTCTGACCGACAGCTGGCTTGAATCCGGCGGTGCCTGGTATTACCTCGGTCCGGACGGGCTTCTGCTCACCTCGAACTATACCCCCGACGGCTATTGGGTCAATGAATTCGGCATTTATGAGCCGCAGTGGGGCAGGCGTACAGACACGGCGGCACCATTTTCCGGAACCACCTACACCGGGGTCTACGGCTACACCTTCTACCTGGACCATTATGCGGACGGCGTCGACCACTGGAGCATGAAGGAATTCTATCCGGGCTCGTCCTACGAGAAGACCTACGAGCTCTACGAAAAAGGCCCGTTTGCCTTTGAGGTCATGGACATTCTCGAAGGCCGGACGGTGGGATACCTTTCCGTATCTCCGAGCCGCGAGGTCGTCTATGTCTCCATCGGAGGCCATACGAACCGCTGCGGGATCGGGCAGTAAGCCTTCAGTCTGACCGGCACTCGCCTGTCATTTACAGAATATCAAAAGCAATGAAACAGTCAGCCCTGACTGGCTGTCAGACATCTAACCGCCGCAAAGCTACTGCAGGAGGGAGACCACATGCCCGGACCTTATGACTGGCATTATGACCGAAACAATGACGGGAAGCTTGATTTCTTCGAACAGTACGAAATGGATGACGACATGGACCGCTTTGCAAAGCGGGGCTTCTATGCCGAGGACGATCTCGGAATCGACGACCCCGATGATTACGACGACGATTTCGACGGTGACCCGGCAAATGCAGACGTCCGTGGATTTTTCGCGGAGTATGATGGGGCTGATTTCGAAGAAATGGATTTTGATCCTGATGATTTCGACGAGTAACAAACGGTCTGAATAGTGCGGTTGAGCTTCGGCAGATCAGATCGAAAGACAACAGGATCCGGCATTTGCACTACCGACAGATCAGGTCTGGAGAAAACAGTGGCCCACATTTGAAATACCGTCATAAATCAAAGGAGAAAATGGCAGAAATCAAGAAAAACCTCATGCTGGACGGCATGCTGGGACTGGTTACCGGCGATGCCCTGGGCGTTCCGGTACAGTTCATGACAAGAGAGGAGATCGCAATTAGGCCGCAGGGACCGGTTACCGGCATGGAGGGCTTCGGCACCTACGACATGCCGCCCGGAACATGGTCGGACGACAGCAGCATGGCGCTGGCGGCATTGGAAAGCATTCGCAGGCTGGGGAGGGTCGATCCCGACGACATCATGCAGAACTTCCTCAAATGGGAGCTTAACGGCGAATTCACGCCCTACGGCTACGCCTTCGATCAGGGAAACACCTGCTCACACGCCATCTATAACTATCAGTACGACCGCGACTGGCACATCTGCGGCCGCACTGGCGAGCATGCCAATGGAAACGGCGCTCTGATGCGCATCCTCCCGGTATGCATCTATTTCGCGGAGCGCGGAAAAAACATCTGCACCTCCGACGACGAGGCGATCGAGGGCATTCACAGTGTGACCCTGCTCACCCACAACCATCTGCGGGCAATGATCGCCTCCGGCCTCTACTTTTTTATGGTGAAGGCGCTCATCCGCGCCCGGGAAACCGCTGTTACAAGTGTTGCAGATACAGCAGAGCATGGAAAAGCTGCTCTAACTGAGAATACAGGTAATCTCCACGCCCGGGAAGCCGTTGCGGCAACCCCGGCATTTTCAGAGCAAAACACTTCAGCAGAACACGACAGAAGCCTCCTCCATCTCCTGCAGCAGGGAATCGACGAAGGCTTTGCGTACTATCGGCACGACTTTCGAAACCTCACGGAAATGTCGCGCTACAGCCGCCTGTATGATCTAAATAAGCTCAGGGAGGAGCCGGCCGCCGGGATCCGCGGCTCAGGTTATGTCGTAGAATCCCTCGAAGCTGCAGTCTGGAGCCTGATCACGACCGACACACTGCCGGAAGCTCTGCTCAAAGCCGTAAACCTCGGGGATGACACCGACACCGTAGCCGCGATCGCAGGCGGACTCGCAGGACTTTACTACGGGGCCAACGCGATCCCGCCCGAGTGGCTTGAAGCGCTCAAGCGCCGGGAATGGATCCTGGAAATGTGCAGCACCTGAGTATAGGATGAATCCAAGTGATGTGCACCCAAGTACAGAATGTATTTGGAAAGTGAGAAGCACCAGATCACACAGTGGGTTTTGGAAATGTACAGCACCAGAACCCCAGAACAGTCAATATAAGCCGGAATCGGGATTTTTCGACTCTATGGCTTATTTAGATGGTTCAAATATAAGCCAGGATTGGGAATTTCAGCCTTCTTGGCTTATTTTTATAGACCACACATAAGCCGAGATCGGGATTTTTCGACTCTATGGCTTATTTAATAGATTCGAATATAAGCCAGGATTGGGAATTTCAGCCTTCTTGGCTTATTTTTATAGACCACACATAAGCCGAGATCGGGATTTTTTGACTTCACGGCTTATTTAGCGGGTATAAACAAAAAGATAGTAAACTGTCATCGCTAAGCTCGCTTTGACCTTCGGTCTTTGCTCGCTAAGCGAGCACGTATACATGAAAGGTAGCGCTTAAGCATCGCCTTCGGCTCGCTTTCGCTGACTTTCATAGTAAACCACCATGCCGTGCACCTCGGCACCACCAGAAATGAAACGCAGCACGGCAATGGCAGTTCATAGTTACATACCGCCACATTTCGTCTATACTAGATGCAACGGTTAAGA
>Ga0256404_1007357_pt1 | contig 17488 bp, 16 predicted proteins | sample RumenRJG_01DNA_FD_185990 | JGI IMG/M metagenome (GOLD analysis project Ga0256404, IMG submission 185990) | Bovine rumen microbial communities from Lethbridge, Alberta, Canada - RJG_01 | ecosystem: Host-associated > Mammals > Digestive system > Stomach > Rumen | place: Canada: Alberta | collected...
TGAGCCAGGATCAAACTCTCCATCGTCTCATGGAGAGCATCTAGCTCTCTCTATTGCTTGCATTCTTCCGAATGTCTTTTCTTGTTTATCTGACGTGTTTCTGTTCAGTTATCAGTGTTCGGCTTGCACTCATTTCTGAATGCTTATTCACTATACCATCGCATGTTTTTCTTGTAAAGTCTTTTTTCATCTTTTTTGCAAAAAAGTTGCTTATATTAAGAATTTGGACATTTATAGCTAAAAATATGAGCCAAGTATTATACCTGGCCCATAGTTCACTAACATGCTTTATCAACAGCTTCTATAAATGCTGATCGCACTTTTGCATCTTCAAGTGCTTTAACGCCACGAATTGTTGAGCCACCTGGAGAAGTGACATTATCCTTAAGAATACCTGGATGGAGTCCTGTTTCAAGCTGCATTTTTCCTGCTCCAAGAACGGTCTGGCTTGCGAGCTTATAGGCAGCCGCTCTAGGAAGCCCATTTTTTACCGCACCATCAGCCAATCCTTCAATAACAAGATATAGATATGCTGGCCCACATCCTGATAAAGCTCCGCCAACATTCATTAAATGTGAAGGCAAAACTTCTGTTGAGCCAATATGATTAAGCATATCTACAATAAATTGATATTCGTCCTCTTTCAAGCTATGCTTAGCTTCAAGCAAAAGCATACCTTCGCACACTTCAACTGGTGTATTAGGCATAATCGTAAGATGTCTTGTTGATGCATCAAGAAGCTTTTCATACTTTTCAAAATCATAACCTAAAGCAATGCTCATAACCGCTTTATTTTTTAAATCATCATGAACTTCACCAATAACATTCTCTAACACCTGTGGCTTTACAGCAATAATGACAAGATTGCTATGTTTAATGACTTCATGATTATTTTCAAAAACCATATGCCCTCTCTTTTTTGCATTCATACAAGCCTGTTCACTAATATCTGCCCCGCAAATTTCTTCAGCTTTAAGATAACCGGACTTTACAATTCCCGTCATTAAAGCTGATGCCATATTACCCATACCAATAAAACCAATTTTATACATATTCACTTCTCCTTATATAATAAATAAGCCTCCAATGGAGGCTTTGTTTTTAGAATTTTCTATTCTTTAAGAAGATTGGCATATCTTCGTCGTCTTCTTCTTCCTTTGGTGTAGCTGGTTTTGCCTTTGAAAAAGTATTGAATTCTGGTTCGATTGGACCTTCTTCTAATTCATCTTCAAAACCTGTTGCAATGACAGTTACAATAATTGAATCATCTAACTGATCATTGATGGCAACACCAAGAATTGTATTCACTTCATTACCAACCGCTTCTCTAATTGCAGCAAGAGCAGTATTTGCATCATAAAGTGTAATATTTGGACCACCTGTTACATTGACAATCGCATCTTTTGCACCAGCAATAGAAACATCAAGTAATGGTGATGAAATTGCACGTTTTGCCGCTTCTTCAGCCTTATTATCACCATCACTTATACCAATACCAATTAATGCTGAACCACGATCTTGCATAATTGAGCGTACATCAGCAAAGTCAAGGTTGATAAATGCTGGAACAGCAATTAAGTCTGTAATCGTCTGAACGCCCTGTCTTAAAACATTGTCAGCCTCTCTAAATGCTTCTGCCATAGGCTTACCACCAATCGCATCCAATAAGCGATCATTACTAACAACAATAATAGAATCGACATTTTCTCTTAATTCCATTAAGCCAGCCTGAGCCTGTCTTGCTCTTTTAGGGCCTTCAAAAGTGAAAGGTGTTGTGACAACAGCAACAGTCAATGCGCCAAGTTCCTTAGCAATCTTAGCAACAACAGGAGCAGCACCTGTACCTGTTCCACCACCCATACCAGCAGCAATAAAGACCATGTTAGCGCCAGTTAAAGATTCTCTAATATCATTTTCTGCTTCTACGGCTGCTTTGCGACCTACATCTGGATTTCCACCTGCACCTAGGCCATGTGTTAAATCCTTACCTAAAACAATTTTATTAACATTTTCGATGCCTTTCATCATTTGCGCATCAGTATTTGCACAATAGAATTCAACACCTCTTACCCCATCAGTTACCATTCGATTGACAGCGTTGCATCCTCCGCCACCAACACCGACTACTTTAATCTTAGCAACCTGTATAAAATCCATATTTTCATCCATGTTTATAAACCCTCTCTTTTTCTATTCATCATCACTAAAGAAATTCTCTAGTACTCTTTTTAATTTTCTCTTTGGTGTCTTGCTTTCATCTTTTGCTTTCGTGAAGCCTTTCAACCTAATGTTCATTGTACTTGAAATATCAGGCAGTGTCAAAGAGACATTATTCCCAAGGAATTCTTTTCGATCATTCAAATAATAAAGCAATCCAAGTGCTGGTACATAGCTCATATCACGAACACCAATTGTTTCTGGACGATAACAACGTACTGGAGCATTCAAGACACTGCTTGCAATAACATCAAGGCTAGGCAGTTCGCCTCCACCACCAACAATAACAGTTTCATAGCTACGACCATCATTAATCACATCAATCTTTGTCTTAATTTCTTCCATCATGCCTTCAACAGCTTCTCTTAAGACATCGGACAAGTCCTGTTGGGTATAATTAACAACTTCATTATCCACTTTATTCGTATGAATAACATCATCATCGCCAACATTCTTCTCACAAGTTCCATACTTGATCTTATAACGTTCAGCTTTATCCATGGAAATCCACCACTTCTCACTGATGGCTTTAGTCAAATCATAGCCACCCGTATTCGCCTGTGCGATATATTTTAGATAACCATCTTCATAGAATGAAACCGTTGAAGAATAACACCCGATATCTATCAAGATTGCACCTTCTTTTAAATAAGCTTCATCAAAAGCTTCTAGTGCTGAGGCATAAGCATCAATCGTAACATCTAGCAATTCCAAGCCTGCTTTTTCAACAGCTTCAAGATATCCATAGAAAAATTTCTTCTTGCTTGTGACAATCATGGAATCAACCTTCAAAGATGCCGAACGCATCCCCAAAGGTAATTTGTCAGTACTCTTCGTATCAAGAGCATAGTGAATAGGAATTGTAGAAACAATTTCTTCATCTCGATTACGCTGAAATCTTGTTGAGAGCTTGAGCGCACGAATAACATCATCAATAGTGATCTTGTCATTTGCATTATTCACCTTCGTAATGCCATCACCCTGGTAGATTCTAGCATTAATAGAAGGCAATACTAAACCTACTGATGTAATAGTTGTATTCAGTTCTTCATCTGCTTCTCTTACAACTTTTTTGATATCTTCGACCAAGGCTTCTGCATCAGTTATAACACCTTTACGTACGCCATGGCTTGTAACCTTACTTGAAAAGAGAATGTTTACATTTGCACTTATTACTTCAGCTACTACCAATTTCAATGTTGTAGAGCCAATATCTAAAGTAGCATATATTTCTTTCATCATATTCTCCTTTGATTTTTTTACTCCCTAATAATAACATAATTGAGACTTCTTTAAAACATGAACTGTAGCAAAATCCATGTATTTTCCCCGATTTTTTCCATTGACTTAAAAGATGGTAAAAGAAAAAAAGAGAAATCAGAATTGATCTCTCTTTAGTATGTCTTAAAAAACTGTTCGATTTCTTCTCGTTTCTTCGTTCTTGTTAAACAAAGGGACAACAATATACGGGCTTTAAAAGGGCTCAGTGTATTGGATCCCACAAAGAGATGATCGGGATCAAAGACAGGTTCATCAAAAACAATAGCATGCGCAACGCGTGATGAACGAACAATGACAATATCTTTTCTTGCCAATTCTTCAAGCTTATCGATCCATTGTTTTGAAAAATTCCCACTTCCCGTACCTACAACAACAATGCCTTCCGAATATCTGCTTACTGCCTCAAGCAATAATACCGGTGCTCCCGCATAATAAGTTACTAAGCTGACATTGGGCAAGGATTGATAGTGTTCATGACTAAAGATGGAATAAATTGTATGGTGGGTTACTGGTCTTGTCGAAATATAGACTTCATCATCTCGCATATAGCCAAGGGCTCCACTACCATTGTGTCCAAAAGCATCAATTTTATAATTATTCACTTTTTCAATGCCTCGTGCTGAATAAATAGTACTTGAAAATAACGCCATCACTCCACAGCCAATCGCTTTGTCATTAGCTGCTAATGCAATTGCTTGATAGAGATTAAATGGTCCATCTGCACTTGTTGCCGTAGCTGGGCGCATTGCTCCTGTCAATACAACCGGCTTAACAGTATGCACGGTTAGATTCAAGAAATAAGCTGTTTCTTCAAGAGTATCTGTTCCATGCGTAACAACAATGCCATCAACCTCATCGCGACTTGCTTGCTTATTGATCATTTCTACAAGAGAGAGCCAGTATTGTTCATTCATTTCATTGGAGTCAACACTCAAGAACTGAATCATTTCAATATTGGCAATATCTTGGATCTGGGGAATAGAAGCAAGAACATCCTCCACCTTTATTGTCCCAGCACGATAGGAAGTTGTTTTACCTGCTTCACCACTCCCGGCAATCGTTCCTCCTGTTGCTATTACTATAATCTTCTTCATTTTCTCACCTCTCGATATTTATTCTACAAAACACTTAGGGCAAAAGAAAGAGATGCCTGCTTAAGCAAGCATCACACTTAAAGCAATCAACAACATACCTATGTAATAAAGTGTCAAAACAATCGCCCCAATCCATTTAGGTGAAGCTGGCACATAGACATAAGCAAGTTCAAATAGATCACTGACAAAATATAATCCATAACCTAAAGCCAATACATTGAAAAATGGATGATTATAAGTCACAGCCATCACAACAGTCGAAGAAAAGGCTAAGGCTAGAATAAAGGAATAAACAAATACATAAGGACGATCTTCCTCTAAAACAACAATTCCTTTCTCATCAAGAATAGTCAATATAATCATTGCCACAACTGGTAAAATAAACTGATAAGGCATAAGCTTGAGATATAAACTAAATATCCCAATCATCACAAGATTACCAACAATAAAAGCAATAATGCCATGCTTCATTTTCTCTCTTTTAAAAACCAGCAAGAAATCCCCCAAGGCAAAAAAGGCCATGGCAATTCCAAAAAGATAGCCCAACCCTTTTGTTAAGCAGGCAATAGTGACAAAAGCTATGGAACATAATGTCTTTGTATAAATAAAATAACGACTTTTATGAGTTAACCCCATCAACAGCATCAGCCCAAGATAGATTATATAAATTGGAAAATGCATACATATCCCTCCGTTTCTATGTTACAATGCCTAGCGAGGTGAAAAGAAATGATAAAAATGATTGCTACTGACATGGATGGTACATTCTTAGATAGTAATAAACAATTCGATTATGAATTTATCTCATTGTTCTATCGCATGCAGGAAAAAGATATAAAATTTGTAATTGCGTCTGGTAACCAGTTTCTCAGACTCTTTCATCAATTCATTCCGATGAGTGAAGATATCTATTTTGTCGCTGATAATGGTGCTTATGTAGGCAAAGGGGCAAAGCCACTTTATCTTGATTTAATCGAGCCAGATAAACTTCAAGCCTGTCTTGATGTCCTTGCTAAGCATCAAAACCTCATGGTGATCATGAGCGGGCGTAAGCATACCCATGTTTTAAAGAAGGATGAGGCTTATCTTGATGTTGTTAACAAGCATTATCGTAATGTTATTCTCCATGATCAGTTTGATCATATTGATGATGATATTCTCAAGCTTGCCGTTTATGATCCAACAAGTGATATTCATCAATATGAAAATCAATTGAAAAAATTAGTTCCTGATAACATGTCCGTTGTCACAGCTGGCAATGAGTGGGTGGACATTCAGAATCTTGGCACAAATAAGGGCAGTGGTATTCGCTACCTGCAAAAAGAACTTCATATCGAACCAGAAGAATGCATGGCTTTTGGTGATGCCATGAATGATTTCACTTTACTTAAAAGTGTCAAATATGGCATTGCGATGGCAAATGCAGTTGATGAAATCAAACATATTGCCTACAGCCAATGTCCAAGTAATGACCAGCAAGGTGTTCTAAAGATCATACGCCAGGTTCTTGACGGCAAATTCAGATATTAATGAAAAAGCTCATCACTATCTAATAGGATTGTCACTGGACCATCATTCAACAATTCACATTTCATATCAGCACCAAAGATACCTTTTTCAACATGAATACCTGCTTCTTCAAGTCGGCTATTAAAAAGGTCATAAAGGGGTGATGATATTTCAGGTTTGGCAGCTTCGACAAAGCTTGGTCTTCTTCCTTTGCGACTATTCGCATAAAGAGTGAACTGGGAAATGGATAGAATTGCACCTTTGACATCTAATAAAGACAAATTCATCTTTCCCTGATCATCTTCAAATACACGTAGGTGAATGACCTTATCAACCATACGATCAATAATAGCTTCATCATCTTCACCTTTGAATCCTACTAATATCATATATCCTTGATTAATTTGACCATGCACTTGACCTTCAATAGTCACTGATGCATGGCTAACTCTTTGTAATACAATGCGCATAATTCTTCCTCTCTTACAAGGCATTATATCAGTTTTTGGAGGCTTACACAATGCACACAACATTAGCACATAATATGCGTCCGGTTTCCTTGGATGACGTTATTGGCCAAACGCATTTAGTTGGCGAAGGGGCCATTTTAAGACAAATGATCAAAAAGAAACATCCCATGAGCATGATTCTCTATGGTCCTCCTGGTTGTGGAAAAACAACCATTGCCAAAGCATTCGCCCATGATCTTGATGTTCCCTATCGACTCTTTAATGCTTCAACAGGCAACAAAAAAGAAATGGATCAAATCATTGCTGAAGCTAAGCTTAGTGATGGTTTATTCGTGATTATCGATGAAATTCATCGCATGAATAAAGATAAACAAGATCATCTTCTTCCCCATGTTGAAAGCGGACTTTTAACGATTGCTGGCTGTACAACAGCTAATCCCTATCATTCTATTAATCCTGCTATTCGTTCGCGCTGTTCAATCTTCAAGGTTGAACCACTCACTAATGATGATATTATTGCTGGATTAAAAAGAGCAGCCCTATCACCTAATGGTCTCAACAACGCTTACCAGTTTGATGAAGAAGCCTATCAGTATATCGCAAAAATATGTGCTGGAGATATCCGCTATGCCTATAACTGCTTAGAACTTGCTACAATCTCAGTAGATGGCAATCATATCAAAGCTAGCGATCTTGCTAAAGTCATACCCCATGCCAACTTACAATATGACAAAGATGAAGATCAATATTATGATACCTTAAGCGGTCTACAAAAAAGTATTCGTGGCAGTGATGTAAATGGTGCCCTCTACTATCTTGCTAAGCTTATAGAAGTAGGTGATCTTGAATCGCTTGAACGTCGGCTGCTTGTTATTGCCTATGAGGAAATTGGCCTCGCCAACCCCAATGCTGCAATGCGTACAGTGATGGCTTTTCAGGCAGCCAAGATTGTCGGCTTTCCTGAAGCACGCATCCCCCTAGCCCAGGTTGTTATTGATTTATGTCTTTCACCAAAGTCAAAATCAAGCGAATATGCCATTGATGCAGCTATGGCAAGCTTGAAGGCACATCCCTATAATGCGCCAAAGTATTTACGCCTCTCGCCAGTTGGCCTTAAGGATGAAGAAAAATATGACTATGATTGTCCAGAAATGTGGGAATATCTTCAATATCTTCCTGATGAAATTAAAGATGTCCTCTTCTATCAGCCTGCCCATACTTCTAAATATGAACAAGCCCTTGCTACTAACTATGAAAGACTGTTGCGTCATGGTCGCAGCAATTCCATTCCCACAATCAAAGAAGCACTCAAAAAGCATCAGCATTAGACACCTCAAGGGTGTCTTTTTTTGGCAAAGAAAAACTGATATTCAGATGAATATCAGCCTATTTCTTTTTCTTAGGATTCTTTTGTGCTTCTTTGACGACAAAATAGATTTTCCCAAAGCCAAAAACAAGCCCCCCAAGCAACACAACTTCTCCGGCAATAAAGATAAAATGATTATGTACATAATCATCTAGGAAAAATAATGCTGCCGAAAGAATCAAGGCGCAGCCAATAAAGCCAAGCCATTTTCCAACATTTTCTGCATAAGCATAGCGATTACGTAAAGGAATACTTTCGAGATTCTTCTCAGAATAGAATGCTTTAAGATTATGCTTAGTAACTAATTGTCTCGATACATATATTAAGTAAATCCCAACAATAATCATAATGACATTGACTATTTGATCCATACATCCACATCCTTTTCTACATTATTAACAGTTTCAGCAAAGTTCTCAAGATTGACATCATACCAGTTAACCTGCATTTGATTATTAAACCATGTATACTGTCTTTTCGCATACTGGCGACTATGTGTCTTAATCGCTTCAACAACTTCTATTTTACTCTTGTCACCACGATAATAATCAAACCATTCTTTATAACCAATAGCTTTCATTGATTGCCAATCATCTTGTGCACCACTCTTCATCAAACGATCAACTTCTTCTTCCAGCCCATTTTCCATCATGACATTAACACGCTGATCAATGCGTGAATGGAGTAAAGGTCGAGGTAAGGTTAAGCCAATCAAATAAGCATCATATATCATTTGATGATTTTGGGCTGCTTCGATTGAACTTTTCTTTTGTCCTGTTGTTTCATAGATTTCAATAGCTCTTAAGACACGTCGACGATTATTGGGATGGATATTATGGGTTGCTTCGGGATCAATATCGCGTAAGTGCTGATAAAGTGCCTGATTATCTAAATGGGCATACTTTCTTTCTGTTGCTTCATGATCACTTTCACTCTTTTCAAAATGATAGTCATAAAGCACAGCCTTGATATATAACCCCGTTCCTCCTACAAGAATAGGCATCTTGCCTCTTTTGGTGATCTCATGGATTTTCTGGCGTACTGTTTCTTGAAACTCCATGACCGAATAGCTTTCATCAGGATTTTTGACATCTATCAGATGATGGATAGCACCTTGCATCTCCTGTCTTGTGACTTTGGCCGTACCAATATCCATCGTCTTATAAATCTGCATAGAATCTCCTGAAATGACTTCACCATCATACTTTTTTGCAAGTTCAATACTGAGTTTTGTTTTGCCAACACCCGTAGGACCTACTACAACTAATACTTTTTCCATTTAATTCACCTTTTTAAATAGCTTTTCTAATTCATAATCACTATAGAATACAAATGTTGGATGAGATTTAATATCTACATAAGGATTATCACAACGCATTAAGTCATCAAGAATCACTTGCATATCAGCTTGTGAAAGATAGGTATTTTCTTTAACGCTGGCCGATTCAGCCAGTGATTTAATAGCTTCTTCCATTAATTCAACAACATCTAATTGCTGATTGGAGAGGATTTGTTCGATCATCCGATCAATAAAGGTTGTTGGATCAATTGTATCCATCCACATTGGCAATTCCCTTACATAATAAGTATGTGGTCCCATAGCTTCAAGTTCTATACCAACAGCTTTTAATTCATTTTTATGTTCTTCAAGCCTCATGAATTCTGAAGGCGTATATTCTAAAGTCACCGGTACAGTCAAAGGCTGCATCGTTTTATCAAGATGACGATAAGCATTTTTGTATTTTTCATAATAAATACGCGTTAAGGCTGCATGCTGGTCAACAAGATACATACCACGTTCATTTTCCCCAATAGTATAGCTGCCTCTTACCTGTCCTTTCGCATAAATCTTTTCTTTAATAGGATTTTTGGGAAGGTCGTTGAGACTTGTTTTCTTTTCTGTCTGATAATTGGCATGATCATCTGTAATCTTGCTATCTTCTCTTAAGTCAAATGTCATCTGGTCATAGACTGGCTCATCATTAAGTTCGATAACATCTTCTTTTTCAGGTTCTTTAAAGACAAAGCCCGCTTCATCTTCCTGGACATGATCAGCTTGAAAAGTAAAGGGCTGAACAGGCTTTTCTTCATGGATGACTTGAATCGCATCTTGAGGCTTTAAGACCTCATTAATGCCTTTGGTGATAATGTCATGAAGTTCCTGTTCTTTAGAAAAACGTACTTCAAGTTTTGCTGGATGGACATTCACATCAACCAAGTATGGATCAACTTCAATATTAATAACCGCAATAGGAAAACGTTTATCAGATAAGTATTGACGATAGACATCATTAATGGCATCAATACTTTTCTTATTCTTAACATAACGATGATTCACGAGTGTGATGATATGATTCTTGGAAGCACGGGTTGTCTCTCTGTTAGAAACATAGCCAGAAATAGAAAATTCCTCATTACCAAATTCAACAGCAATCATATTCTTAGCCACATTCATGCCATAAATCACCGCAATCACTTCCAACAACTGCCCCGAACCATTTGTACGGAAGATTTCACGTCCATTATGGCTTAAGCTAAAGGCAATTTCACTATGCGCAAGCGCAAGGCGTTCAAGATAGGTATAGATGGCTCCAAATTCCGCATTCACACTTTTCATATACTTGAGTCTTGCTGGGACATTCTGAAAAATCTTTTCAACAGTTATCTTTGTCCCTTGTGGACAATCAAGATAGCTTACTTTTGTGCGCTTACCAAATTCATAAATGACCTGGCTGCCTTCATGACCATCATTGGTCTCTAAGGAGAATTTCGCAATGGAAGCAATCGAAGGAATCGCTTCACCCCTAAAGCCTAAAGTCGTGATATTGAAGAGATCATGATCATCCCGGATTTTACTGGTCGCATGGCGCGAAAAGCACATCAAGGCATCATCATGACTCATCCCAATCCCATCATCAATAATTGTCATGGACTCCATGCCACCTTCAGTGACAAGAACATCAATCTTACTAGCCTTGGCATCAATACTATTCTCAACCAACTCCTTAATAACATTAGCTGGCCTTTCGACTACTTCACCAGCCGCAATTTTATTGGCTGTATCAGCATCTAACTGATGAATTCTATTCATTTAGTCTCCTTTCTACAACATTTTCTTTAATTCAATCAATGTACTTAATGCATCCAAAGGACTTAAGGCCATTGGATCAAGCTGTTTTAAAACTTTTTCAACTTCACTTTCTTTTTCAACATAAATTGGTTTTGTCGTCGTTAATGTCTTTTCAATATTATTATCTTCTAATGACTGTAAAATCACCTGGGCACGACTAATCACTTCATCAGGCAAATGAGCAAGTTTAGCTACATTAATACCATAGCTCTCAGCCGATGGGCCAGAAGTAATTTTGTATAGGAAGCGAATCGTATCGCCACTCACATCAGCACTCGCATGTACATTACGAATACCTAAATCTTCAGACATATATGTCAGTTCATGATAATGTGTGGAAAAGAGTGTCAAGGCATGCGTATGGTTGGCAATATATTCAATAATTCCTTGGGCTAAGGCCATTCCATCAAATGTTGCTGTCCCACGACCAATTTCATCAAAGATAATAAGTGAATTCTCGGTTGCATAGCGTAAAGCATTATTGGCTTCGAGCATTTCTACCATGAATGTTGACTGTCCGCTAATAAGATCATCACTTGCCCCAATACGGGTAAAGATCTGATCAAAAATAGGTAATGATGCTTCTTTAGCGGGAATGAATGACCCAATCTGACTCATGATAACAGCTAAGCTGACTTGACGCATATAGGTTGATTTCCCACCCATATTAGGTCCAGTAATCAAGAGAATTTCATGATTTTTATCCATCTCACAGCTATTCGCAATATAGTTTTGATGTTTAATGACTTCTTCTACAACAGGATGACGTCCATCAACAATATGAAGCTTATGTTCATCATTGAAATGAGGACGTACATAATTATTCTTGCTTGCAACACTCGCTAAGGTTGTATAGACATCAACATGAGCAACAACTTTAGCCACATCCTGAATTTTATGCACATAGTCTTTAATATAGTTTCTTATCTGTACAAAGATTTCATGTTCAAGGGCAACAATGCGATCCTGGGCAGATAATATTTTGTCTTCCATTTCTTTTAATTCTGGAGTCACAAAACGCTCAGCATTCGTTAAAGACTGCTTACGGGTATAACCAAACTCTTCTTTCACTTGTGGCAAGAAGGACTTTGTAATTTCAATATAATACCCAAAGACACGATTGTAGCCTACTTTTAGACCACGTATTCCTGTGCGTTCACGTTCTTTTTCTTCAAACTTAGCCAGCCAGCTACGCCCATTCTTTTTTATATCACGCAGTTCGTCAAGTTCACTTGAATATCCATCTTTGATGATACCACCTTCATTCAGATGAATTGGTGGATCATTGACAATGGCTTGATCGATGGTATGAGTGATATTGGATAAATCGACAAGCTGATTGGCCAAGGCTGTCAGTTGTGGATGATTAAGAGAAAGTAAATTATTTTTTAAGCTAGGTATGACTTTGAGTGAAGCTGCTATCCATTTAAGGTCTCTTGGATTAACATTGCCAAAAGCTATTCTTGTTGCTAGCTTTTCAAGATCATAAATATCTTTGATCATATCTTTGATTGTTTCACGATCAATGAAATTCTCCACAAAGACTTCCACATTATCAAGACGTTCTTCAATACGTTCTTTATTCAACAATGGCTGTTCAATCCACTGTTTCAATAAACGCCCGCCCATGGCTGAGTTTGTGTGATCCAATAACCACAATAATGAGCCATATTTCTCACCAGCTGCCCCTTGGACAAGTTCTAAGGCCTTCTTGGTATAGCCATCCATTGTGACATATTCATCATCCTTGACTTCAACAACTTCCTGCATATGATCAAGATCACGTTTTTGTGTTTCAATCAAATAATTCAGTAATAATGAAGCAACACGTATTTGTTTTAAATCAGAAATATGCTCAAAGAGTTTTGCATAATGATCTTTGACTTTATAGTCTTTAAATTCTGAAACCATCACATGTTCAATATCATATGCTTCTTCCATTACAATTTCCTTAAAGCCAAGGGCTTCAATACGTGTCTTGAGTCCATGTTCATTTTTAGGCATATTTAAGACAAAGAATTCACCAGTAGAAAGATCGGCATAGGCTAATGTGTAATTGAATTCAAAAATTCCAAGTGCACCAATAAAGTGATTAGAAATCTCATTCGCATGAAAATCCATTAAGGTTCCTGGGGTTACAACCTGTACTACCCCACGCTTGACAATCCCTTTGGCTTTTTTAGGATCTTCTAACTGTTCAACAATGGCAACTTTATAGCCCTGTTTGACAAGTGTCTCAACATATCCTTCAACGGCATGATGAGGAATGCCACACATTGGTACACGTTCCTTCACACCGGCATTTTTGCCTGTTAAAGCAAGATTAAGAAGCTTGCTGCCTTTAATTGCATCATCAAAAAACATTTCATAAAAATCACCTAAACGATAAAAGACAAATGCATCCTGATAATCCTTCTTTAATTCAAGATATTTCTCCATCATTGGTGAATACTTTTCTTTTTTTGCCATAATTTTCACACTCCGTTTTGATATTATAGCACAATTTCCAACAAGAAAAAAAGGACACTTCGTGTGTCCTTAAGTATTATTGATTCTGATTAGGAGTAGATTCCTTTAATAAGACATCATGTGCGCCACCTTCAACAATGGAAGTTGCTGAAACAAGCGTAATCTTAGCCTTCTTCTGGAGTTCAGGAATAGTAAGAGCTCCACAGTTACACATTGTATGCTTCATTTTAGAAAGAGATAAAGCAACATTGTCCTTTAATGAACCCGCATATGGTACATAAGAGTCAACACCTTCGACAAACGAAAGCTTCTTGTCGCCACCTAAGTCATAACGCTGCCAGTTTCTCGCACGAGCAGAGCCTTCACCCCAGTATTCCTTCATATATGTGCCATTGATCATGATCTTTCTTGTAGGTGATTCATCAAATCTAGAGAAATAACGACCAAGCATCATGAAGTCACTACCCATAGCTAAGGCTAGAGTCATATGATAGTCATAGACAATGCCACCATCACTACAGATTGGAACATAAATACCAGTTTCTTCAAAATACTTATCTCTTTCACGTGCAACATCAATAGTTGCAGTTGCCTGGCCACGACCAATACCCTTTGTTTCACGAGTAATACAGATAGAGCCACCGCCAATACCAATCTTGACGAAGTCAGCACCAGCTTCTGCTAAGAATCTGAAGCCTTCACCATCAACGACATTACCTGCACCAATCTTAACACTATCGCCATAATTGTCTCTTACCCATTTGATTGTCTGACGTTGCCATTCTGTATAACCTTCTGATGAGTCAATACAAAGCACATCAACACCAGCATCAACTAAGGCAGGAATACGTTCTGCATAATCTCTTGTGTTAATACCAGCACCAACCATATATCTCTTCTTGTCATCAAGTAATTCATTTGGATTAGATTTTCTTGATTCATAGTCTTTTCTGAATACGAAATAGAGTAAATTCTGGTTTTCATCAACAATTGGTAATGCATTCAATTTGTGATCCCAGATAATATCATTTGCCTCTTTAAGAGTAACACTCTTAGGTGCAGTGATCAGCTTTTCATATGGTGTCATGAAATCAACAACTTTTGTTTCAGGACGCATTCTGCTGACACGATAGTCACGACCTGTGACAATACCAAGCAGTTTGCCATTTGGCTGACCGCCTTCAGTGACTGCCATTGTGCTATGTCCAGTTGCTTGCTTAAGGGCCAATACATCTGCCAATGTTGATTCAGCAGATAAGTTTGAATCAGAAGTTACAAAGCCAGCCTTATAGTTCTTAACTCTCTTGACCATTGCTGCCTGAGATTCGATGCTCTGTGAGCCATAGATGAATGAGATGCCGCCCTCTTTTGCTAGAGCAACTGCCATCTTGTCATCTGAAACTGCCTGCATGATTGCTGATACCATTGGAATATTTAAGGAAATTGCAGGTTCTTCACCTCTTCTATATTTCACTAAAGGGGTCTTTAATGAAACATTATCGGGAATGCAATCAGGTCCAGTATAACCTGGAACTAAAAGATATTCACTAAAAGTATGTGATGGTTCATCATAAAAATATGCCATTTTCTTCTCTCTCCTATCCTATTTTGACCATAATAAACAATTTATCACTATAAATCAATATCTATAGCTAATCCATTATTAATTATTGCTTCTACTTCCAATAATAAGTCGTTGACTTCTTCTTTTAGATTTAAATAGTTCACCACAAGAGGATGATTAGTGAAAGCTTCATAAGCCTCCTGATACTTCTTATGAATGCTTTCATAGTTCTCATCATTATGTACCTTAGCTTGCAACAGTTCCTGTTGAAGCAATTTGATATGAGCTTCACTTTCTGCAAGTTCTTGATGCTTCTTGATCAATGCCTCATAATGCTGAAAAGCTTTGACAACATCTTCATTTAATAATTCCTGATTTAGCTCTTGAGCTATTTCTTTTGGTTTAGGCAATTTGTTCACCTTCAAGTGTCCATGTCTTTGTATTAGTAATCTTAACTTTGACCATCTTGCCAATATCTTCTTTGTTGCCTTTGAAATTAATGAGCTTGTTATGTTCTGTATAACCAGAAAGGATATCTGGATTACGCTTTGATGGACCATCAACTAACACTGTAGCAATATGTCCTAAATACTTGGCATTAGCCTGATTAGCGTATTTATTGACAACTTCATTTAAGCGATAAAGACGTTGTTGTTTTTCTTCGAGTGGGATGTTGTCTTCCATGGCAGCAGCTGGTGTACCTGCACGAGGTGAATAGACAAAAGTATAAGCAAGATCATATTGACAATGTTCATAGAGTGAAAGTGTATCTTCGAACTGTTCTTCTGTTTCATTTGGGAAACCAACAATGATATCCGTTGTAATAGCCACACCAGGTATCTTTCTCTTCAACATATCAAATAAAGCAAGATACTGCTCACGGGTATATTTTCTTCCCATTGTCTTTAAGACTTCACTATTACCGGATTGTACAGGAAGATGAATATAAGGCATGATATTGTCATACTTGGCAATCACATCAGCCATTGCTTCCGTAAAGTCCCAAGGATGGGATGTTGTAAAACGAATTCTAGGAATCCCTGTCTTGGCAACATCTTCTAAAAGGTTCGCAAAAGAATAATCTTCATCAAGATCCAAGCCATAACTGTTGACATTCTGTCCTAGTAAAGTGATTTCCTGATAGCCATCAGCTACTAACTGACGAACTTCATCAAGAATTTCTTCCTTTAAACGGGAACGTTCCTTTCCTCTTGTATAAGGGACAATACAATATGTACAGAATTTATTACAGCCATACATGATATTGACCCAGGCCTTTGTCTTGCTGGCACGATGACTTGGAAGATTTTCAATCACATCGCCTTCCTTGCTCCAGACTTCTAGTACCATTTCCTTCTCTAACATCGCACTCTTTAATAATTGTGGTAAACGATGTAAGTTATGCGTACCAAAAATCATATCGACCTGTGGATACTTTGCAAGAATCTTGTTAACAACAACCTCTTCTTGCGTCATACAGCCACAAATGCCAAAGATGATATTAGGATTTGTTTTCTTGACTGTCTTAAGATAGCCAATCTTACCAAAAACCTTTTCTTCTGCATTCTCTCTTACTGCACATGTATTAAGCAAGACAACATTAGCCTTGTGAATATCATCAGTAGGCTGATAGCCCATCATTTCTAAAATACCAGCTAATGTTTCAGAATCTCTTTCATTAGCCTGACAGCCATATGTCTTAATATGATAGAACTGTCCTTGCCCGATATTGACCATATCAGGGGGAATCTCAAACGCATTCTCAATGTGCTTGATATCTTCTTTACCACGGCTTCTTGCCTCTTTAAGGCTTGGACCGTTAAAATATTTACTATAATCTTTCATTTATATAAACACCCTTTCAGGGAAGCATTATATCAAATAAAATGAAAAAAATAAGGCTTTTTGCCCTATTTTTTAAAGAATGTATCTGGCTGAATTGAGAAATAGAGAACCTTACCAGCTGGAGTAGCTTTAAAGAGGTTCTTTAAATGAGAAGCAGTTGCTTCAGCATCTAATTCTGATTCAACAGAAAATGTTGCTTTAATACCTTTCTTACCTTCAAAATGACATGAAGCAATCTTGTCATCAGTATAACCATCAAAGAAATCAATAAGTTTTTGTACCTGTGCTGTCTGCATTAAAATGGTATGCTTTGCCATAAATTTTCCTCCTTTTATCTTCCTTCCTCATTATAACACATTCCAATTTCTTTTTGTGTAACCTCTTCCATTTATTATCAAATTTTTACTTTCATTACTTAAAAGCTAACTATATAAAATTCAAGTAGTTTTTTATGAAATAGTTTGAAAACATAAAACGATTAGATTTTTTAGTTAGTTTTGAATTGATCTTTGAAAATGTGAATATTGGATTAAATTTAGGCAT
>Ga0256404_1007360_pt1 | contig 17482 bp, 13 predicted proteins | sample RumenRJG_01DNA_FD_185990 | JGI IMG/M metagenome (GOLD analysis project Ga0256404, IMG submission 185990) | Bovine rumen microbial communities from Lethbridge, Alberta, Canada - RJG_01 | ecosystem: Host-associated > Mammals > Digestive system > Stomach > Rumen | place: Canada: Alberta | collected...
GCTTTTTCCGTCTCTGCGGCCGCAGTCTCCGCCGCCTTTTCCGTCCCGGCCGCTGCCGTCTCCGCAGCCGCCTCTGTCTTCACGGTCTCCTTCGCCGCCTCTGTGGCGGGAGCCGCGGTCTTGCCGCCGCAGGCAGAAACCAGCGCCGCAGAGAGCAGCGCCGCCGCCAGAACCGCCGGTCTTCTCAAACCCTTCCCAAGCTTTCTCATTTCGCCGCCTCCTGTCTGGAGAGAACCTCCCTGGCGTACGCCCTCAGCACTTCGGTCCAGACCTTGTAGGCCGCCGGGGTCTGGTGCACGTAGTTGTCGCTGCAGTAGGCCTTTGCCAGGTCCCCGTTTCCGTCGGCCAGGGGATCCGCCATGTTCACGAAGCCCCAGCCCTCCTTTGCCGCGATCTCCTTCATGGTGGCGTTGAAGGCCCGGATGTTGGTGTTGTTCAGGCGCTTCTTTCCGGCCCCTGCCGCCACGTAGGTCATGCTGATAATGTGGATCTGCGCCTCCGGGCTCTGCTCCTTGATCCTCGCCACCAGCTGCTGGTACAGGGCCGGGGTGTTGTTGTCCAGGGCGATGTCGTTCAGGCCGAAGAACAGGAACACCTGCTTCCTGCCCATCATGGCGATGCTCTCCCAGATGTGGCGCTGCTTCCCCTGGTAGATGGGGTGAACGCTCTTCCCGCTCACCGGGTCAAAGGAGTTGTGCACGGAAAAGCTGCCGGCGCAGAGAATCCCAATGGACTTTAAGAAGGGGTCCCCGGATTTCTGGGCGTAGTTCCGGAAGCCCAGCATCACAGAGTCGCCAACCAGGACGGAATCCGCGTAGAAGGCGTCGATCTCCGCCTCTGACACCGCCCGTCCGGCGGCCTTCGTCTCAGCCGCGCTGCTCTCCGCGGCCGCCTGGCTGGTCTCCGCCGCCGCTGCCGTCCCTGCCGCGCTGCTCTCCGCAGCCGCCTGGCTGGTCTCCGCCGCCGCTGCCCCTGCCGCGCTGCTCTCCGCAGCCGCCTGGCTGGTCTCTGCCGCTGCCGCCGTGGTCTCTGCCGCAGCGCTCTCCGCAGCAGCGCTCTCCGCAGCTGCCTGGGCGCTCTCTGCCGCGCCGCTCTCCACCAGCACGTTCTCCTCTGCCGGGGCGTCCACGCAGGTCTCCCCGGCCGCGGAGGTCTGCGCCTCCGTGGTAATGCCCGGCCCGATTTCCCGGGCCGCCGTGGTCTCCGCCGCCGCGCTGAGAGGCGCCGCCATCACCGTCATGGCAGTCAGAAGGACGGCCGTCAGTCTCTTTGATCTCATATCACCGCTCCTTGTATTCCTTGCTTTTCCTGATATTTCCTTATTTCTGCTCCTTATATGCCTTCCATCCCGGGCCTTTCTTCCGGACATTTATAAGGAAAGAAAACAGACGCCCGGAGGCATCTGTTGTATTATACACGATTCCTCATCCGGGGGGCATCCCCATTATCAAATTCTGTGCCGGTTTGTGCGCCGGCTCCGCACCCGGTTTTCAGAATCCTGCACATTCGGAAACTGCAGAGGATGTGGGAATTCTTGCCGGTTTATGTTAAAGTGAGATTATACAAAAACGTAACTGTTCAGCACCCAGGTCTCAGAATGCTTTGGGTGCTGAACAGTTACCAAAAACCTGCAGGAATGCATACGGTTTTCTGTATACAGGTAAACAAAAAGGAGAACCATACGATGAAAAAACTGCTTGCTGCACTTCTCGCCGGCTTCCTGGCCCTCGGCCTGGCTGCCTGCGGTGGGGGCAGCACAACTGCCGCCACCGCCGCCGCCGGTGCGAAAAAGCCCGCTGAAACCACCGCTGCCGCCGAGGAGAAAAAGGTGGACTATCCCACCAAGGCCATCACCATGATCATCCCCTACGGCGCCGGCGGAACCACCGACCTGGCAGGCCGCCAGCTGGCCATCGCCCTTGAGAAGCAGCTGGGCCAGTCCATCATCGTCGAGAACATGGGCGGCGCCTCCGGCTCCGTTGGCGCGCAGGCTGCCCTGGACGCAGACGCGGACGGCTACACCGTCCTAATGACCGCCGAGAGCCTGGGCACCCAGAGAGTCATGGGCATCTCCGAGATGAGCTACGCGGACTTCGCCCCCATCTCTCCCATCGCCAACGACCCGAAGGTCATGGTCGTGGCCAAGGACTCCAAGTACAACACCATCCAGGAGCTCCTGGACGACATCAAGGCGAACCCCGGCAAGATCCAGATGAGCTACACCGGCCCCGGCGGCTCCGGCCACGTCCAGTCCCTGATCCTGAACAAGTTCGGCTATGAGCCGGCCCTCACCGCCTACACAGGCGGCGCCGACTGCATCACCGCCGTGCTCGGCGGCCAGGTGGCCTTCACCAACTCCAACTACGCCACCGTGGCTTCCTACCTGAAGAGCGGCGACCTGAAGTGCCTGGCGATCTGCTCCACCAATCCGCTCCCGGTCTACCCGGAGGTGCCCACCCTGGCTTCCGTGATCGAGGGAAGCGACGAGCTGCTGAGCATCCCCTACACCCCCTTAAGCCTTCTTGTGGAGAAGGATGTGCCCGCCGAGATCCAGGAGATCCTGATCGACGCCACCAAAAAGGCTGTGAAGGACCCCGACTTCGAAAAGTACATGACCGACAACTGCATCGACAAGCTGTACGAGCAGTACACCTCCGTGGAGGAAGCCAGGAAGTTCTACGCCGATTGGGAGTCCACGGTCTCCTGGCTGCTGTTCGATGCCGGCGTCACCGTCGAGAGCCCGGAGACGTTCAACATCCCGAAGCCCTGAGCCTCTTAAGGCCTTGGCCTGACACCTTCGACCATAAAAGCGGATCCCCAGCCCCCTCGCGGGGCCGGGGATTTCTGTACTTCTTCTCGGGACCTCGCGGGGTCCCGGCGCCATTCCCCCGGTTCCGGCGAACCGGCGCTCCTTTTTTCACGAAAGGATTCAATGTCTTATGGAACACAAAGGCAGACCCCGTCTTCTTCGGAATCCGAACTTCCAGGATTCCCTCTTTGTCGGAATCTGTTCCGTCATTCTTCTCTGCTACTCCCTGTACCACCATCACTTCGACCGGAACACCTCCGAGTGGAAGACCTCACCCTTCCTGTTCCCGGTCCTGATCTCCGTCTTCGGCCTTCTCCTGGTGGTCTCCCTGGTCTCTGACGCCATTCGCGAGACCCGGAACTCCCTGGAGGCCGGGGCTGCCTCCGAGACAGGGGCCCCCGCGAAGAAGAACCTCACCGGCGTCCTGGTCCTGGTGGCCGCCTCCTTCGCCTACTACTTCCTGATGCAGAAAATCCACTTCATCGCGGCCACCGTTCTCTACCTGCTGGCCCTCTTCCTCTACCTGGGCGAGCGGACATGGTGGAAGCTCCTGCTGCTCTCGGTCATCACCACCGGCGCCATCTACGTGCTGTTCGGCATGTGCCTGAACGTGCGCCTTCCTTAAGGAGAGACGGAAATGGAAGCAATACTCGCAAGCCTCAGGTTCTTTCTGGATGTCCGCTTCGTGCTGCTCTGCGGCGCGGGAAGCCTGGCGGGCCTCTTCGTGGGCTCCATCCCCGGTCTCTCGGTCTCCATGGCCACCGCCCTCCTGGTCTCCATCACCTACACCTGGAGCGCCACCGACGCCATGGCCACCGTGATGGGGGTCTACGTGGTGGGCGTGTTCTCCGGCGCCCTCTCCGCCATTCTCTTAAATATCCCCGGGGCCCCCTCCTCGGTGGTCACCACCCTGGACGGCTACCCCATGGCAAAGCGGGGGGAGGCCTTCAAGGCCTTAAAGTACGCCACGGTGTACTCCTTCATCGGCTCCGTGTTCGGCCTGGTGGCCCTGGCCCTCCTGGCGAAGCCCATTACTTCCATCGCCTTAAAGTTCCAGCCCATGGACTACTTCCTGCTGGCCCTCTTCGGCCTCACCACCGTGGGCGGCCTCACCACCAGGAGCTTCTCCAAGGGCCTGGTCAGCGCGGTCTTCGGCCTCTTCTTCGCCATGGTCGGCATGGATTCGGTCCTGGGAACCCCGCGGCTCACCTTCGGGATCCGGAACCTGAACGCCGGAATCGCCACGGTTCCCGCCCTGGTGGGCATGTTCGGCTTCGCCGAGGTCTTAAGCGTCATCTATGACGGGCAGATGAACGCCACCGTGAACAACATCACCCACCAGGCGGTGAGGATGAAGGACGTCTTAAAGCACTTCGGCGCCAGCATGTACTACAGCCTGATCGGCACCGTGGTGGGTGCCCTGCCGGGAGCCGGCGGCCCCGTGGCGGCCTTCCTCGCCTACTCCCAGGCGAAGAACCTCGTGAAAAATCCCTCCTGCCCCTTCGGCGAGGGCGCGGTGGAGGGCATCGTGGCCAGCGAGAGCGCCAACAACGCCTGCATCGGCGGCGCCCTGATCCCCATGCTGACCCTGGCGGTCCCCGGCGACGCCGTCACCGCCATCATCCTCTCCGTGTTCTATGTGCACGGCCTGCAGCCGGGCCCCATGTTCCTCACCACCAGCGCCGAGAGCTTCCACGCGATCCTCGGCGGCGGCTTCATCGGCTGCGTCTTCCTCCTGGTCCTGGGCCTCCTGGTGGCCCCCCACCTGTCCAGGCTCATCAACGTGCCGAAGACCATCCTGCTGCCCATCGTGTCCCTGCTCTGCGTCATTGGCGCCTTCGCCTGCAACAACCGCCTGTTTGACGTGGGCCTCATGTTCTTCTTCGGCATTCTGGGCTTCCTCATGCGGTCCCGGGGCTACTCGGTGGCGCCCATGACCCTGGCCATTGTGCTGGGCGGCATGATGGACTCCAACTTCCGCCGGGCCATCTCCCTGGCGGCCTCCGCGGACAACAAGCTGGAGGCGCTGTTCGGGCGGCCCATCACCCTGGTGCTCCTGTTCCTGACCCTGTTCTCCATCATCACCAACATCCCGGCGGTGAAGGAAAAGACAGACCGGCTGCTGGGCACCGGCAAGGCCGCATAACCGCATTCAGAGCTGGCTCCGCGGAACGAGAGCGCCTTCGAGAAGGCCGCGGAGCTCGGCGGCACCGACGTGCTGGGCAGTGTCTGGACCCGCGACAAGGCCTACTTCGAGAAGCACGGCGTGGAATAAAAACAGCTCTGTACAACAGAAAACGTTTAAAAAAAGAACTTCTCCGCACTGTCCTCCGGGGAAGCTCTTTTTAGTTCTTCCGGAATCCCTTCACCACCACGCAGAGGAGGAAGGGCATGCTGAGATACCCGAACACCGGGTACACCATGCCCACCAGGCTTCCGAAGCCCGCCAGGCTGCAGATGGCCGTGAGAAAACAGAGGGCCGCGGCACTGATCCGGTAGCGCCGGCGGACCGCCGGCAGAAGCTCCTGCAGCTGAAACAGAAGGGCCGTGATGCAGCCGTAAGCCGCCATGTACATGCCGAAGCCGATGAGGAGGCTGTTGAGGAAGCCCAGCACCGGGAGAATCCGGACCGAGAGCGCCAGCATGGGGATTGCCGCGGCCCCGGCCCCCGGAACTGCGGCGATGGCCCCGATCATGCTTCCCGCCATGAGGAACAGGAGCAGCGCCCCGAGAAAAAGGCCCCGGGAGAAGTTCTTCCCCTCCGGGATGCGGTCCTCCAGGGACACCTGAATCCCCACCACGCCGAAGAGATTGAAGGCGGCGTAGGTCACCGCCCCCACCAGGACATTGGGAATGAGCGGGGAGACGCTCCCGCTCTCCTGAAGCAGAAAACCGGTCCGCCAGAGGGTGATGCCGGAGACCGCCAGTGCGGAAACCGTCACCAGCGGCGTCACAAAGGAGAACACGGCCACCAGGCCCTCCACGCCGGCCACAGCGGAGGCGGCGAGCACGGCGGCAAACAGGAAGGAGCCCGCTGCCACGGGAATCTCAGCCCACTCCTCCACCAGGGTGCCGCCCCCCGCCATCATGATGACAGAGATCCCGAAGAGAAACAGGAGCTGAAGGCCCGTCACCAGCCTCTTGAGCCACCGGTTCCGGCCCAGCGTAAGAAGCTCCCCGATATTCCGGGAAGCTCCGTCTCGCACCAGGGACAGGACCGCGCCGCTCACCAGCGCCATGAGGACCGAGGACAGCAGGAAGCCGAGGAGGCCTTTCCTGCCGAAGCAGGCGAAAAACTGCCAGAGCTCCTGCCCCGAAATAAAGCCGGCCCCAATGTACATGCCCGCGTAGACCAGGGCCATCTGGGACACCGTGAGCTTTTTGACCGTGTTTGTTTCCATGCCGTTTCCGAAACCTGCCAGGCCTGCTCAGCCGAAGAGGGCCAAGGAGCGCGCCTTCAGCCCGGACGCCGCCGCCCGGATATCATCCGCCGCGAAAATGCCGGACACCACCGCGACCCCAGCGGCCTTACAGCCGGCGAGCCGGTCGATGTTCTCGCGGCAGATGCCCCCGATGGCCACCGCGGGAATCTCCACGGACTCCGCGATCCCCCGGAAGGTCTCCACGGACATGGCCAGGGCGTCGCTCTTGGTGGAGGAGCCGAACACGGCGCCGGTGCCGATATAGTCGGCCCCCGCTGCTTCCGCCGCCCTGGCCTGCTCGGTGGTCTTCGCCGTGATGCCGAGAATCTTCCCCGGCCCGATCAGGGCCCGGATGTCCCGGCCCAGAATGTCCGACTGGCCCACGTGGACGCCGTCCGCATCAGCCGCGAGGGCCACCTCCACCGAGTCGTTCACGATCAGCGGGACCCCGTACCGGCGGCAGAGGGGCAGAAGCTCCCTGACCTCCCGTACAAAGTCCTCCTCCGGCAGCTCCTTCTCCCGGACCTGCACCAGGGTCACGCCGCCCTGAAGGGCCTGCTCTAGCGCCCCGGCCAGCGTCTCTCCCTCAGAGAGCCACCGCCGGTCCGTGATGGCGTACAAAAGCAGCGCCTTCCGCATCTCCTCGCTGGAAAACTTCATACCTTTCGTCCTTTCAAAGCCTGTTTCAATCGCCGGGCCGCCTTCGCTTCCCGGCGCTCTTTCTTTCCGTCAGTCTTTCTTTGCTTTCCGACGTTTTTTCTTTCCGCCAGTACTTCTTTACTTCCCGGCGTTTTTCCTGAGCTCCGCTGCCCGCGCGTGGCCCATCAGGCCCTCGCCCTCCGCCATGCGCTGCACCATGGGCGCAATGGCGGCGGATGCCTCCGGCGTCATGCTCTGGTGGGTGCAGACCTTTAAGTAGGTGCCGACCCAGACGCCGCCGGTGTAGCGGGAGGCCCGGATCGTGGGCAGGGTGTGGTTGGTGCCGGAGGCGTAGTCGCCGAACACCTCCGCGGTATTGCCCCCCAGGAACAGGGAGCCGTAGTTGGTGAGCTTCGGAACCAGCGCCTCCGGGTCCCCGGTGTTCACCTCCAGGTGCTCCGGCGCCAGCCGGTTGGAGAGCTCCGCGGCCTCCTCCAGGGAGTCCGCCAGCAGCACCTCCCCGAAGGTCTCCCAGGAGGCCCGGGCGGTCTCCGCCGTGGGCAGAACCGCGAGCTCTGCCTCCACCGCCTCCATCACCCGCTTCCCCAGGGACTCCTCGGTGGTCACCAGGATGGCCTTGGCGTTGGGGTCGTGCTCGCACTGGGCCAGCAGGTCCGCCGCCAGGCGCGCCGGGTCGGCGGCGCCGTCGGCGATCACCAGCACCTCGCTGGGCCCCGCCACAAAGTCGATGCCCACCTGGCCGTAGCACTGCCGCTTGGCCTCGGCCACGTACTGGTTTCCCGGCCCCACGATCACATCCACCGGGTCAATGGACTCGGTGCCGTAGGAGAAGGCCGCGATGGCCTGGGAGCCGCCCAGCACGTAGATTTCATCCGCCCCGGCCATGGCCATGGCCGCCAGGGTCCGGTAGTGGATCTGGTCCGTGCCGTGGACCGCCGGCGCGCAGGCCGCCACCCGGCGCACCCCCGCGGCCTTCGCGGGCGTGATCAGCATAAGGGCCGTGGAATACAGCGGGAAGCGCCCGCCGGGCACGTAGCAGAGGCAGGAGTCCACCGGCAGGACCCGGTGTCCCAGGTGGATGCCCGGCCGGGGCGAGAAGTCCGGCAGCTCCCCCACGGTGGCCTTCTGGGCCTCCGCGAAGGCGCGGATATTGTGGAGGGCCTCCGTGAGGTCCTCCTTCTCCTGCTCCGTCAGCTTCGACAGCGCCGCCCGGATCTCGTCCTCCGTGACCCGGAACTTAAGCCGCTCACAGCCGTCAAAGCGCCGGCTGTACTCCCTCAGGGACTCGTCTCCCCGGGTGCGGACGTCCTCGATCATCTCCGCCACCGTGGCGGTCAGTCTGCGGCGGTCCGCTGCCGTCCGCTCCGTTCCTTTTTTCAGATATTTCATAACCTGTGACACCTTTCTTCCGGCGGAAAACGCCCGCCGTGATATTCCTCGTATTCCCTGCTTCTCCGCGGCCCCGCGCGGACTGGTTATGCCGGCTGGTCGCGTGCCGCCAGCTCGTCCCGTCAGGCCAGCTCGTCCAGGGTGTGGCCGTAGGCCGGGAGGAACTCCTCCACGAAGACCCGGACCTCCGGGAGCTCTTCCGCCAGGGACTTCACCGACTGCTCCGTGCTCTTCCGGGCGGTCCGGAACTCCCGGTTGCCCGCCTGCTCCTCCTCGATGCACTTGATGAGGGCGGACAGCTTGTCCGCCGCCTTCACCAGGCGCCGAAGGTACCGCTCCTTCTCCCCGGCGGCCTTTGCCGCTGCCGCTTCCCCGGAAGTTCCTTCGGGGCAGGCGGCATCCGCCGCGTTCTCTGTACCGGCGCCGCCCTCAGGCTTGGCCCCGTGGCTCCCGAACACGTCCCGGTAGACCGGTCTCAGGTCCTCCGGGAGGCGGGTGAGAAGCCGCTCCTCTGCCAGGGTCTCCACCTCCTTGTAGGCGGTGCGGAGCTCCCGGTTGTAGTACTTCACCGGTGTCGGCATGTCCCCGGTGATGATCTCGGAGGCGTCGTGGAAGAGTCCCACCACCGCCGCCCGGTCCGCGTCGAGCCCCCGGTCAAAGCGGACGTTTCCGATGCTGCAGAGGGCGTGGGCGATCATGGCCACCTCCATGGCGTGCTCGGAGAGGTTCTCCCGCCGGGAGGAGCGCATCAGCGCCCAGCGCTCAATGTATTTCATGCGTGAAATCGCCGCGAAGAAGTTGCTGCTCATGCCTCACATGCCCCGCAGCACCTTCACCAGGGCGTCGCCGCACTCCGACGTTGTGGCGGTGCCTCCCTGGTCAGGCGTGAGCCCCTCCTGGCTGACCAGCAGGGTCTCGATGGCGTCCAGCACCTTCTTTCCCCAGTCCTCGTGGCCGAAGAAATCCAGGAGCTGGGAGGCGGACCAGATGGCCGCCAGGGGGTTCGCCTTCTGCTGTCCCGCGATGTCCGGGGCAGAGCCGTGGATGGGCTCAAACATGGAGGGGAAGGTGCGCTCCGGGTTCAGGTTTGCGCCCGCCGCCAGGCCCATGCCGCCGGCAATGGCGGCGCCCAGGTCCGTCAGGATGTCGCCGAAGAGGTTCGAGGTCACCACGATCTGGTAGCGCTTCGGGTCCTTCACCATGAACATGGAGGCCGCGTCTACCAGGAGGGAGTAGGTCTTCACGTCCGGGTACTCCTTGCCCACCTCCTTGAAGATCTGGTCCCAGAACACCATGGAGTAGTTCAGGGCGTTGGCCTTGCTGATGCTGGTCAGGGTCTTCTTCTCCTTCCGGGCCAGCTCGTAGGCGTAGCGGATGACCCGCTCGGTGCCCTTTCTGGAGAAGACGCCGTTCTGGATCACCACCTCCTGGGGGGAGTTGGGGTAGAGCCAGGCTCCGGAGCCGCTGTACTCGCCCTCGCTGTTCTCCCGGATGAAGGTCATGTCGATGTCCTCCGGGCCCACGCCCTTTAAGGGGCAGGGGGCGCCCTTCAAGAGCTTCACCGGGCGCAGGTTGATGTACTGGTCAAAGTCGTGGCGGATCCGCAGCAGGAGCTCTCTTAAGGAGATGTGGTCCGGCACGCCGGGGAAGCCCACGGCCCCCAGAAGAATGGCCTCGTAGCCCTTTAAGATCTCCATGCCGTCCTCCGGCATCATCTCCCCGGTCTTTAAGTAGTACTCGCAGCCCCAGGGATAGGTCGTAAATTCAAAGCCGAAGCTGCCGTCCATCTCAGAAACCGCCTTCAGCACCTTGACGCACTCCGCCATAACCTCCGGGCCGATTCCGTCTCCCGGCACCACCGCAATCTTGTGAAGCTCCATTCCGCAACCTCCTTGTCGATCCTGTTCTTCTGTCCGGAGCAGAAACCCGGCCGATGCCGGATCCCGCCCCGCTTTCGTTACCGGCTATAATAATAACACGATTTGGCCGCCAAAAGTAGATTGCAAGTTGCGGGCAAGCCTGTGCGGGCCCGGTGCTTTTGGCGCTGTCGTCATAGCATTTCAAGTCCCGCTCCGCGGGACTTGGCGCCTCCGCCCGGCACCCGGCCCGGGAATGCGAAAAAAATGTGAAAACTTTCCCAAAACGCGTGACAGAAAAAAAATCCATGTTATACTGTGACCGTCAGAGGGCAGTGGCCGCAGTACCGCACAGAGCGGGCGGCAGGCCGGAAGCTGTCTCCCTGATGCACATGTACACCCCGTCGCCGTATCCGCGCGCCCGGAAGCGCAAACTCAAGCGGAACGACAGAAGGAGGAAAAACTGAATATGAACAACAAGAACAGATTTGACGCGACCTTTATTGCTGAGGTGGGCCTGCTGATCGCCATCGAGTTCGTGATGAAGCTGATCGGTCTCGGCTCTGTTCCGGTAGGACCCCTTTACATGTCCTTCCTGACTGTCCCCATCGCCATCGCGGCCATGCTGCTGGGCCCCGTGGCCGGTGCCATCACCGGCGCGGTCTTCGGCTTCGTCAGCTTCTATGACGCCATGACGGGCGTCTCCGTGATGACCGGCGCCTTCTTCCAGATCAGCCCCCTGCAGACCTTCATCCTCTGCGTGGGCATGCGGGTTCTCATGGGCGTCGCCGTCGGCTATCTGTTCCGCTTCTTCCACGCGGTTGACCCCTCGAAGACCGTCTGCTACCTGCTGGGCGCCATCTCCGCCCCGCTGCTGAACACCTTCTTCTTCATGGGCTACATCTGCCTGGTGTTCTACAAGACCGAGTACATCCAGAACCTGGTGGCAAAGCTCGGCGCGGCCAATCCCCTCTCCTTCGTGGTGCTGCTGGTGGGCGTGCAGGGGCTGATCGAGGCCGTCGTGTGCGGCGTCGTCGGCACCGTGGTTGCCAAGACCCTGGCCCACTTCATGGTCAGCACCGCCCGCAGGGTTCCCGCCGGAAAGGCCGCCTGAGGCCTTCAGACCACACAACCGTATACCTGCCCTTTAAAAAGGAGCATCGCCCAGTGCGATGCTCCTTTTCTGTGCCCATTTCTCTCACCGGGAACGCCCGGGCGCGCGTTCCATCTCGTGTGCGGTGCAACCTCGTGCGCGAGAAACGCGCGCGGCACCTTACGAGGCGCTTGCGCCCGCGGTGCGCGCGCTTTCCATCTCGTGTGCGGTGCGCGAGGCGCTTGCGCCCGCGGTGCGCGCGCGTTCCTCTGTCCTGGCCTGCGATCTGCCGGAGGCCCGGCTCAGTCCAGCACCATGGTGAGGCCGATGCGCTTCTTCTGCACGTCCACCTTCAGCACCTTCACGGTCACCACGTCCCCCACGCTGACCACGTCCAGGGGATGGTTCGGCCGGCGGCCCTTTTTCAGCTGGGTGATGTGCACCAGCCCGTCCTGGTGCACGCCGATGTCCACAAAAGCGCCGAAGTCAATGACGTTCCGCACGGTGCCCTTTAAAACCATGCCGGGCTTTAAGTCCTCCATGGACAGCACGTCGGTCTTCAGGATGGGCTGGGGCATGTCCTCTCTGGGGTCTCTTCCCGCCTGGGTCAGCTCCTTCACCACGCTCTGCACGGTGACCGCCCCCACGCCGAACTGCTCTCCCAGCTCTCCCGCCGCCCCGTCACTTAACGTAATGGAGCAGGGCCCGTCCTTCAGGCTCTCCTTGGAGAGTCCCGCCTTCGTAAGGACCGCCTCCGCGATCTTGTAGCTCTCCGGGTGCACGCCGGTGTTGTCCAGGGGCTCCTTCCCCTTGCTGATCCGCATGAAGCCGGCGCACTGCTCGAAGGCCTTGGGCCCGAGCTTCGGCACCTTCAGGAGCTCCCGGCGGCTCGTAAACCTGCCGTTCTCCTCCCGGTACGCCACGATGTTCTTCGCCGTGGTCTTCGTGATGCCGGAGATGTACTGCAGGAGCGGAGCCGAGGCCGTGTTCAGGTCCACGCCCACCGCGTTCACGCAGTCCTCCACCACCCCGCCGAGGGCCTCGCCCAGCTTCTTCTGGTCCATGTCGTGCTGGTACTGGCCCACGCCGATGGACTTGGGGTCGATCTTCACCAGCTCCGCCAGCGGGTCCTGGACCCTGCGGGCGATGCTGGCAGCGCTTCTCTGTCCCACGTCGAACTCCGGGAACTCCTCCGTGGCCAGGGCGCTGGCGGAGTACACCGAGGCCCCGGCCTCGTTGGTGATGACGTAGACCACCTTCCGGTCCAGGCGTTTTAAGACATCCACCAGGAACTGCTCCGACTCCCGGGAGGCCGTGCCGTTGCCCACGGACACCAGGTTCACCCCGTACTTCTGCACCAGCTCCCTGATCTTCTTCTCTGCCGCCGCCTGCTTCTGGGCGTTGGTGGGCATGGTGGGGAAGATCACCGCCGTGTCCAGCACCTTTCCGGTGGCGTCCACCACCGCCAGCTTGCAGCCCGTGCGGAAGGCCGGATCCCAGCCCAGCACCACGGCCCCCTCGATGGGCGGCTGCATGAGGAGCTGGTGCAGGTTCTTCCGGAACACCACGATGGCGCCGTCCTCCGCCTTCTCCGTCAGCTCGTTCCGGATCTCCCGCTCCACGGAGGGGGCGATCAGCCGGGTGTAGCTGTCCTCCACCGCGTGCTCCATGGCGGCCCTTGTGGAGGGGTTGCTCTTCACCAGCCGGTTCTTTAAGAAGGCCGTGATCTCATCCGCGGGCACCTCCAGGGAGACCTTCAGGAGCTTCTCCTTCTCTCCCCGGTTTAAGGCCAGCACCTGGTAGCCCGAGAGCCGCGACACGGCGCAGCTGAAGTGGTAGTAGGTCTCGTAGACGGACTTTTCCTGCTCGTCCTTCGCCTCCGAGCAGAGCACGCCCCGCTTCCGGGTCACCTCTCTCACGTAGTTCCGAACCGCAGAGGCGTCCGAGAAGCGCTCCGCAAGGATGTCGCAGGCGCCGGCGATGGCATCCTCCGCGCTTAAGACCCCCTTCTCCTCCGAGAGGTAGGCCGCGGCCTCCTCCTCCAGGCTCTTCTCCGTCTTCTGGGCCCAGATCAGGTTCGCGAGACCCGTCAGTCCCTTCTCCGCCGCCGCCGTGGCGCGGGTGGAGCGCTTCGGCCGGAAGGGGCGGTAGATGTCGTCCAGGGCCACGCTGGTCTCAGCGGCCTCGATGGCCGCCGCCAGGGCCTCCGTCAGCTTCCCCTGGGCCTCGATGGTCTCCCGCACCTTCTGCTTCTTCTCCTCCAGGTTCCGGAGGGCGGTGAGCCGCGTTCCCAGGGTCCGGAGCTGCTCGTCGTTCAGGGACCCGGTGGCCTCCTTCCGGTACCGGGCGATGAAGGGAATGGTGCAGCCCTCGTCGATCAGCTTCACCGCCGCCTCCACCTGGGGCGGCTTCACCGAGAGCTCATCCGCGATTTTTCTGATAATATCCAAAACTGTATCTCCTCCTGTATTACAAGTCCGGGCCTCCTGCCGTCCCGCTCTGTCAGAGCGCCCGCAGACTGTCCGGTTGTCTGCTTCCTGTCTGCGGCGGAGGGAAACGCCCCTCCCGCAGGTGATAAGATTATAGTAGCTGTTCAGCACCCAGGTCTCAGAATGCTGCGCATTCTGAGACTGTGGGCGGTCAGAGGCGCTTCGCGACGCGAAGCTAGTCCCTGTGGGGCGCCTTGGCCGCCCAGAAAAAAGACAGAAGCTATGTCCAGTGAACAAGCTCCCTGGCCATAGCTTCTGCCTTTTTTCTGGGTGCTGACCAGTTACAGATTATAGCCGCCGGAGGAACCAAACGCAAGAACCGGAGGAGCTGAGGCAAAAAACAGTTTCTCCGGCTTTTTTTCCGTGCTATACTCAGAGGGTTCTCATTCAAGTCCCGCTGAATTCATACCGAAAGGACCATCTTTCCATGGAACTTCTGACCCTCTCCCTCTTCTGCCTGGCGCTGCTCGCCTGCCTCATCAGCGGCGTCTCGATCCTCTTTGCCCTGGCCGCCGGCCTGGTGCTGTTTCTCCTCTTCGGCAGAAGGAAGGGCTTCTCCTGGAGCGAGCTCTTTTCCATTGCCCGCACCGGGGTCTTCTCCGCCCGGAATATCCTCATCACCTTTATCCTCATCGGCATGCTGACGGCCCTCTGGAGAGCGGCCGGCACCATCCCCTACATCGTGGTGAGCGCCTCCGCCCTGATCCGGCCCTCCATCTTTCTCCTGATGGCCTTTCTCCTGAACTGCCTGGTGTCTACCCTGACGGGCACCGCCTTCGGCACCGGCGCCACCATGGGCGTGATCTGCGCCGCCATGGGCTCGGCCCTGGGCATCAGCCCCATCTTCACCGGCGGAGCCATCCTCTCCGGCGTCTTCTTCGGGGACCGCTGCTCCCCCGTCTCCACCAGCGCCCTGCTGGTGTCGGAGCTGACCGGCACCAACATCTTTGACAACATCCGCCGCATGACCCGGAGCGCCCTGTTCCCCGCCCTGCTCTCCTGCGCCGTCTACCTGGTACTGGGACTCATGACCCCGGCCGGCGGAGAGCTCCTCCAGCTAGACGCGGTCTTCGGGAACGAGTTCCGCCTTCACCCCGCCTGCCTCCTGCCGGCCGCGGTGATCGTGGTTCTTTCCGTGTTCCGGGTGAACGTGAAGAAGACCATGCTGGCCAGCATTCTCACGGCCATTCCCGTGTGCGTCCTTCTGCAGGGCATTCCCGCCGCAGAGATACCCCGCCTCCTGGTGTACGGCTTCAAGGCGAAGGACCCGTCCCTCTCCTCCATGGTGAACGGGGGCGGCATCACCTCCATGCTGCGGGTCTTCGGCATCGTCTGCATCTCCTCCAGCTACTCCGGCCTCTTCCGGGAGACGGGGCTTCTGGACGGGACGAAGCAGCTCATAGGCCGCATCGCCCGGCGCACCACCCCCTTCGCGGCCATGGTGATCACCTCCATGCCCGCGGGCATGATCGCCTGCAACCAGACCCTCTCCATCATGCTGACCAACCAGCTCTGCGGGGACCTGAAGAAAAGCGACTCCGACTTTGCCCTGGACCTGGCCGACAGCGTGGTGGTCACCGCCGCCCTGATCCCCTGGTCCATCGCCAGCGGCGTGCCCCTCTCTGCCGCCGGGGCGCCCCAGACCGCCATTTTCTTCGCCTGCTACCTGTACCTCCTGCCCCTGTGGCGGCTCTTAAACTCCTTCCGGGAGAAGCACCGCAGCGCCTCCGCCTGAGGTGTGTTTGTGTGACTCCCTGTTTTGTGTTATATTGTCTGAAAAGAGCGAAGGACCGCTCCAGAAACCCGGATATCCTGCCCCTCTGAGGAGGTTCCCTATGGATCAGCAGCGCATGTTTTCCAATGCCAGCATTCTCGCCTGGCTGACCTATTACGCAGAGCACACCCAGGTGGACCTTGGGCGCACCAAGATCCTGGACATCACGCGGAAAAACAAAAACCTGATTCCCACCGTGGAATCCCACAGCTCCACCCTGGTCTTCACCGAGGCGGGGCACCACGACATCTTCTACCGCATGTGGACCGCCGGCCTGGGAGAGTGCCAGGTCTGGTACAACGAGGGAAGCGACCCCTCCGGCCCCATCCTGAACAAGCCGGTGAAGGAGATGATCAACCGGGGCATCAACGCCTCTGCAGCCATGCTGATCTTAAACCCCAACGCCCGGTCCACCTCCAAGATCGGCATGCGGAACATCAACTTCGCCCGGGGCTCCGTGCGGTATGTGGGAAGCGAGATCCGGGCCGTCATCCTCTCCAAGATGCACATCGACCAGGCTGACACCGTCTGCATCATCAGCGGCGAGTCCATCGCCGTGGAGGCAGCGCTCCTGGCCCCCGAGGGCACCGTCATCGCCGTGGAGTACAACCACAGCGACCGGCGCACCATGGAGGACAACGCCCACGACTTCGGTCTCCACAACATCGAGATCATCGACCACGTGGACGACAACACCCTTGCGGGACGCCCCGCGCCGCGGCTCACCATGCTGGTGGCCTCTGCCAGCATGGAGCAGGAGATCGAGTGCCTCCTGAAAAAGAACCCGGAGATGGAGTTCCTGATCTACACCTTGGACTTCCAGTGTGCCGCCTCCCTGCCCGCCCTCTTCGAGCGCTTCGGCATCGGCGAGACCGAGGTGGTCCAGATCGCGGTGAGCAAGCTGAACGCCAAGCGGAACTTTATCGCGGAGCCCGCCCCCTGGCTCATCTGGGGCAGGGGCATAAAGAAGGAGTAACCGGGATTTCTGTTCCGCGCGCACATCCCAGAATGCTGTGCCGTAACACGTATCCCGATTGCACATTTATGTTTTCTCCCCGTTGACATCTGTCCGTCTCATAGCGTATACTCATGAAAGTTTACAAAAGCGCTGATGGAGACAGTACGCACGGATCAAGATCCCAGAGAGCCGGCATTTGGTGAGAGCCGGTATCGAGAGCCGATGCGGAACATCACTCCGGAGCTGCGGCCCGAACGTCATGCCGGTATGGGTATTTTCCCGCCGGGTGAACGGCAAGTAGGCGCCGCCGGATTTCCCCGTTACAGGAAGCGCGCATTACCGGCAACCCCCGCGTGCGCAGTCTATGGGTGGTATAGCGAATCCTCAATTGTATGTTCTTGTACATTTGCAGGCCTTCGTCCCTGGACAGGACGAGGGCCTGTTTTGTTTTGTATATGTTCACCGCCCACCGTCTCTGATTGCAGCGCATTCTGAGACATGGAGGCTGAATTTCACCACAAAAGCGGGAACAAAAAGGAGACCGACATGCAGAAAGAGACCATTGAAATCCGCTGGCACGGCCGGGGCGGCCAGGGCGCGAAGACCGCGTGCCTGCTCCTCGCCGACGCCGCCTTCGCCTCCGGCAAGTACGTGCAGGGCTTTCCGGAATACGGCCCGGAGCGCATGGGGGCGCCCATCACGGCCTACAACCGCTTAAGCGACGTGCCCTGCACCGTGCACTCCAACATCTACAACCCGGACTACGTGGTGGTGGTGGACGAGTCCCTGCTGCACTCGGTCCACGTGACCGACGGGCTGAACCCGGAGGGTGCCATCATCGTCAACACCCCCCGGAACCCGGAGGAGCTGCTTCCCCTCTTAAAGGGGTACCAGGGCCAGGTCTGCACCGTCGACGCCCGGCGCCTCTCGGAGGAGTACCTGGGGGGCTACTTCCCCAACACCCCCATGCTGGCCGCCGTGGTTCAGGTGAGCCAGGTCCTGGAGCCCTCCCGCTTCCTCTCGGACATGGAG
>Ga0256404_1007362_pt1 | contig 17477 bp, 15 predicted proteins | sample RumenRJG_01DNA_FD_185990 | JGI IMG/M metagenome (GOLD analysis project Ga0256404, IMG submission 185990) | Bovine rumen microbial communities from Lethbridge, Alberta, Canada - RJG_01 | ecosystem: Host-associated > Mammals > Digestive system > Stomach > Rumen | place: Canada: Alberta | collected...
GATGTTCTCGGCTGGCTGGTCATCGATGATACGCACATCGATTATCCTCTTCTCCAGGGTGAAAATGATATGGAATATGTGAATAAGGACCTGTATGGAGAATTTTCATTGTCCGGAGCCATATTCCTTGCGGCTCAGAACAAGCGTGACTTCAGTGACAGATACAACCTGATCTACGGACATCACATGGACAACGGCGCCATGTTCGGCGATATCATGGAGTTCCTTAACGAAGGATATTTCGATGAGCACAGGACCGGAACACTGTATCTTCCGGACACGACCTGTAAGGTAGAGCTTTGGGCGTGTCTCGAGACGAATGCCTATGATGACCATATTTTTATTTTGGCGGATAAACAATCAGAAGCCGGTTTTTCCGAATTTATTGACTTTGTAAAGAATAATGCTCTCCATATCCATGAGGATATGGAGCTTACATCCGATGACAGAATCATCGCCATGTCCACCTGTGTGGATGCAAGCACCAACGGAAGGGCAGTTATGCTGGGACGTCTCGTGCCGTAGATTTCATATGGACAGTAATTAAGATGTGAGTTTCGATAGCATTTGCCATTTGCCGATGGCACCACCGCACACTCTCGTGGGCTATGTGCTTACATCATAAATAAAGCTCCCGCTTTATCAACTTTCTGATAAAGCGGGAGCTTTGTTTCGTCATATTAGGGGTGTTTTAAAACAATCTATAAAATGTCAGTCATTTTAAGGGTAAAATGAGCCAATTTTTATTTGTCTACAACGTTAACTTCTTCAACGCCTGTAACTTCCTGGAACTTTGACTCATCAAGCTGGCTTGGATCCTGACCGATGTAAGCGAGGATACCGCCGTCGATGTAAACTACCTGTCCGTTGATGAAATCTGATGCAGGTGAAGCAAGGAATACAGCAAGACCCTGAAGATCCTCTGTCTCGCCCCATCTCTGTGCAGGTGTCTTTGAACGGATGAAACGATCGAATGGAGCCATGGAACCGTCAGCCTGCTTTTCACGAAGAGCAGCTGTCTGAGGTGTAGCGATGTATCCCGGTCCGATAGCATTGCACTGGATGTTGTACTGGCCGTACTCTGAGCATATGTTCTTTGTGAGCATCTTGAGGCCGCCCTTTGCAGCAGCGTATGCTGATACTGTCTCACGTCCAAGCTCTGACATCATGGAACAAGCATTGATGATCTTTCCTGACTTCTTCTCGATCATCTTTGGAAGAACAGCCTTTGAGCAAAGGAAAGGACCTGTGAGGTCAACATTGATAACCTGATCCCACTGCTGCTTTGTCATCTCTGTCATAGGGATTCTCTTGATGATTCCGGCGTTGTTAACGAGGATATCGATACCGCCGAACTTCTCCTCAACGTCCTTTACGAAAGCGTTGACCTGCTCCTCGTTTGTTACGTCACATACAGCTCCGTAAGCGTCGATTCCTGCCTTCTTGTACTCAGCGAGACCTCTGTCAACGAGCTCCTGATTGATGTCGTTGAAAACAACCTTCTTTGCGCCTGCTTCTGCAAATGCCTTTGCATAAGCGAGTCCAAGTCCGTAAGATGCTCCGGTTACCCATGCAACCTTGCCGTCAAGTCTGAATTTATCTAAAATTCCTGCCATGATATTATCTCCTTTTTTTAAGATATGCATTAATGATAGATTATTCACAAAGACGATTCAAGGGGTTGGGCCAAAAAATGTAAGCGATTTCAAAACTTTGTGAAAAGTGTTGTAAACCGGTTCACTATTTTTGTCTACTTCTACAATTTAGTTAGTGTCAAAAGTATTTGCCACTCACTTATTAGCGCTAACGCACACATTCATGTGCGTGCTGCTGAACACTCAAACTTGGGTCCTTTTGCTGTGCAAAACGACTACGTTATTCGTGTTCGGGCGGGTCAAAAGCACCAAATCAACGTGCAAGCACGTGATTTGGTACTTTTGACCCTTACATCATAATATAGTAAGATTGTACGACATCTGTCAGGTCATCTATGGAAGGACAGAGCAGCATGATGTATAATCATAGAGTGTGTCATTTAATTGATTTTATAATCTATTCATTGTTACAGAGAGGGGAAACATGGAAATTGAAAAATTCGTTGAGGGTGATACAGTTACTTTTGCCTTGAAAGGATGGCTTGATACACAGTCCGCGCCTGATCTGGAGGCTGAGCTGGCAGAAATCGGAAGTGATATATCATCCATAGTATTTGATTTCAAAGAACTGGAATACATTTCATCATCCGGTATAAGACAGATCGTATCGGCATACAAGCTGATGAACGGAAACGTTGTACTTAAATCTGTTTCGGGAGAAGTTTTGGAAGTTCTTAACATGACGGGTATAACCAAGAGAGTAAATGTTGAATGAGTTTATGACGACAGGGTCAAAGGTACCTGATCTTGTGCCCGCACTGGGATGTACCGGGATGTCTGCTTTTGACCCGCCCGGTGACCACACGGGTTATAGTATATATGTGACAGGCTGGGAAAAACCATGGCGGAAAAAGGAAAAAAACTAAGGATATCCATACTGAAAAGAATTGCGCTTTTGTTTACGCTTTCATTGATTGTTTCTTCGCTTCTTATAGTGGTGATACAGTATATCTTTACCTTGAATGAGATACGTGAAGAGGGAACCATCGCAGCAGAGGCTATAGGCTCCACTGTGAAAGCAGCTATTGATTATGAAGGCAGCCTGGATAAACTTAGGGAGGATGAAGAGTACAGAGTACGGACCCATGACATCTTACGGGAATTATGCTCTGGTTTCAAAGCCAAATTTATCAGTTTATATACCATAGATGAAGATGAGAACAGGCATAATATCTTAATTGCAGCCGGTGATCAGAGTGATGATGTACGTATGAATGAGGATTACGGCTATGATAGCGGTAATGTTAACAGTGTCCCGCTCAATAATTCAGAAAAGAATGTTCTGAGCGGCATAAAACCAAAGGATTCTGAAATAATAAATACCATATACGGAGATATCTTTCTGCACATTGTTCCTGTAACCGATACGGATGATAAGGTGGTGGCACTTATTGGGATCGGCTTTGATACAAACCTCCTGATGAAGCTCGCCCGTGAATATCTGGCAAGTACCTTTATACAGGAAATGGTTATCAGCGGACTTACTTTCGTCATAGCACTTATGCTCATAAGAAGGATGGTGATAAAACCGATCAGGGTACTATCCGGTAAGATGAAGCATTATGTCACTAACAGGGATTTCGATGTAGGGTCTCAGCGCAGAAAAACCTTTTTCAAGGATGAGGTAACTGACATAGAGGAATCCTTTGATGAAATGGCAGTAAGTATATCCGAGTATTTCAATGTTAACAAAAAGCTCACCGCGGAAAAGGTTCAGTTAGGAACACAGCTTGAAATCGCGAGAAAGATACAGTGCGGCATAGTTCCCTTTGAACACGGGCTTTCCGGAAATGGCTATGAAGCCTTCGGCTATGGACACCCGGCAAGAGAGGTAGGCGGTGATTTTTACGATATTTTCAATCTGGACAATGATAATGTCTGTGTTGTAGTCGGTGACAGCTCAGGGAAGGGTATTTCGGCAGCCCTTTTTATGGTTATGGTGAGAACTGCCATTAAAGATAATCTCCGAAGGGGATCTTCCCTTTCCGAAACACTTAATTTTGTTAACGGTGAGATCTGTGTGTCCAATCCCGAGAATATGTTTGCTACAGTACTGGTCGCAAAGCTTAATACCAAAACCGGCATCCTGACCATTGCAAATGCAGGACATATCCCGCCTGTTCTTATCAGCAGTAATCCGTCCTTTATAAATGTGGACACAGGTATGGCTCTTGGATTATTTGATGATGCGGTCATGACGGAAGAAGAGATAGCTCTCAAGGATGGGGAAGGTATTCTTATATACACAGATGGTGTGACGGAAACATTGAACTCAGAAAAGGCACAATACGGTGATAAAAGGCTTATTGAGCTGGTAAATGATAATTATCAGAAGGGATGCACCGATGCCCACGTATTTATACATTCCATCGTGGACTCGGTAAGACATTTTTCTCAGGGCCTTGAACAGTTTGATGATATAACATGTACAGCTACTATCTTTAAAAATAACGATATGAGCAGTAATAATCTTACACCGGAAATGGAGTCATTTAATACAGTAAAGCAGACCATCATTACATCTCTTGGGGATAATGCCGGTTCCAGAAAGATTCTGCTTGCCTGCGAGGAGATTTTTTCAAACATCGTTAAATATTCCGAAGCAGAGAATGTCAGCTTTTCCTGCGAAAGAATAGGTAATGTATATTATGTCACCTTTTATGATGATGGAATTCCTTTCGACCCGATAAAAAAAGCCGTGAAGAAAAAGGAATTTGATGAGATTGATAAGGGTGGTTTAGGCTTGATGATAGCCCGTAAGAATTCAAGGGAAATGATTTACAACCGGATCAATGACAGGAATATACTCAAACTTAAGTTTGAAGTAAAGCCTCTTATAGAGGAATACAACTGAAAGCCATGGATATAGGTCTAGGGCAGATTATATGAAGGATTGGCATCAGGCAGATTATGAGTAATGGAATAGTGATACAAGAGAGCAGGATCATAAGAGATACATTTTATGTTCAGCTCTTGTCGTTTTGTTTGTCCGAGCTTACACATATGCTTGGCAATATAGTGGATGGTGTAATTATAGGACGGTGTCTGGGAGTGGATTCAATGGCCGCATTTGGTATCGTTAGTCCTCTTATGACATGCTTTGCACTTTTCGGAACGGTCATATCCACTGGTTCGAGAAACAGATTCACAAGACTTATAGGAGAAGGAAAACTGAAGGAGGCACAGGGAATTTTTTCTCTGGCCATAACCATGACAGTGGGAACAGCTGCTCTGGTGATGCTTACAGTGATTCCTTTTTCAACGTCTATAGCAAAAATGCTGGGAGCTACTGGAAATGCTGCTGTTCTCTTACCTAAGGCAAGAGCATATCTGATTGGTGTCGCCCTGGGGCTTCCTGCTCTTAATGCCATGAGAATCCTGAACGGTTATTACCCGATTGATAATGACAGGAATCTCCCGGTCATAGCATCCGTAGTACTTACGGTTACTGACATCCTTCTGGATTTTCTGGTGGCTTTTGTGATTCATGGAGATACCTTTGAGATGGGACTGGCTACCAGTATCAGTTATTATGTGGCACTGATGGTTCTTATGCTTCATTTCAGAAAAAAGGAGATCATACTCAGGTACTCTTTTAAGAATATCAGGTGGAGTGAGCTTAAGGATATAATAGTACAGGGGATACCTGTAGGGGTATTCAGAGTAGGATTTACATTACGAACAGCATTTATGAACAGACTCCTGGCTCTTGTGGCATCCTCATCGGCAATAGCAGCATACTCTGTTTATCAGCAGGCGGATGATATACTTTGCAGCCTGACCATAGGTATGGCGGATACAGTTGCCGTAATGGCAGGAATCCTTATGGGGGAGGAGGATCGTCCCAGGATGAAACGACTGCTGCTCACATCATTCCAGGCAACCCTGATGATCACCCTGGGAGTTGCGGTTCTCACTTGGATTTTTGCTCCGCAGTTTGCCTCGCTTTACATAAAGGACCATTCTGAAACTCTGGGACTGGCTACTGTTGCGGTAAGGTCATATGCGGTGGGTATGCCTCTTTACGGTCTTAGCCTTATTTATTTTAATTATTTTCAGGGAATAGGAAGGAGCCGTTTATCCTCTGTTTCGGGCTTCCTGTCCGAGTCGGGCTTTTTGATGCTTTCCGCAGGGGCCCTTTCCTGCTGGTTTAAGGCCAATGCTGTATGGTTTGCATTTCCTGCCACCCAGATCCTTATGTATATTTACTATGCTGTTCTGATATATTTTGAGAGCCGGAGGATAGGCATAGAACATAAAGGGATCATGGATAAGATTTTGCTTCTTCCTGATGACTTTGATGTGCCTGAGGAGGACTGCATAGATCTCAGCACTGATTCCATGAAGGATGTTACCAGGCTGACGAGGGCGGTCTGGAAGTTCTGTCAGGCCCACGGCTGCGACACATACCGGAGATATCATATGGCGCTGGCTGTTGAAGAAATGTGCGGAAATATCATTGAGCACGGATTTAATAAGGATAAAAGAGACCATAGTATAGATGTTCGTGTCCTGAAAAAGGGAGATGATTATATCCTTCGAATCAGGGATAATTGTCTCATATTTGATCCGGTGAAGCAGTTGGAGATGTATTCGGAAAATGATATCATGCATCATCCCGGAATCAGAATCATCGTAGGTTTATCAAAAGAATTCAGGTATACATGTATACTTAAGCTGAATAATCTTTTGATAAGGATCTGATGGATCACCGGGGGGAACTGAGGATATACGATGCCGGATTCGGAGAGTAGGATGAACGGGTTCACGAGACTTTGTACCGGGGACCTGAGAATGTTGTTTAAAGCTGAATAACAGATTATTTTTTTTAAACATGGGTTATGCTGCTTATACTCTCAAAAAAGCCTGCCGACATTTTTCTAAAATGTTGATTTTATAAATCAGGAGGAAAAGATATGCAGATAACAACCTTTAATCCTATGATTCTTTCATCACAAGCGGAGGATATCATCAAGCTTTTCGAAGAGCTGGGCTTTGAGAGACGTCATACAGTTGATAATGTTGATAACAAAGGCATCACCAGTGTGCGTATGAAGGATCCTAACGGATTTTATCTTGATGTTGCTCAGATTCATACTGAGAAGGACATGACAACCATGCGTATGAATGTTCGTGACTTCGATGAGGCTTATGCATTCCTGAAGGATCACGGGTTCAAAAATATCACCGGTGTAGATCATGCAGTTGAGTCTGAACATGCAAAGTCCTGCCTTATGGTTTCTGCAAGTGGATTCTCCATCCAGCTCACACAGCATATCAGAAAAGAAGATCAGTGATGTGATTCAGCAAATATTACAAAATAAGGTTCAAAACCTGAGAAGGGACTATCTGTTTGTTATAACAGATAGTCCTTTTTGATAGATTACAAGCATAACTCCTTGTGATACGATGCTCATATAAAATTATGTAAAGTTATAGCCATGCCGTGATATATCAGTATAGGGGAGAATAAGACCATGACTAACATTCTTGAGGACATCGCTGAACATACGAGAAAGCGAGTGGAAAAGGCAAAGCGAATCGTTTCTCCGCAGGAGATGAAGCAGAGAGCAGAGAGGATGAACTGTAATACAGGCTTTCCCTTTGAAAAAGCCCTGAGGGAACCGGGGATCAGTTTTATCTGTGAGTGTAAGAAGGCATCACCCTCCAAGGGGCTGATTGCGGTGGATTTTCCATATCTTAAGATAGCTTATGAGTATGAGAAAGCCGGAGCCGCTGCTATTTCTGTGCTCACAGAGCCGAAGTGGTTCAAGGGAAGTAATGAATATCTCCGTCAGATCGCAGAGACGGTGAAGCTCCCATGCCTAAGAAAGGATTTCACCATTGATCCGTACATGATTTATGAGGCCAAGGTTCTGGGAGCTCAGATCATTCTGCTGATTTGTGCCCTTCTCGATGAGGAGACCTTGAGAGAATATATAAAAATAGCTGACAGTCTCGGACTTTCTGCCATCTGTGAGGCCCATGATGAGGAGGAGGTAAAAAAGGCAGTAAATGCAGGCGCCAGAATAATCGGTGTCAACAACCGTAATCTGAAGGATTTCACTGTTGATTTACAGAACAGCATTAAACTCAGACAGGTTGTTCCCGGAGACATACTTTTTATCGCGGAAAGCGGCATCAAGAGTCATGAGGATATAGCAGTTCTTGAAAAGGGCGATGTGAACGGAGTTCTCATCGGCGAGACCCTTATGCGCGCTGCTGACAAGAAGGCTATGCTGGATGAACTGAGATACGGCCCCATGATAGAAAAGATAGTCAGCTGAAAGTATGCCCATCTGCACTCGTATAAGCACTGCGACCTTTGTCAGGAGCTTTACCGGGCTGACAAAGTTCCTGACAAAGGGTGTTAAGGTCTTTACAGATTACCTTGATACAAATTCCTAAAAAGAAAAACAGGGAATGATAAATTTCTGACATTTTGAGTCCTTTATTACGGAGACTGTAAGACAATTTTTTATTAATTGTCTGATTTACTGTGGATATACTGTGTTATAATAAATATTGGTATGAAAATTTTTTCTGATTCAATCAGGAAGTGTAATGAGGGGGCATAATATGTTTTGTAAAAAGTGTGGAACACAGATACCGGACGGCACAAAGTTCTGTCCAACTTGCGGAGAGCCTGCAAATTCAGTGAATTTAAAGGATCTCGGTCAGGGGGCTGTAGATGCTGCTAACAGCGCATTCAACAGCGCTGAGAATGAGCTTCGTAATGCTGCTCAGGATGTAGCAAATGGCTTAAATGGTAATAACCAGAGCTTTAATGGCGGTTTCAATGGCGGAAACGTCGGCAACAATGGTGGTCAGTATACAGGCATTAAACTGAAAGAAGACAGAAGCATCGTGATGTATATTCTTCTCACCATCGTGACATGCGGTATCTATTCAATTTACTTTGTTTATAAGCTTATTCAGGATGTTAACATCGCAATGGCCGGAGACGGAGAAGAGACACCGGGCATCGTTAAGTATTTACTCCTTTCCATTATTACCTGCGGTATCTACGGATGGTATTGGATGTACTGCCTCGGAAACAGACTTGCTAACAATGCTCCACGTTATGGCATGCAGTTCCAAGAGAACGGTACAACAGTTCTTTTATGGTTCATTTTAGGTTCATTCCTCTGCGGCGTAGGTCCTATCATCGGATGGCATATCATCATTAAGAATACCAACGCTATCTGTGCAGCTTACAACAGAGCAAACTGATTCTGATTTATATTTTATAAACTGATTAAGTACATGAAACCGTATCTCTCCCATAAGGAGGGGTACGGTTTTTCTTTCCGGTTATCATTCCGGTTATCTCTGCCATGAAATATCAGAATTAAATGATATATATATTTCGTTGACATTTAAGGCTGAAAGATTTATCGTAATTAAAAAGTTAATAGTTTAAACCGTTGAAGCGGAGATTAAACTATGTATGCTCCCACAGAGAGTCGGCGATGGTGAGAATCCGGCAGAACACAGCATGGCAAATGGACCGCTAAGGGCACAATGAAAAGCATTGATGGTTATAAAGCTTTTATGTATGTAAAGGTGATGAATAGCTGAAAGCGGGTTTCGCTTAAGAACAAGTGACAAGCTTACAGAGGTTTATATGTAACTGCCAGGCTTAGTATCCTGTGACGTGAGACATACGTTAGTTGTCGGAGATATGTTGGTATCTCGCAAAGCGCACGATTATTTTATCGTGAAACAGGGTGGCACCGCGATTATTCGTCCCTGACAAAGTCAGATTATATGGCTTTGTCAGGGCTTTTTCTTTATTTTCCTCATAAATATATCTTCGTTTCGAAGAAATGAGGATGCCGCCGTATTTTTTACGCAAAGTGAGATCTGTAGTTTCAAAAAGGGGATGACCCGGAAGGAGATCAAATGATCAAGAATGCTATTGAAAAGATTGCAACACTTAAAGGAGATTTAACTTACGATGAGGCTTATCAGGTCATGACTGAGATCATGACAGGACAGACAACAGCTACACAGAATGCTGCTTTCCTCGCAGCTCTTTCCACCAAGTCTACGAAGGCTGAGACTATAGACGAGATCTCGGGCTGCGCAGCTGCAATGAGAAATCAGGCAACACAGGTTCCTCATCCGGGTATGGAGGTTCTGGAGATCGTAGGTACAGGCGGAGACGGTGCACATAGTTTCAATATCTCTACCACGGCAGCCATGGTTATAGCCGCAGCAGGAATCAAAGTCGCAAAGCATGGAAACCGCGCAGCGTCATCCCTTTCCGGAACAGCTGACTGCCAGGAAGCGCTTGGTGTAAATATCCAGCAGGATGTTGAAAAGGCGCAGCAGCTTCTCAAGGATGTAGGCATTTGCTTCCTCTTCGCTCAGAAGTATCACGCAGCCATGAAGTATGTAGGACCTATCCGTAAGGAGCTTGGCTTCAGAACAGTTTTCAACATCCTCGGACCTCTTACAAATCCTGCAAACCCTGACATGTTCCTTCTCGGAGTCTACGATGAATATCTGGTGGAGCCGGTTACCAAGGTTCTTAGTAAGCTGGGAGTCAGGAGAGCTTTTGTAGTATACGGACAGGACAAGATGGATGAGATTTCCGCATCAGCTCCCACAACTATCTGTGAGCTCAGGGACGGTTTTTACAGAACCACAGTTATAAAGCCTGAGGATTTCGGTTTTGAGAGATGCAGTAAGGAAGAACTCGTAGGCGGAACAGCAGAAGAGAATGCGAAGATCACAAGAGGCATCCTGAGCGGTGAGATCAAGGGGGCAAAGAGAAATGCAGTTCTCCTTAATGCCGGTGCAGCCATCTATATCGGCGGCAGGGCAGATTCCATTGCCTCCGGCGTAAAGCTGGCGGAAGAGCTCATTGATAACGGTTCAGCTCTAAAGAAGCTTGATGAATACATTAAGTGCAGTAACGAGTGAAAAAAGGACCTGATATCTGAAAGAAATCAGAATGAGGGCAGAGGATAAAGCACCGGATTCTTAAGGATGAGTGGTTAAGTGTTACGGAAACATGGAGCATGTCCGGGAGGATATATGACGAAAGTTAAAATCTGCGGTCTTAGGCGCCGGGAAGATATAGAAGCCGTGAACCGGCTGAAACCCGAGTACATAGGCTTTGTCTTTTATGAGAAGAGCAGGCGGAATGTGACAGAGGAAGAGGCTATGGCCCTGAGAAAAGCATTGGACCCTGACATCATATCCGTCGGTGTCTTCGTGGATGCGGAGCCGGAGCTGATCCTGAGGCTCGTAAAAAAGGGAATAATATCTGTCGCCCAGCTCCACGGCCACGAAACAGAGGAATATATTGAAAAGCTGAAAAAGAAATTGGAAAAGGACAGCGGGGGATATAATGGTCGTTCTCCGGAAGGAGGGGGAATTTCATCAAAGCCGGAAGACGATATAAAGGCAAGAGAAGCTGAGCCTGAACATGAAAAGGACTTTGAACATGAAAAGGAATTTAAAGTGATGAAAGCCTTTCTTATCAGATCCGAAAAGGACCTTCAGGCGGCACGGGAGACCAAAGCGGACTATATCCTTTTTGACAACGGCCTCGGCTCCGGTGAGACCTTCAACTGGGAGATATTAAAGGACTTCCGGAAACCCTATTTTCTGGCGGGCGGGCTTACGGATGCCAATGTCACAGGCGCCATACAGCGGCTTTCCCCCTATGCTGTGGATATCAGCTCGGGAGTAGAAACTGACGGATACAAGGATCCGGATAAAATTAAATCATTTATTGATGCGGTAAGGAGAAAAAACTATGTCTGATACAAAAGGAAGATTTGGTGTTCATGGCGGACAGTACATACCTGAGACACTTATGAATGCTGTTATCGAACTTGAAGAGGCCTACAACAAATACAAGGATGATCCTGAGTTCAACAGAGAGCTCATCGAGCTTTACAACGAATATGCCAACCGTCCTTCGAGACTCTACTATGCAAAGAGACTTACCGAGGCTCTGGGAGGAGCAAAGATCTATCTCAAGAGAGAAGACCTTAATCACACCGGTGCCCACAAGATAAATAACTGTCTCGGACAGGCGCTCCTCGCAAAGAAGATGGGGAAGACACGCCTTATCGCAGAGACCGGAGCAGGTCAGCACGGTGTTGCCACAGCCACAGTTGCGGCCCTTCTCGATATGGAGTGCGTTGTGTTCATGGGCAAGGAGGATATGGAGAGACAGGCTCTCAATGTCTACAAGATGCGTCTCCTCGGTTCAGAGGTGGTGCCGGTGACAACAGGAACTGGAACCCTCAAGGATGCGGTATCTCAGGCCATGAGAGAGTGGACATCAAGAATAGCCGACACTCATTACTGCCTCGGCTCCGTTATGGGCCCTCATCCATTCCCTACAATTGTAAGAGACTTCCAGGCAGTCATTTCCAGAGAGATAAAGGAGCAGATGCTTAGGAAGGAAGGACGTCTTCCGGATGCGGTCATCGCCTGTGTGGGTGGTGGTTCCAATGCCATCGGATCCTTCTATCATTTTATCGAAGATAAGGACGTACGCCTCATAGGCTGTGAGGCGGCGGGCAGAGGAATCGACACCTTCGAGACAGCTGCCACCATAAATACGGGAAGGCTCGGAATCTTCCACGGCATGAAGGCATATTTCTGCCAGAATGAGTACGGACAGATCGCTCCGGTTTACTCCATTTCAGCCGGCCTTGACTATCCGGGAATCGGACCCGAGCATGCATATCTTCACGACATAGGGCGTGCGGAGTATGTTGCCATCACCGATGACGAGGCGGTGGATGCATTTGAATACCTCTCAAAGGTAGAGGGAATCATTCCTGCCATTGAGTCATCCCATGCACTTGCCTATGCGAAGAAGCTGGCACCAACCATGGACAGGGACCAGATCATCGTTGTTACGGTTTCGGGAAGAGGAGACAAGGACTGTGCGGCCATCGCGCGTTACAGAGGGGAGGATATTTCAGAATGAGCAGGATTACAGAAGCATTTAAGGATCATAAGGCATTTATTCCGTTCATAACTTGCGGAGATCCGGATCTTGAGACCACCGGAAAGTGCGTTTTGGAGATGGTAAAGAACGGTGCGGACATCATCGAGCTGGGAATTCCTTTCTCTGACCCTACCGCAGAGGGACCTGTCATCATGGAGGCTGACAACAGAGCACTGTCAGGCGGGGTGACTACGGATCAGATATTTGAATTCACAAAGAAATTAAGGCAGGAGGTGTCAGTTCCTTTCCTCTATATGACCTATGCCAATGTTGTCTTCTCCTACGGCATCGAAAAATTCATGAAGGAGGCTTCCCTCGCAGGTGTGAGCGGACTGATCCTTCCGGATGTGCCGTACGAAGAGAAGAAGGATTTTTCGGAAATCTGTGACAAGTATGGAATAGAGCTTATTTCCATGATCGCACCTACCTCAGAGGACAGGATACAGATGATCGCAAAGGAAGCGAAGGGCTATATCTATGTTGTTTCTTCTCTGGGGGTTACCGGTGAGCGTTCAAGCATTTCAACAGACATCGGTTCCATGGTGAAGCTCGTAAAGGAGAATACATCGGTTCCCTGCGCTGTAGGTTTCGGAATTTCGAATCCCGATCAGGCAGCAGCCATGGCAGGTTTAAGTGACGGTGCCATCGTAGGCTCCGCCATCGTAAAGATCATTGCAAAGGAAGGAAAGAATGCACCGGCTAAGGTCGGGGAGTTCGTGAAGGCCATGGCGGAGGCTGTGCATAAGGCGTGACAGCAGGTTTAGAGCGCCGCGGTCTGGACAGAGGCTATGTATTCTCCCGGGCGCCCCTAAGCCGCAATGCTGTATCCGGCGTGTATCTCATAAGTTGCAAGGCTATCGACAGAGTGGTCAAACTGTGATAAACTATGGCGGTATGCGAATTTGAGAAAAAACGTTTTTAAACGGATTCCGGATCGTGGCTTTTGTAAGCATTAGCATGATCCGATGTGAAATCCGATTAGGAACCCAGGAGGTTATATATGGCAGATTATACCGAGAGAGCCAATGCAAAACTTATGGAGGCTATCGCTAAAATAAAGGAGTCGGATGGAGCTGACAGGGAAGCTAACATGATGCTTGAAACCGAGCTCATGAACAATGCAGAATTCATCATGCCTGTAATGATCGAGAACGAAGAGTCTGCAAGCGAAAGAAAGCTTCTTTACGGAGTTACGGCTATGAAGGACGGCCGTCCGTTCTATATGCTTTTCACCAGCAAGGATAAGCTTAAGAGCTGGAACAGAGAGGGAAGACGAGTTAAAACAGTTGTACATAAGTTCGAAATGGTCTGTGATATTGCTTTTGGCGACGAACGTATCTTTGGTCTGGTAGTAAATCCGGGAACTGACAATTTCATCATTGCACGTGCAGGAATCTCCGCTCTTCGTGCAAGAATGAAGGGCATAGCACTTGAACCTAATGGTGAGAAGTCAGGCAAAAGTGCGGGTGTTGTTTTCCAGGATGTTCGTGATGATGAGGTTTCTGAGGAGCTTAAGACTTCCATTGCGTTTGCTATGAGAAACGATCCTAAGATCACAAAGGGTTACCTCAGGGATATGGTCAAAAACGGTCGTCTGTCTTATGTAGTGATAATCGAACATACAGGTACCATGGAGGAGTCATTCCCTAAGATCATGGACATCTGCAAGAACCATTCACATGGCAGAAGCATCGCTCTTCTTTCAGCTCAGGCACCTGCCGCAGAGAAGGCAATCGAGGGAGTAGAGCCTATCTACACTGCCTGATGGAAAAAGATTCCCGAAACAGGCATTTATTTGAACAATGTATGTCAAGGTAGTCTTGACAAATATATACATACACTAGTAAAATTCTTATACTTACTATAACTAAGTACTATTTTCAGAAAGAGGTGTTGGAATGAAGCATATCATTACATTAAATACCAGAGACATGAAGAGATCAGAAGAGAAGGGCGGATGCGGTGAGTGCCAGACATCTTGCCAGTCAGCTTGCAAGACAAGCTGTGGTATTGCAAACCAGCAGTGCGAGAACAAGAACGCTTGATAATTCAGGTTCGCGAGGCCGGGGCATGATGCTCCGGCATTTTTAGTGTATAAGTCCAGTGTCATGCGGCTGTACATCCGGAAAGCTTGCTTTCCAGGATGTACAGCCATATGACACGACAACATAAATCGAGAAGCAGCACGATAGTACGGATTCGAGATTTATGTAGCATTGCGGCTGCGTATCCGAAAAGCAGGCTTTATGGGTGCGCAGGACTTATGATTTATGTAATTTAGGGAGATTTAATGATTCATCAGTATAAATTAAATGGTTACAACATAGTACTTGACGTATACAGCGCCAGTGTACACGTTACAGACGACCTTGCTTATGATGCCATAAAGCTCATTGATGAGGGAAAGTCATTTGAGGAAGCAAGAAAGGAACTTGCCTCCATGCATCAGGAAGCAAGCGAAGAAGATCTTGATGATACTTTTTCAGATATCCGGGAGCTGACAGATAGCGGAAAGCTTTTCACTAAGGACATTTATGAAAAGGCTGCCGGCTATTTGAAAAAGCAGACAACAGTGGTAAAGGCACTTTGCCTTCTTGTTGCTCACACATGTAATCTTAACTGCAGCTATTGCTTCGCTTCACAGGGAAAGTTCAAGGGCGACGAAGGCCTCATGACCTTTGAGACAGCCAAGAGAGCCATTGATTTCCTCGTTGAGAATTCAGGAAACCGCCGCAACCTTGAGGTTGACTTCTTCGGCGGCGAGCCTCTCGTTAACTTCGACGTATGTAAAAAGACTGTAGAGTATGCGAGATCCATCGAGAAGGAGCACAACAAGAATTTCCGTTTCACACTTACAACAAACGGTGTCAATGTTACCGACGAGGTCATCGAGTGGGCAAATAAAGAGTGCTACAACGTGGTTCTTTCCCTTGACGGACGTAAGGAAGTAAACGACAGATTCCGTGTGAACCGTGCAGGTCAGGGATCTTATGATAAAATAGTTCCTAATTTCCAGAAGTTTGTTAAGGCAAGAGGGGACAAGAACTACTACATGAGAGGAACCTTCTCTCACTTCAATACTGATTTTACAAAGGACATCTTCCATATGGCTGATGACCTTGGCTTTACTGAGCTTTCCATGGAGCCTGTAGTTACTGAGCCGGAAAACCCAAGCGCTCTTACAGAGGAAGATCTTCCTGTTCTTTATGAGCAGTATGAGATCCTTGCGAAGGACATGCTGAGAAGAGAGAAGGATGGCAAGCCGATAACATTTTACCACTACATGATTGACCTCGAGCATGGTCCATGTGTATACAAGCGTGTGTCAGGCTGTGGTTCCGGAACAGAGTACATGGCTGTAACGGCATGGGGCGATCTCTATCCATGTCACCAGTTCGTAAACGATCCTGAGTATAAGCTTGGCAATGTTTTCGACGGCGTAGATCGTCATGATCTTTTAGATACCTTCAAGGAGTGCAATGTCTACTCACGTCCTGAGTGTAAGGAATGCTGGGCAAGGATGTACTGTGCAGGAGGATGTTCTGCCAATGCTCTTCACGCTACAGGTGACATCAAGGGCGTTTATGAGTACGGCTGCAAGCTTTTCCGCAAGCGTATGGAATGTGCTCTTATGATGAAGGTCGCTGAGGCCGAGATGGCACAGGAACAGGAAAATGAAGCAGACTAAAAGCTTGTTCGAAGAATTAAAATCATATAATGAAATGGGCATATACCCACTGCATATGCCCGGACACAAAAGGCGGATGGCTTTTTTTGAATCTCCGGAGTATTCCGGAGTTTCTGAAGGAGCAGAAGTACAGCCTTTCAGAAGTTCAGAAAATAGCGGTTTTTCGGTGGAGATCGGGGAAAAAACCTTCGAAAATCTCTTTGCTGAGGATGATCTTTCGGCAGGAACCGAAAAATCAGGCGCAGGAAAGGTCGGTTTTCCGGAAAATCTGATGGCTTATGACTTTACAGAGGTTTCCGGAACGGATGATCTGCATCATCCCGATGGGATCCTGCTTGATTCCATGAAGCGTACAGCTGAAGTGTTCGGAGCAGATAAGACCTGGTATCTGGTTAACGGAAGTACTTGTGGGGATCTTATCGCAATAAGTGCTATATGCCCTCTTAACGGGGAACTGATCGTGGCAAGAAACTGCCATCGGTCAGTTTTTCATGCATTAGAGCTTAGAAATATCACCCCGCATTTTGTGTATCCTGATTTTGACAGAGATTTCGGCATCTTCGGAGGGGTTTCACCTGAAGCTGTGGAGGAGCTGTTTCGGAAGTATCCCGGCTCTTCGGGAGTTGTCATAACGAGCCCTACTTATGAAGGGGTTGTTTCGGATATTTCAGCTATCGCCGAGGTATGCCACAGGCACGGTGCTGCACTTTTTGTAGATGAGGCCCACGGGGCTCATTTTGGACTGGTTGAGTCTTCGGGATTTCCCGAAAGCGCAGTAAAGTGTGGCGCGGATATTTCGGTACAGTCTGCCCATAAGACTCTTATCGGTCTTACTCAGACCGCTTTTTTGCATTTGAAAAGCAGTCTTGTTGACGTGAAAAAAATAGAGAGATTCATAGATATATATGAGACTTCCTCGCCTTCATACCCTATGATGATATCTCTCGATGCCTGTACCGGGATGGTACTTGATGAAGGGGAAGAGGTCTTCGGTAGCTGGGCAGAGACCCTCAGGCTCTTTGATGAAAAGATCGCATCCCTCCGGCATTTCAGGGTTCTCTGCCATGGCGGCGATACTCCTGAGGATCACGGCTTTTTTGATTTTGATAAAAGTAAGCTTCTGGTGAACTGCCGGAACACACATCTCAAT
>Ga0256404_1007363_pt1 | contig 17475 bp, 20 predicted proteins | sample RumenRJG_01DNA_FD_185990 | JGI IMG/M metagenome (GOLD analysis project Ga0256404, IMG submission 185990) | Bovine rumen microbial communities from Lethbridge, Alberta, Canada - RJG_01 | ecosystem: Host-associated > Mammals > Digestive system > Stomach > Rumen | place: Canada: Alberta | collected...
TCTCAGGCAATGCTACGATGCCTGAGCCCGACGGGGAGTGAGAAAGCAGGCTGTTCCTGAGTTCGTCGCCGTCGGGGTGATAACCCTGAAGCATTGCCTGAGGTTCATGTCAAGGCTGGCGGACGGCATTAGTAACCTATAGTGTGACATGGTCAATCCCACAAGAAAAATGATTGACCCGAAAATGATCTGGAAAAGACCAAAATCCAGAAATTTCATGGACGTAGTTTTATCGTATCAAGGCTTCTGTACCGAAAACCGCGAAAATGAGGTTCAACAAACAAGAATTTTTCAACCAGAGCTGTCTTGTAGGGACGAGAGTATTAGAAAAATGAGCTTCTATGCCGAAACCGGAAGGCTGTCACTAACAACTGCCCTGCCCAACAAAAAAGAGACAGGGGCCATCCCCTGTCTCGATCATCTCCTGAAGCTCATTCCTCCTCCGGATACACCAACCCCCAATCATTCCTCAAGGTTGTCATGATATCCATCACATCTTTACACTCAGCTCACATGAATTGAACGGTCACGCCGGCCGGATCTTTGACAAAAAAGAACCTGACATACGGCACCGGACTCTCGATCGGGGAAACTTCCATCTCCAAAGCAATAAGCTTCTCCCGCATCTTATCCGCATCCCCGGAGTCAAAACCAATGGAAAGCAGCCGGTTTCCGGCATCATCAGCGCCCGGCACGTCAATGATCTCAATGCAGGTATCTCCCTCGCTGTCCGCAAGGAACACGATGCCCCGGCCCTTTTCCCGCAGATCGCGCACGATCTTCAGCCCGACTATCTCTTTGTAGAATGCAAGCTCTTCTTCGAACTTGCCGGTCCTTATCGTCACCTGAAGCATTTTCATCGAAGTTTCCTCCTTCTTTCTTTGCGCCTCTTTCAGCGAATCTCCCGCTCCTCATCAAGAATCTCCGCCTCTGTATTCTCCTCCACAAAAAGGGAAATATCATCCATCAGGCTGTCCGCCATTGCATTATGCGGAACTATAGCCGCCACGCCGATTACAATCATCTGATGCACATCCTGCTCATCGATTTCTGCTGCCGATACGTGATATCGGTTCTGCAGTTTTGCAATGAGACTTTTCACTATCATTCTTTTTTCCTTCAGGCTGTGCACCCATGAGGCGCGGAGCCTGAATGTCATTACTGCGATTCTCATAGTTGTTTCTTATTTAATCTGTTTTATTTGTTTGGCAACGTTTTGTTTCGGTAACTGCTTATTACCTGCCGCCTATGTTCCAATCCGTCTCTATAGTTCTCCATATGATCTTCGCGGCAAATTCTATTCCATGCTCGGAGGCATGTGCTCCGTCCTGATCATACATTTCGACCTGATTATTGCTCTCTTTGTATGGCCACCAGGCTTCACCGACTGCCGCGTACAGTGCATCCAGATCTTGTGCCAGTTGACGATTCACCTTGTTCATAGTTTCTTGGACACTTTTCTCTGTTTTTCTGGCCCATGTTCCGTAGATCACCGGCTTGCTGCCGGCCTCCCGAATCCATCCGGAAAGTGTGGTCGCAGCCTCGATATACCCGGGAATATCATCAAATGGATGTGAATGCTCCTGTAATACAACATAGTCATAATGGCCATACTTGATATTGAAACGGACTTCGGGTTCCTTCACATGTTGGTGCAAGTACCAACCGGGATGCGCCAACATTGTGACATCACATTCGTATCCTTCTTCACTTGCTATTTGGGCAACCCATGCCGGCAGACCATGATAGTAGGTGTGGCTGTTACCGATGAACAGGATTCTTAAGTGTTTCTTGTTGGTCATATACGGATTCCTTTGGTTTGCAAGGGTGTTAGCTTCTGGATTTTCTGAGCGGCGCCGAAACGGCGCCAGGATTCTGTGTCCCTTACCTAGCCCTTAGGGCTACCTCTAGGGCCTCAGTTACAGCAACCACCAGATGTGACATCAATTCTGACCTAACTGAGCCCTTACGACTACCTCTAGGACCTCAGTTACAGCAGTCGCCAAGTTGTCACAACAATTCTTACCTAACACAGCCCTTACGACTACCTCTAGGGCCTCGGTTACAGCAGTCGCCAAGTTGTCACAACAATTCTTACCGAACCGAGCCCTTACGATACCCTCTAGGGCCTCAGTTACAGCAACCGACAAGTGTCACAACAATTCTTACCTAACACGGCCCTTACAACTACCTCTAGGGCCTCGGTTACAGCAACCGCCCGGTAAAGTGACCACAAACCAACGGCAAGCCGGCCAACCGACCAACCGACCGGCCAGCCGGCCCAGCCGCCAACAATCCACCAAATCACTCCCCAACAACCGTAATCCTTCCCTGTACTTCCTCATAAATCTCCGGGATCATGCCTTCCAGTTCGGTCTTCATGTAGTTGAGCAGCGCCTCATAGTCAAGATATCCGGCGTATACAATTGTTTCGGCGCCTGCCTCGGCAAAGCAATAATAAGTATCGCCGCCGGAGGCAACGAATTCATTGGTGGCAATTGTGTACGTAGCTTCCGGGTCGAACTCTTTCCCGCCTACTTCGGAGATGGTGATCCTGGAGCCCGGCGCAGCCGGTGCGTTATATATGGTGCCGGGGTAGAGGTCGCCTTTCTCATACGGAACTGTCGTGTCCAAAGTATATGTGATCCCAGCGACCTGCGGGAATGCGCCCATGGGATCCGGAGAGACCTGCGTTGCGGCCTCAAGTGCCTCCAGGAGCTGTGCGCCGGTTACTTTGATGGTGCAGAGTTGGTTGTTGAAGGGGAACACATTGTGGATGTCGAACAGCTTGATCTCGCCTGCTTTGATGGACGCCCGGATCGCGCCGCCGTTCAGGACCACAGCGTCCGGCGCGGAGCCTGAAGCCTGTGTTACCTGCCAGTAAATGGCGTCGCTGGCAAAGTCGCCCAAGGTGGTCTCCTGGGTCCTGTTTCCGGGCGCCGCCTCTCCGTAGAGGTCAAAATCAGTGGCAGCGACAACCTCCTGCATTGTAGCCTCAATTTCCGCGATGGTCTCTGCGACCATCTTTTCCAGTTCCGGGTCGCTTCCTGTGTAAGATCCCGCTTCCGCCAGGCTGTCCGTAAACTTGCCGTCCTCATAGGTCAAAATACCGATATTCTTCAGGTAATAGCCTGTCTCGGCGATCAGGACATCATTTCCGTCTTTGTCTTTGACAGTCTGGTTCTCCACCAGATGGTCGTGTCCGTCGATCATGACGGTGAGCCCGCTGGTATTGGCCACAACGTTCTCTGCATTATTTCCTTCATTGGCGGTTTCTTCTCCAAGATGTCCCACACATACAATGATGGAACAGCCCCGGCTCTTCAACTCGTCGATCTGAGCCTGCGCTGCAGCGTACAGATCCTCTCCTTGGGCAAAAGATATGCCGGCGGTATTTTTTGGCGCGGAACTGGTTGTAGTAGAGGGCGTATCCAGCCCGAACACACCGACCTTCGTGCCGTCTGAAAGTGTAAATACCGCATTTTGCTGAACAAAGGGCTCCCCTGTGGCGTCCACTGTAATGTTGGCTGCCACTACCGGGAAATCCATCTCCGATATGCGCTGCTCGAGCACATCCGAGCCGTAGTCAAACTCATGATTGCCCAGCGCCGCGACGTCGTATCCGGCAGCATTCATGACCTCCACGACCGACTCGCCCTGAGTAAAGTTCGCGAAATAATTGCCCTGCAGATAGTCGCCGGCATCCATGAGCAGAACGTCGTAACCCTGCTCCTCATAGTCCTTCTTGAGCTGCGCCACAGCGCCGATCCCCAGACAGCCGTCCGCAGCCTGCATATAACCATGCATGTCGTTGGTGTGCAGGATCACAAACTTTGTGCCCTCAGCGCCCGGATTGCCGACTTGGTTTGTCTGGCTTGCCTGCCCACACGACGCCACCCCCATGCAAAACAGCAGCATCGCCGCTGTAATTGATAGTTTCTTCAGTGTTTTTTTCATAATACACCTCCCTTATTTGTATTATACAAAAAGGGCCGGTTCCTGTCGCTCACAAACGACCTCCGGGGCAATTTATCTATGCCTGCTGAATCACAAATGACCTCCGGGGCAATTTATCCATACCTGCGGAAAAACAAACGGCCTCCGGAGCAGTTTTTTGGACATGTGTCCACAAACCACCCCGGAGGTCGTTTAATATCAGAAATCACTTAATACCGGAACTCTCCTCTTTTCTCATTGGATCTTCTCGTAATCCAGCGCAATGTCACCTACTGTGTGAATCAGGTGTTCTTTCATAAGGTGCCTGGCCGTCTTGGCATCATGTCTTCTGAGCGCTTCGAGGATCAGTGAATGGTAATAGATCCCTCCGTAGCTTCCGACTGTATGATTAAGATCAATGTAATTTCTTATACGGTTCATGCTCACATCCTGCATGATCGCCGTTGTAATGGGATTCCCCTGTGCTCTGCAAATAGCCATGTGGAACTCCATATCTGCCGTAACGAAGGCGCTGCTGTTCTTGACGTTCTTTTTCATCTCGTCCAGAAGCCCTTCCAGCCTGGTCAGCAGCTCTTCGTCCGCAGTCGGTGCGATCGTCGCACAGATCTCCGGCTCGATCAGCGCGCGGAATTCAAGGAGGTGCCGCATATCTTCCAGCGTCTGCGGTGTCTTTATGATCTCCTGAATTGACGCCAGCGACGGGGCAAATGCAGAGGTATCGTCATTTATCAAAAAAGTGCCTTTGCCCTGTACACTTCTGAGAACTCCGAGTGCAATAAAGTGCTGGAGGGCCGACCTCACGGAGATGCGACTCACATCCAGTGTATTACAGATCTCATGTTCACTGGGGAGCTTATCCCCCACTTTCCAGTTGCCGCTCTGAATATTCTCATTTACATATGCAATGACACGGTTGGTTACATTTTTCTCTCTCATATTTGGGATAATCCCCTCTTGTAGGACAAGATTTTTCTTGTATCACAAATATAGTAAAGGAACACAAAAAAAACTGCAAGCCCCTTGGAAAACATAGAGGCTTGCAGCCGGAAGAAAAAGAATCAAGGAGTCTGTAAACTGCCGTCGGCGTTTCTGGTCTGTGTCCAGGTAGTGATCTCATCGCTGCAGGGATATTTTGCTGCTTCTTTTTCGTTGAGATCAACGCCCAGTCCGGGTTTGTCATTGGCATATACAAAGCCATCGTTGCCATACTCCGGAAGACCGGGGAATACTTCGAGAAGTGCTCCCCTGGGACCGGCGAGTTTCTGGATAACGAAGTTCGGAGGCTCAATGCCGCTCCACTCCTGAAGTCCCAGGTTCTCTGCCGCGAGGTCAATGTGAATGTTTGCGGCGTGAGCAAGAGGACTCATATCTCCGGGGCCGTGCCAGCAGATTCTTACGCCGTATTCGGCGGCGAACTGCTGCAGTTTTTTGGAGGGAGTGATGCCTCCGACCTCGCTGAGGTGGACGCGAATATAATCGATTGCTCTGGACTCGATGAGTTTCTTATATTCTGCGGGATTGTTGAACAATTCGCCCTGACTTAACGGAGTCACAGAGGTCTGCTTGATCCTTGAGAGCCAGTCGATGTGCTCAAGCGGAACTACGTCTTCCATAAAGAAGAGCTTGTAAGGTTCCATCTCCTTGACAAACCTCACTGCCTCAGTGGGGTGGATTCTCTCATGCACGTCGTGTACAAGTTCAATCTCCTCGCCTTCCTTGATGCGGATCTGTTCGAAGAGGTGAAGTGTGTCGCGCATATACTTTTTGCTGTCAAGATAAACGCCGTCCAGAGCTCCTTTGGCAGCCCAGGAAGGGGCTTTCCCGTAATCGCTTCCGCCGTAACCGCCGCACTGGCAGCGAATATACTTAACTCCGATCGAACGGTATTTCTCAATATTTTCACAGATCTCATCCACGTCCGCTCCGTCCACGTGTCTGTACACCGGAACGCCGGCCCGCATCTTGCCGCCAAAAAGGTCATAAAGAGGCATTCCTGCCATTTTGCCTTTGATGTCCCACAGCGCCATATCTATACCGGAGATGGCATTGTTGGCTATGGGTCCTGTTCTCCAGTAAGCATTCTGGTGCATAAGCTGCCAGAGCTCAGTGATATTGTTAACTTCGCGGCCGACCACGAGGGGCTTGAGGTAAGTCTCAATAAGATGCTTAACCGCTCTCCAGCGATATGCCAGAGTTGCACAGCCAAGACCGTAAAGACCGGGTTCTGTAGTTTCGACCTTGACGACCACCAGATTGATTCCCTCCGGCGCTGTGCAGATCACTTTGACATCCTGTATTCTGGGATTCATATAATAACTCCTTCGTTCCTAAGTGCTATGGTTCCTGTTAATTGTGGATCATTTGCAGAGGTATGCGCCATCGACAGGAATCGTCGCGCCATTAATATAATCGGAAGCGGATGAGCAGAGGAATGTCACAACGCCCTTGAGGTCAGCAGGAAGTCCCCAGCGCCCTGCAGGGATTCTCTTTGTGCACTCATCTTTTCTTTCCTGGGTCATGTTGGCAGTCATCTCTGTATCCATATATCCGGGGCAGATCGCGTTGATGTTGATGCCGCGGCCTGCGCAGTCAACAGCTACGGACTTGGTCAACTGGGATACGGCACCCTTGGATGCAGTATATGCGGGAACCGTCGTGCCGCCAAACCATGTGACCATGGAGCCGATGGTGACGATCTTGCCGCCGGTGGGCTGCTTGAGCATGACCTGCAGTGCTCTCTGGATCATGAACCAGACCGCATTGAGGTTGATATTGATGACCAGATCCCAATCCTTCTCCGGGAACTCTTCGGGAAGATATCTGCGCTGCACGCCTGCAGCGGGGATGAGGATGTCCAGTCTGCCGTCGAGGATCTCCAGTGCCTCATCAAACATTCTGTTAAGATCCGCTCTGTCTGCAAGGTTTCCGACCACGGGATATGCCTCGTAGCCCTGAGCTCTGTAATCTGCACAGACTTTCTCGAGTTTCTCCTTCTGAAGGTCCATGATCACGACCTTGCAGCCGTCCTCAAGAAGTCCCTCAGCCATTCCGCGGGACAGTCCCTGTGCGCCGCCGGATACGATTGCGTGCTTGCCTGCGATATCGAACATCTTATTTGCTGCCATGATAAATCTCCTCCATATGATATAGATACTTATTTAATTGAATCTTTCTTTATTTCCGGACGCTGTGCAGTCAAAATACCGCGCCGCGCTCTGTTTTGCCTCTTCTGATCAGTCCTCTGCGCCGGGGAACAGGATGACCTGCTTCTTAACTTCCGGCTTGGGGTTTACGATGTTGTCAAACACAGTCGCGATCTCATCAAAAGGTACAAATGTTGTCGCAAGGCCTTCCATGTGATACTTGCCTGCCGCCATATTCTCGGAAGTGGGGATCCACTGGTTCAGAGTCATTCTGGTGCCGATAATGTCGAGCTCGCGGCCGTTGATCATCTGCTGGGTGATCTGCTCGGGAACAGTGCAAAATCCCATAGGAATAACACGTCCCGCGTTGCATACGATGCCGGGCTGCATGATAAATGTCAGACTTCCGGGGAAGCACGCAGCGTCAAATGCGACTGTGCAGCCATGCCCTTCAGTGATCTCTTTGACTCGGGCGATAACGTCTTCCTTTTTACTGTTAATAATGTAGTCCGCGCCAAAATCTCTCTTCGCTCTCTCAAGGCTGGTATCGCTGATATCACAGCAGATCACAGTCTTCGCGCCTTTCAGTTTGCAGGCCTGAGCGACGATCGTCCCGATCGTTCCTGTGCCAAACACAAACACGACGTCGTCTTCTGCGATCCTGGCTCTTGTGGTGCAGTGCTCTCCGATGGCAAGGGGCTCAATGAGGGCGGCGTCCTTCCACGGGATGCTGTCACTGATCTTATATACATAAGGTTCTTCGACGCACCAGTATTCTCTCCATCCGCCGTCTGTTCCTGATCCGCGTACCAGGACGTGCTCACACACATTGCCCCGTCCGTGTCTGCACTGCCAGCATGTATTGTCGCGCATTACATAATCAATTACGACATGATCTCCAACTTTGATCTTCGTACAATCGCTGCCGACCTTAGTAACGATACCGACATTCTCGTGACCGGGGATCAGAGGATATCTTGAGTTCGGGTTTTCTCCTTTATAAATATGAATATCGCTTCCGCAGACGCCGCAGGCCATAAGCTTGATCTGTACCTGATCCGCTTCCGGCTCGGGGATCGGAACTTCTCTGATCTCATAATGTAAAGGCTTGGTTACGACAACTTCCTTCATTGATCTACCTCCTGATTAATACTGTGTCAAAAAAGATTTTGAAGCTTTACATGTATTACAAGTTGATAATCTTAGTATATCAAGTGGATCACAAATTGCAATAGGGTCAAAAACAGTAATAATGTCTAAAATAATCCTCATAATATTGTATATTATATCCATAAGTTACATGGATTATGCCTTTTTTTGTTACTAATGCACTTGTTGCATCTTTCAAATAAGTATAATGCGCCGAATATTTGTTATATTATAAAACATGAATTGACTTTACTTGTATTACAGGCTATGATGTTTTTAAGCATTCAAGCTTTTGAAAGCAAGAGCAATAATTTCAACCAATATGAAGGGAGGAACACAAAAAATGAAGAAAAGACTTGCTAAGATTCTTGGAATTGTATTGGCAGGTACATTGCTTGCAGGCTGCGGCGTAACCGCTAACGGCGGAAACTCTTCCGCGCCTTCCGCATCAGAGCCGGCTGCTGAAGCTACTCAGGCCGAAGAAGCTACATCAAATTATGATGATGTAAAGGCAGAGGTCACACTCAGACTCAGCCACCAGATGGCTGAAGAGCACTCCATCAACAAGACAGCTCTTGAATTTGCCCGTCTTGTAAAAGAGAAGTCCGAAGGAAAAATGGAAGTCGATGTTTATCCCAGCGCTACACTCGGAACAGAGGCTGAGAACCTTCAGGCTCTGACAAACGGAACCCTGGACATGGGCATCATCGCAGCTGAGTTCTATGCGAACTATGTTCCTGAGGCTGGTATTCTTTGCCTTCCTTATATGTATGAAGATTATCAGGACTGCTTCGATAAGCTCGCCGGCGAGCCCGGTTCGAAGGTTGCAGATCTGATCCTCGCTCAGACCGATGTCAAAGTTCTTGACTATTATACTCTTGCATTCCGCCAGGTATTCACTGTTGACAAAGAAATCCACTCTGTTGACGATATGAAGGGTCTGATCATCCGTATCCCGGATTCCCAGACATATAAGACGACATTCGAGCAGCTCGGCGCCGCTCCTACTCCTGTAGCGTGGGGCGAGACCTACACAGCTCTGGATACAGGCGTTGTAGCAGCTGTTGAGAACATTCCGGAGTCCATCCTCTCCGCTTCCATCCAGGAAGTCTGCAAGAATGTGAATGTTACCAACCACATCATCGCACCTACAACCTTCTCCATCTCCAATAAGGTCTTCTCCAAACTGACCGAGGAGCAGCAGAACATCCTTCTTGAGGCAGCACACGAGGCAAGTCTGTTCGGCTTCAACGCAACAGTCTCCAACTCCGACGCCAACTTCAACGCTCTTTCCGAGGCAGGCCTGAATGTGATCGAGACAGACGTTGATTCTTTCAAGAACGCGATCGATTACTCTGCATATGAGGCTACAAAGTCTGATGCAGGAAAAGAGATCATCGCTGCGATGGGCAAGTAATTAACGATCGGCAATTTGTCCCGGGAGAAAACACACTCCCGGGACAGTCCGATATTGGAGTTCGTATATATCACTAAAGTGGAGGAAAAAAATGAAGGACATAAGGAAGTATACAGATAAGGTCCTTAACCTGGCGATCATTGTTCTGTTTATCATCATGTTCGGCGTAACGACCTTAAATGTAATTCTGCGCTATATCTTTAACAGTCCGCTCTCCTTCTCCGTAGAACTTGGACGATATACTTTCTGCGCGATCGTCTATCTTGGATCTATCCTCGTAATGAGGGAAGACGGACACATCGGCCTGGATATCATCGTTGATGCTCTTCCGGAGAAGATAGGTAAGGTCGTGCGGGCGATCTCCAGAATCCTGGTACTTATTTATCTGGCAATCTTTTGCACTATGTCTGTGAGAATGGTGATGGGCAACTGGATGAACAGGTCCAGCACGATGCACATCCCAATGTCTCTGGTCTATATTTTCATGGTAATCGGCAGTGCAGGTATGTTTATTGAGGAACTGCTCAATCTTCTGGGCGTTAACAAAAACGACGGAAATAAAGATATCAGCGAAGTAGGAGGAGGTCTGTAATATGTGGACAATATTAGGAGTATTCTTTATTCTGCTGATCATGGGCGTTCCCGTCGCTTTTGACGTCGGTATTGCCTCTGTCATCTATCTTTTCAGTCAGGGCGAGGACCTGATCGTACTTACACAGCGTGTATTCGCAGGCGGCGATTCCTTTACTCTTATGGCGATTCCGCTTTTCATCTTTGCAGGTGAGATCATGAACGCCTGCGGCGTTACCAGACGAATCGTCGGGTTTGCCAACGAGCTTGTCGGTTTCATTCCCGGCGGCCTTGCGCACGTCAATATTTTCGCCTCCATGATCTTTGCAGGCGTATCCGGTTCTACATCGGCAGACGTCGCTTCCATCGGAGGCATGCTGATCGGATCCATGAACGAGGCAGGCTTCGATCTCTCATATGCCACTGCAGTCACAGCTGCATCCGCAACGATCGGCTCGATCATTCCCCCCTCGATTCTGATGGTCCTCTACTCTTCCATCACAGGAATATCTGTCGGTAAGCTGTTCATGGCAGGTGTTGTTCCCGGAATCCTGATCGGTATTACACAGATGATTTATGCTTTTATTAAGGCAAAATCCAATCCGGATATGTACGACGGCAATAACAAGCTTAAGTTTAACGGAAAGCGCTGCCTGAAAGCTTTTATCAACGCGGTTCCCGCACTGATCATGCCCCTGATCATCATCGGCGGTATCCTCTCCGGCGTGTTCACGGCTACCGAAGCCGGCGCAATCGCAGGTCTCTACGGCCTTCTGATCGGCGTCTTCCTCTATAAGGAATTCACATTCCAGGGTGCGATCCACACCATCATCAGCTCTGCCAAAACATCCGGTATGACAATGCTGATCGTATCCGGTGCAACAGCATTCGGTTACTGCCTTGCAATTGAGAAATTCCCTAACCAGGTTTCCAAGCTGATCACCGGAGTATCCAGTAATCCCAATGTTCTGATGCTGCTCATGATCCTTGCAATGACAATTATCGGAATGTTCATGGATACCACCTCCGCCGCGATCATCATGGTTCCGATCTTCTTCCCTATCGCGGAAGCAGCAGGAATCAACGGAATCCACTTCGGAATGGTAATGGTACTGACCTTCGTTCTCGGCGGAATCACACCTCCCGTCGGCGTAACCTTGTATATTGCGGTCGCAGTTGCTAAACTTAAACTCGGGCAGCTGCTCAAAGAAATGTGGCCCTTCATTCTTCTGTTTGTCGCGGTCATGATGCTCGTAGCATACGTACCTATGGTATGCCTGTTCCTCCCCAATCTGATCGGAGGCTGATGCAGTTTTTTCCTGTCCGATACCGGAACCGTCCGCAAAGAGGTATAGCATGAACAATTACAATGGATCTGTGCTTTATAACGAGGAAACACTCAGAAGAATGGGCAAAATACAGATCCGTTCCAGAGTGATCCATAATGTCATCTATCTGGCTATGTGCATTGTACTTATCATCGCAGGCATCTTGTTCGGTCTTAAGACAATGCCCGGATTACTCTGCGCCGCAGCCGGCGGTATTGGGATCCCTCTTTTGGGATCCGTGATCAGAGCCAGGACAGACAATATCATAAAAGCGCTTGGAAACAACACGATCCATGTCAGCTACACATTTGACAGCACCGGGGTCAGCGCCTCTACCGGCGACCAATCGAACAGAATTCTCTATAAGGATCTGCGTATGCTTTGGGAAGATGCGGAGTATTTCTATCTTTTCTACGGAAAAGTCGACACGCTGATGGTCTCCAAAAAATCCCTGGTGCCTGCTGACGAAGCAGGATTCCGGAAAGGTATTGCAGCGATAACAGGGCTTACCTGGTATCAATATACTTCGCCCCTGATGATCAATATCCGGCCTCTTATACAGGAGCTCAAAAGAACTCTGCAGAACAGATCACGTTAAATCCTCATAAGGCCCGTTTCGGTATAAGGATTTATAATCCCTTTTAAAAAATAAGACCCTAAAATATAGTAATATTTCAGCGAATAATTACTATATTTTAGGGTCTTATTGTTGGCTGGTAATTGTCTTATGCCTCAAAATCCTGTAAACAAATGACTGCCCGCCTCACTCCACGTAATGGATCCGGCTCTCCTCAAATCTGTTCTGCTGCTTCCTTTCCTCAGCCGGATATCCGTAAGGGAAAATAGCGAATGCTCTCAGATTATCCGGAATAGAAAGGATCTTTTCGACTGCCAGCATCCGCTCTTCATGCGGAGCGATTCCAAGCCAGACTCCTCCCAATCCCTGCGCATCCGTCTCCAGCCACAGGTTTTCCATCGCGATCGAAAGATCGATCTGCGCATATTCAGGCATCATGCAGTTCTTCCTGTATGCCGCTACAATTGCAACAGGTGCATATTTTGTCATACCGGCATAAGGACTGACCTCAGAAAGCGCAGCGAGTTTCTCTTTGTTTGTCACCACGTAGAACTCCCACGGCTGCTGGTTGCCTGCAGAAGGAGCCTGCATCGCCGCGCGCAGTATTGCCTCCGTCTTTTCCTTTTCTACGGGTCTGTCCTGATACTTTCTGATGCTGACCCTTGTGTAAATACTTTTCATTTTCCGCACTCCTTTCAGAACATGCCGACTATTACAATACGAACTGCACAACTAACCCCGCCAGCGCACAGACCACAAGCGCCAGCGCCTCGCCGATGAAAAACCCCTTGATATGGAACCAGTAATTGTGGTACTCCTCCACCATATCCTCGGTCCCTTTGAAGACAAAATACGGATCATGGCAAAACCAGATGATATCCAGCACAACCGCATCAAAAAGATTCACGATCGTCCACAATACAAATCCCCCGCAGAATGCCTGAAGGAACGTCGTATAGCCGTTTATATAGCGCATGATCAGGCTCAACACCACGACAAACAGCAACGAAGCCGCGCACTTGGCCGCCACCTTGTTCTCCTGCGTCGGGATTTGCCCCTGATACTCTTCCAGGGTCATCACCCTTTCCTGAATCTTCGGCGGATAATTATACAAAGTCTTAATCGGTTCTCTGGACAAGACGTATACCATAAGCGCAAACGCCAGACACAGAACCACGCTCTCAATTAATAATGTCATTTTGCCGCCTTTCATGGCTATTCACGGTAAGCCCCAGTTGTATTCTTTATCCTTCAGCCGCATTTTTGTGTTCGGTTTTCTGTCAAAAAATAGCGGCATACCCCTCTCTCTTTCCCTTTATTCGCGGATTTTCCGCCAGTAAAGGGTTCTGTAAACGGTATCCCGTATCCTCTAGGGCTATAGGTATGTGTTTGCTTGACCCTTTATTCGCGGATTTTCCGCCAATAAAGGGGTCTGTGAACGGTATCACGTATCCTCTAGAGCTATAGGTATGTGCTTGCTTGACCCTTTATTCGCGGATTTTCCGCCAATAAAGGGTTTTTAAGAGGCATATATCAAAAAATTGATCGAGGCCCCACATAGCGTTTTTTCCTAGCCCGCCAGCCCCAGCTCCTCGGCATGCTCCTGCATACCCCGGATGCAGATCTCAGCCACATCCCGGATATCCATGCCCAGCATTCCGCATCCCTTCAGGATGATCTCGCGGTTGCAGCCCGCCGCAAAGCGTTTGTCCTTCCACTTCTTCATGAAGCTCTTCAGACTCATATCTACAATACCATTAGGCCGCATTCTGGCCGCTGCCTGAATGATTCCGCTCAGTTCATCTACTGTAAACAAACTCTTCTCCATATCAGAGATAGGCTCTACATCGGTGCATATGGAATAACCATGGCTGAGGATTGCCCGAATGTCCTCCTCCGGAACTCCTTCCGCGCGCAGAGGCTCCTCGGTATGAGCCAGGTGCTCCTCCGGATACTTCTCATAATCGTAATCATGCAGATATCCGACCGCTTCCCAGTGCTCCTTATCCGCGCCGAAATGATCCGCCATCGCGCCCATACATGCGGCAACATTCGCAGCATGAAGTTTCAGGTGATCTTCTGTCACCATCGTGTCATTCAGTCTCTTTGCCTCAGCAATTGTCAGTTTTTCCATGATTCACTCCTTTAAATGATTCTTCTCTTTCATTGCAGTTGTTTCTGTAGACGATTTCACTCCTCTTCCACAAAATCAGCCAGGATATCTATCACATCATCCAGCGCTTCCAGTGCCTCATCAAGGCTCGCCGGATCCCGGCCTTCTTTATCCATCTCCAGTGTAAGACCCGCCAGCCTGTTCTTCGTAAACCTGATCTGAGTCATGACTTCCTGTACTTCCTTTTTGTATTTCATTTTCTGCACTTCTTCCACAACTTCAAACGCTTCACTGCTGCTCATGCATTGCCATCCGCCCACACTTCATCCGGGCGCCATCCGCCGGTAATAACGTCAAACTTTTGCCGCCTGAAATAACCAACGCACTTCCTGATATTCTCCAAATTCATGTATACCGGTTCTGCACTGCTCTCCGGAAACCGGACTGAAAAGCCGCTCAATATTTTGTCAAGGAGCGGGGCCGACAGAATCTGTCTCGCTCTGCCCAGGACTCCATACTCATCTTCGATGCACCGGTTGAGCCGATTGTAGTCGTCGTAGTATACTTTGCCGGTCTTGCTGCTGCCCCACTTGTCTTCGTCCCAAACTTCGATCGCGCCGACTTCCCTTGTATAGTCCTGCCACACCCGCTCGAAATCGATGCAATAGGATTCATAGTAGAAGGCCTTATCTCCCATTAAATGGCATAGTGCGCCCTGCCAAACCGCCTTTTGCAGGTCCACATGCCCCGCGTTCATGAATTCTTGCAAATTGGGATTCCGTGTGTCCTGCTGCAAAGGATTCTGCCTGTTGGGATTGAAGTGATGATTCTTCCGAAATGCCAGAAACTCTTCATAGGTCAAAATATCGCCCGCAGAGCACCACTCAAAAAGCCGGTCGAAATCCTCCGCATCCCTAATGAAACCGCGCTTTGCGATATCCGGCAGGAGAAGCCCCAGCGTATATGCTTTTTTGAATGAGGCATCATAGGCCGTATTATCGGGATCAGTCTTTTGCGGATCTCCCATCGCCCAATGCAATAATACTCCTGCCATCTATGTTCTCCCCTTCCGGCCAGCTGCTCCCCTCATCGATCCCGTTGGCATACAGCCAGTCATCTTCCACCCGGATCAGACGCTCCTGCCCGTTCTCGTCAGCCAGTGTTACCAACACTTTCACCTTCGCATCGTCCGGCCGCTCCTCGCAGCCGAAGTCATCCTCCTGAATGCGCTTTACTTTCCAACTCATGATGCACCTCAATAAAGGGGTCAGGCCCCGGCCTTTCCAAATCTCCTGATAATCCGCATCACTGCCCCGTAATACCCCTCTCCGAACAAGTTCAGATGGTTCAGCAGATGATACAGGTTGTAGAGTTCCCGCCGGTCCGCATATCCCGGCAGCAGCGGGCTCACCTCCTTATATGAGCCATAGAACGCCGGTGCAAAGCCCCCGAACAATTCTGTCATCGCAAGGTCCGCCTCTGCGTGCCCCACATAAACGGCCGGATCGATCAGCCACGCGCCTCCGTCCGGCCCCGTGACGAAATTGCCGCCCCACAGGTCTCCGTGAAGCAGCGACGGATATTCCGGTTCCACAAGATATTCATCCAGATGGTCCAGCAGGCTCAGCATTGCTTTCCGTCCATAAGAGTCAAAATACAGCCCCGCCAATTTAAACTGCTGCTCCAATCTGTACTCTCTGAAAAAGTCGATCCAGCTGTCGCAAATAGAGTTGTTTTGCCTTCCGGCTCCGATGAAATTGTTCTGCGTAAAGCCATATTTGCCGCCGGGCGTCCACTCGCCGGTCTGCGCCCGGTGCATTGCAGCCAGCTGCCTTCCAAACCGCTCCCAAAAATCAGATTTCCTCGGACCGGCCTCCAGGTAGTCCATGATCAGGAAAGAGCAATCTTTTGACCTGCCTGTCGCAGTCCCATCGCCTGTGAACACGCCCGTCGCAATCACTTGCGGCACTCCGATCGCATTTGTTTTCCTGATGGCGGCAAGCCCTTCCTGCTCGGCGCTGAAAAAGGCAGCGTTCCCGGGTGTATTGACCTTAAGGAAAACCTTCCGCCCGTCTGCCAGTGTCACCAGATACGCGTCATTGATATCCCCGCCTGCCACCGGGCGCACGCCGCCCGCCGCGGTCTCCTTGCCAAGTGCTTGCTGTACGATTCCTGCAATGTCGATCATTTTTGCTCCCCAGGGGGTCAGGCCCCAGCCCTGAACACTCTGTCGATCTCATCCCAATCCGCGCATCTCACAAAATTCTCATTCGGAAGCTCCGCCTTCACATTCCACGGACGGTTAAAGATTGCCACCTTACAATTATCAAAATGTAAAACGTGCTCAAAAGCCGCCGGTGAATCCTCGACCGCGAAGTCAAAGGTCATGCCGTAGAGCTGCTCCAAAGTCATGCTGAATGTGAAGTCCGAGGTAAACTGTTCGCGTCCGTATTTGTCTACGCAATACAAAGGCACACGCTCCAGGCCGTGCTCATCCAGCCATCTCCTGGATGGTTCATACGAATCGAACGGTCTTCCGGTAACGATGGAAACCTCATGGCCTTCATCGACCCACTTGTTGATGATCTCAGAAGCGCCCGGCGTCTCTTCATAAGCCAGCAGCGTCTGCGGCAGATGCCCTGCCTTCATCAGTTCCTCATACTGATCATCGTCCAGATCAAAAGACTTTTTCAAATTGAAGAACTGAACCTCCTGGTATGGCAGGTCAATATCAAATAATTCTTTTGCAATGCAGCAAAAATGCTTTGCTGTTTCACAGATTACGTCGTCAAAGTCAATGTATACTCTCATAGTTGCAGTATTCCTTATTGTATAGTTTACCTTCTTTCTTATTCAGCTATGACCTTCTCCAACTCCCGCCGCAGTTCCGCGGTATCGCCGTGAAACACCACTGCCCGCATGCCGACATAATAGGCCGCCTCCGCATTGGCCGGGGTATCATCAATGAAAGCGGATTCCTCCGCGCTGATTCCAAATCTCTCACACGCCAGCCGGAATATTTCCGGCTGCGGCTTGACCAGGCCGACTTCTGCGCTGATCACGACATCCTCGAACAGCTCATGTCCCGCGATTTCTTCCCAGAAACTGCGCCAATGCACGCACGAATTTGAGAGAACAAATAAACGAAATCCCCTGTCTTTTAAATCCTGCAGCAGCTCCCGCATTCCATCGACCGGGACGATTTTCCTGCCTTCCCGGTC
>Ga0256404_1007365_pt1 | contig 17472 bp, 15 predicted proteins | sample RumenRJG_01DNA_FD_185990 | JGI IMG/M metagenome (GOLD analysis project Ga0256404, IMG submission 185990) | Bovine rumen microbial communities from Lethbridge, Alberta, Canada - RJG_01 | ecosystem: Host-associated > Mammals > Digestive system > Stomach > Rumen | place: Canada: Alberta | collected...
TGCCAAGCTTGGTCACAAAGGGATGCGAGCGGTAGATCGGCTGCATGTGCATGGGCTTCCAGATCGGCCGTCCCTCGGCGTTGTATCGAGCGAGGACCTCGAGTATTTCTGTGGGGCAGGTCTTTGATTCTTCGGGGATATAGAGTGCATCCCTTTCACCGCGCACCTGACGGCACATGGCCTCGCGATCGATGATGGCGCAGCTGAGCCAATAATTAGGAACGCAGCCATCGACAATGGGCATCATCCTGATGGGAAGACCCTTGAAGCCTTCCTCGTATCTTTCAAATACTGCTTTCTTCTGCTCGATATGCTCAAATAGATGCTCCATATTGCCAAGCGCTACGCCGGCAACGATATTGCTTATGCGATAGTTATAGCCAAGCTCCTCGTGCTGATACCATGCGGCATCCTCACGGCTCTGGGTACTCCACTTGCGAACCTTGTTTGCATCGTCCGGGCTGTCGGTAAGCAAAAGGCCTCCCGAGCTGCCGGTAACGATCTTGTTGCCGTTGAAGCTGATGATGCTTATATCGCCGAACATGCCTGTTTGCAAACCGTTATAAGTTGCGCCCAAAGATTCAGCAGCATCCTCAACAACAAGAGCGCCATGCCTATGACAAATCTCAACGATACGGGGTAGGTCTCCGGTAAAGCCATAAAGATTGGCGATCACAACAAGCTTTACTTCCGGATAGAGCTCAAAGGCCTTTTCGAGCGCCTCGGGATCCATATTCCAGGTTTCCGCATCGGTATCGATAAATACAGCTTCGCCGCCTTCATAGGCAATGGGATTCACGGTCGCATCAAAGGTCATGTCGGTGCAAAAGACCCTTTTGCCCTCAAGCGCTCCGTGTCCAACCTTCGGCTGCCCATAGAGCTTTTCGCCGCAAAGCTTTATTGCAAGATGCAGTGCAGCCGTTCCGCAGGAAAGCCCCACTGCATATTTCCGCCCTATAAGCTTGGCACAGCATGCCTCAAGATCGTTTATATTCCGGCCAACGGTGGAGACCCAGTTAGTCTGAATAGCATCGGTAACATAACTAAGCTCGCTGCCGTGCATAGTCGGCGTAGCCAGCCAAATCCTGTTTGAAAAGGGTTTTATATTTCCCTGATCCTTAAAAGCCATATCAAGCTCCTACACATCAAAAGTTCTGAGGGGGATTATATCGCCGTAACATTCGTCAGAGCAACGGCCGGGAGCCCCCCAAACGCCCGCCGGCGATAGGCCGGTAAGGCAACGCTCAGCGGTCTTGATACAAAAACCGTGAGAATATGCATGTTTATACTATATCACAATTCAAAGCAAAAAGCAATATCGACCCGTGTTTTATCGTGCAATGCTTCAGCACTTATCATTCACAGCTTATCAATCAAAGCATGCGGCAATAGAGGCGGTAAATATAAAGGGGCAGCCAATCATTTTCGCTGATGCTTTCGCTTTCGTTAATTAAAAGCAGATCCTTTCGTCTGACTGTCGGTTTGCGATTGCCATTTCCCGCAAACTATGCTATTATAGATAAGCATGCAGGGCGCGGTATGCCTTGCTGCAAAATAAGCAGGGTTTCGGTCAACATGGATATATCAGGCGTTATCGTTAATATCCGCTACCGCAGCGACGATAGCGGTTGGACGGTGCTTTCCCTTCGCAACCAGGAGGGGGAGCTTATTACGGCTGTGGGCGTGGTTCCTCACTTGAACGAGGGCGACAGCGTTGAGCTGAGCGGCACCTGGGGCGAGCATCCGTTCTACGGCGAGCAGCTCAAGATTTCCTCATGCACCGTTAAATTGCCGACCTCGCATGAATCGGTGCTTGCCTATCTTTCGAGCGGCTTTATCAAGGGTGTTGGAAAATCCACAGCTAAACAGCTTGTGAACGCATTCGGTGCCGAAACGCTTGATATCATCAAATCTTCGCCCGAGAAGCTGATAAGGCTAAGCGGCATCGGCCCCAAAAAAGCAAAACTTATCCATGATTCGTACGTTGAAAAGCTTGAAATGCAGGACGTGGTGATCGGCATGCAGCAGCTCGGCTTTTCGCTTGCAATGACCATGAAGATCTATAAGCTGTATGGGAAGGACTGCGTTCAGAAAATAAAGAACAACCCCTATATGCTCATAGATGATGTGGACAGCATCGGCTTTAAAACCGCGGATAAGATCGCGATAGAGGCCGGCTATGAGATCGAGTCCGTTTTTCGCATCCGATCCGGTCTCAAGTATGCACTTTCGCTCGCGGCATCGGAGGGCAACACCTGTCTGCCGCGCGATATGCTTCTGATTTATGCATCAAACAATATTTTGAGCGTTCGCCTCGAGCTTGTTGAGGCCGTGCTGGATTCAATGTTAATCGAGGGTGAGCTCGTTGAAAAGCATTTGGGTGAGACCGTTCTTGTGTTTCTGCCTGCGATGCATCACCTTGAGTCGGATTCTGCGCTCATGCTTACGCAGCTGTTTCAAAGCGCCAAGGTGCTGCCGCTTATAGATATTCCACACGAGATCGAGCGAATGGAGAAAAAACACAGGATCTCACTCGCCAACAAGCAGCGAGAAGCCGTTGAAAGAAGCATTTCGGATGGCGTTCTTATCGTGACCGGCGGACCCGGCACGGGCAAAACCACGATCCTTCGCTTTATAATCGAGCTTATGGAGCGGCAGCAGCTCGAATTCGAGCTTGCAGCGCCCACGGGCAGGGCCGCTAAGCGCATCAGCGATACGAGCGGCAAGGAGGCAAGGACAATACATCGACTGCTTGAATACAGCGCAAGCTCCGAAAGCTTCAGCCGCAACAGGGATCATCCGCTTGAGACCGATGCCGTGATAATCGACGAGATGTCCATGGTAGATATCTCGCTGTTTCATTCGCTTTTGAAAGCATTGGCGAGCGGAACGCGCCTTGTAATGGTCGGCGACGTGGATCAGCTTCCTTCAGTTGGCCCCGGCAACGTTTTAAGGGATATCGTGGGCTCCGGCACAGTTCCTGTTATACGACTCAATGAGATCTTCCGTCAGGCGGGCAGATCAAGCATCGTTACGAACGCGCACCTTGTAAACGAGGGCAGGATGCCTGAGCTTGGCAAGAACGAGGACTTCATGTTCTATCCCTGCTCAAGTGCTTTAGTTGCGCTCGAATCGGTAAAAAATATCTGCGCCGACTATGCCTATCTTGGAAAAACAGACGAAATACAGGTTCTTTCGCCGATGAAATCCAATCTTCTCGGTGTATTCAACATTAATTCGGCACTGCAGCAGGAGCTTAATCCCCCGAGCGAGGATAAGCGCGAGTATAAATACAGCGAAACCGTATTTCGCGAAGGCGACCGCGTTATGCAGATCAAAAACAACTACGATCTTGAATGGGTCAAGTCTGTTCGCGGTAAGCCTCAAACAAAGGGCTCCGGCGTTTTCAACGGCGATATCGGAACCGTTACGCATATCAATACCGACATGAGCTGCTTGATCGTTCTGTTTGACGATGAACGCTCAGCGGAGTATAATTTTATGCAGCTTGAGGAGCTGGAGCTTGCTTATTGCATCTCGGTTCACAAGAGTCAGGGGAGCGAGTTCTCAACGGTCGTACTGCCGCTCGTCAGCGGCCCCGCAATGCTGTTCAACAGAAACATACTCTACACCGCCATAACGAGGGCAAGAAACTCCGTATTCATATTCGGTACCGAGGAATGCATCCGCTATATGGTGAACAACGCAAGCATCAGAAAACGTTACAGCGCGCTCTGCGATTTTCTTCGCGAACGACGGGAGGGGCTTGGCTGATGCGAATAGATAGGTTCCTCAAAGCGGTTGCGGATGTCGTTTTTCCTCAGCACTTGAAATGCCATGCATGCGGCAGGGAAGCCGTTGTGAATGATTACGGTATTTGCTCAGAATGCGAGCAAAAGCTGAAGTACGTTCCTCAGCTTCCCGCGATAAATGGCGTTGATGAACTGAAATGCGGCATGCTTTACACCGAACCCGCACGGATGGCGCTCGTCAGCTTCAAATTTAACGGAGCTGTATATAAAAAGGAATTTCTGGCGCATTATATGTGCGTTCCCGAGAAGTGGAATGCGGACTGCATGGTTCCCGTTCCGCTTTCGGCGAATCGTTTGAAGGAACGCGGCTATAATCAAAGCGAATTGCTCGCCAAAGAGGTGTCCAAAAAAAGCGGTATCCCCGTGCGCTGCGATCTGCTTGCAAGAATCAGGGAGACCGAGAAGCAGTCCCTGATGACACGCGAGGAACGATCTAAGAACCTGAAAAAAGCATTCCTGGCCTCGGATAACTGCAAGGGGCTCGGAATAATACTTATAGACGATATTAAAACCACCGGCGCAACGCTTGAAGAATGCGCAAAGGAACTGAAAAAACACGGCGCCGATCGCGTTTACGCGCTTACGGCCTGCTGTGCATTGGAGGAAAAGACCGAAAGTGGACGATAGGATCATAGTTTACAGGGAGATGACACTGCCCGATATCGAGCAGGTCTATGAGATAGAATGCGCAAGCTTCACCCAGCCTTGGAGCGTTGAGTCGCTTATCGGCGAGGTCGTGGATAACGACGTCGCATGCTACTACGTTGCCGAGTGCGAAGGGCGCATCGTCGGTTATGCGGGCGAGTGGGTCATGTACGACGAGTCACACATGACAAATATTGCCGTGATACCCGAATTTCGGCGCAGCGGCGTTGCCACAAGGCTGATACTCTCGCTGATGCGCGCAGCTTCGGCAAAAGGAGCCAAGCGCATGACCCTTGAGGTGCGCGAATTCAATTTCGGTGCGCAGGCGCTCTATGCTTCGCTATCCTTTTCCAAGGTCGGAATCAGGAAAAAATACTACAGCGACACCGGCGAAAACGCATTTATACTTTGGAACGACGATATAAACGCCACGCTTGCCGAAAACTCAGACAAGCTTTGAGCGAAAATATAACGATCAATAATTCATTTGGAGGATCTAAGAATGAAACAGGCAGTATTTTCAGACAACGCACCCAAGGCCATCGGCCCCTACAGCCATTGCGTAAAGGTCGGCAAGATGGTATTCACATCCGGCCAGATCGGGCTCAATCCCGAGACCGGCGAAATGCAGAACGGCGTTGAGGCGCAGACCATCCAGGCGATAAACAACCTCAAAGCCGTGCTCGAGGCAGCCGGATCTTCGCTCGACGGCATCGTTAAAACGACCGTGTTCGTTAAGAATATGTCCGACTTCGCGCTTGTAAACAAGCTCTACGGCATGCTCATCCACGAGCCCTATCCCGCAAGAAGCTGCGTTGAAGTTGCCGCGCTCCCCGCAGGCGCTCTCGTTGAGATCGAGGCAATGGCTGTTGTAAACGGCTGATGTTACGGCGTTTTCCGCCCGCCATGCCAAAATGAATGATAAGGGATAACGCGGAAAACAGGCTTATCAATTATCGCCCGCTGTTTGAGTTTGCGCTCGGAATGATGGCGGGCATTTTGCTATGCGCCAATATTCCACACCCGTTCGATATAATCCTTGCGGTGCTGCTTGCGCTGTCCGGCTGCGCTTTGGTGTGCTTCAAAAGAACGCGCCCTGCCGTTTTAGCTCTCGCCGTGCTCTTCGGGCTCAGCCTGGGTTCCGCAATGCTTCCAGCCGAATTCTCATCCGGCGAGGCGCGAGTTTGCGGCACCGTTTGTGAGATAGAATATCGTGAAGCTGATACGCGGCTCGTCCTCGACAGGGTAAAGCTGAACGGCGAGAAGTTCAATAAGCGTGTTCGGCTCAGCCTCGGCACCGCCGCACGCACCGGGCTTAAAATCGGCGACATCATCGAGGCGGATGCTTCGATTCGAAAGCCAAGCAGTCGCTTTTCCACTTATGACGAAAGAAAAACTCTGCTTTCAAAGGGGATCGGATGCATCGCCGAAGCGGATTCATTTACGGTAACGGGGGAGCACTCGCTTCCCTTTGCCGAGTTTGTTCACAGCATCCGAAGCGCGATCGATGAAAGGATCAAATATGCGTTCGGAGAAGACGGCGGCATATTCTCCGCGCTCCTTATAGGTGTTAGGGACGAGCTTTCCGATGAGCGCGCGGAGGCTTACCGAGCAAGCGGCACCGCGCATCTGCTCGCGATATCGGGCTTTCACATGGGAATTATCGTCGGCGCAATTTCGCTGCTGATCCCAAAGCGCAGACGGCTGCTTCGGTTTGTGATCATCTTCGCGTTTGCAGCGGCCTACTGCACCGTTGCCGCATACACTCCCGGTATCGTTCGAGCTGCCGTAATGACCGTGTGTCTTCTCGGCGCCGGTTTGCTTGAAAGAAGGCCCGATACGCTCTCCTCGCTTTCGCTTGCTTCAATACTCATACTTATAGTAAATCCTTTTCAGCTCTATTCGCTTGGCTTTCAATTCTCCTTTTCGGCGGTGTTCGGCATCGCGCTTTTTTCGGGCTCGTTTTCACGGAAGCTGCGCGGCATCCGGATTCCGGATAAGCTTTCATCCGCTGCCGCAGTCTGCCTCAGCGCAACGATCGGCACTGCGATGCTTCAGCTAAGATACTATTCCTCGTTCACTCCGTATTCACTGCTTTCCAATCTTATCGCCGTTCCCGCATTTTCCGCAGTGGTGATACTCGGCTTCATCACAACGCTTGTTTCCTTCATCGTTCCGCCTTTTGCGCAGTTCGCTGCTATCCTTCCGAGGGCAGTTCTTTTTGCGGTTGAAAATCTGCTGACCTTGATCTCCAAGCTTCCTCTTGCTTCGGTGGAGTTTTCGCCCCCGAGCGCCATCTGCTGCATCGTTTTTGCGTTTTTGATCTTCACCGCTTCGGAATACGTTCTTAGGCCAAAAAGAAAGCGCCTCGAATTTGCGATCCCGCTTTTGATACTGTTTACTTTTTCATACTTTATGGGTATAATTAACGCATGAAATACAGGGACTTTTTAAAACTGCTCGATATAAACACCGTTCATGGGGCTTATCTTCTTCACGGCGAGGATGAGTTCTTTAAGGAGATCTGTCTGCGCTCATGCGAGGAGCTTATCTCATCCGATGCGCGCGTATTCGATCTTCGCGTTCTGCATGATGCCGACCGCGATGCCATCATGGAAGCATGCGAGATGCTGCCGCTTATTTCGCCTTGCTCCGTTGTGGTGGTAAAGGGACTTGCTTCGGGCGCGGACAGCAAGGATCTTGTTGAATACCTTGAGGCGCTTCCTCAAACCACCGCGCTGTTTATCGGCGTTAAGGGCGAGCTTGATTCCAAATCCAAGCTGCTTGGCTTTTTTGCCAAAAGCGGCGGGGAAGTGCTCTTCGACAGACCCGATGCAGCCGAAGCCGCTTCTTGGTGCGTGTTTACAGCAGGGAGGCTTGGCACCGTGCTCGACAGATCGGTTGCAAACACGCTTGTTGGGCTCGTCGGCAACGACATGGTTCGCTTGAGCAACGAGCTTCAAAAGGCCGTTGATCGCGTTGGAAGCGGGGGAGTCATAACGCCCGATATCATTTCAAGCTCGACCGTTGTCAACATTGAATTCAAGGTGTTTGATGCTGTAAACTGCCTTACCGGCGCAAAAACCGTGGATGGACTTCGCGCACTGCATGCACTTTTGAGTGAGAAGGACGATCAGCCGATAATCGTTGGTGCGCTGCTTTCAAGCTTCAGGCGTATGCTTGAGGGCAAAAGGCTCATGGACTCGGGGCTGTCCGCGAAGGCCGCAGCAGCAAAAATGCAGGGCAAAAGCTATCCAAACGAAAAAGCCTGCACAGCGGCAAAAAAGTATTCTGCAAAGAGCCTTTCGGAGCTGATTTCTCTGCTTTCGCTTGCGCTTTATGAGCAGCGTTCGGGCGGAGCCGATGCTGCCGAGGCCATTGAAAGCGCTATCGCAGCATTCGACTGGTAATCGTTGAGTGCAGGAATTTGCCGACAGATGATGACATAACCGTTTTATTGTGTTATAATCGTATATATGAGAAACCGTTTAAACAAAAGAAGAAGCCGCAGACGAAGCTCGATAAAAAGCTTTCGTTCGGGAAGCCTTGCCCCGATATTAAAGCTGCTTGGCGTTGTTTTTGGTGCGCTTGCGGGCATTGCTTTGCTTGTTTTCGGCGTTATGTTCGTGCTTGAAGCCTTCTTCAAGGTCGATACTCCTCTTGATGCAAGCGGCATTATCGGTCGCTTCGCGGGAAAAATCAATGCGCCGCTGATCGAAACAGCGAGCCCCGTTCCGACCGCCGAACCCACGCCGACTCCGCATCCTATGAAGAACTTTGATCCCGTTGCCTTCCAGCATGAGCTGATCCTGCCGGGTGAATTCAACTATCCTTGGCTTGCCGATCCGAGTTCCTTTGGTGACACGGTCATTTTTTCGGCGGGTAAGCTTTCCGGCGGCAAGGTAAGGCTCGAAAAGCTCATCTGCTGCAAGCTTTCTGTCGAGCTTTCTGCATCCGAGGCCGTTGAGCTCGATATAAAGCCTCAAAACGATCATCTTTTGTTCCCTGTTTTCAACGACAAATGGCTCGTCTACTTCGATGCAAACTATGACTTCGGAGGCGGGGAGATACGCTGCGTTGATCGAAGCGCCGCTTCGCCCGAACCCAAAACCATAAAAACAGTTTACGTGGGTCAGCCCGAGCTGAAGCTCGACGGCGATCATATCGCTTGGATCGAGCGCACCGGCAGCGAACGCGAAAAGATCTTCATTTGCGATCTTTCCACTGAAGAGACCGCCGTGGTCGATTTCTTCGATAATCATTCGAGCGGAACGAGCATGCCTTATCTTTCAAACGGGAAGCTCGTTTGGGCAGCGGTCGCTTCCATGAACGATTCCGCTGTTAAAACTCTTGATATCAAAACCGGCAGTCTATCCGAGTTTCGCCCCGGACTCCTTGTTCACGACCCCGAGTACAACGGTGAATACTATGCTTGGCTCGATTCTCCGCATGCGGAGAACGCAAAGCTCTATTGCTCAGACGGCCTTTCGGGTTCGTTCGAGATCGCCGAGGGCGTTATCGAGTTCTGCATATCCGGCGGCTGCGTTATCTATTCAAAGGGCGATGCGGTGTATATGTATGAGCTTGGAACTGGTGAGACCTATCGCTTGACCGCCGAAAACGAGTCCGCACAGCTCCTCGGCGTTTCCAAGGACGGCATCATATTTTGGATGGACGTTACCTCACGAGTGCGCGATATAATAAAATACATGCCTTGTCCCTTGGGCAAATATGAATTACATGCCGAAAATGAAGGATAAAACTAAATTTGTATGCGGCGAATGCGGGCATGAGAGCGTTAAATGGCTCGGCTGCTGCCCCAGCTGCGGAAGCTGGAACACGATGGTGGAGATGCAGGCCGCGCCGGCAAAGAGCGGAGCAAGAAGAAGCGCATCAACTTCTCATGCCGTTGCGCTTCAATGCATCAGCGAAAACGACTCCAAGCGCGTTAAAACGGGTATAGGCGAACTCGACCGCGTTCTTGGCGGCGGTGTTGTTGCTGGCTCCACGGTGCTCGTTGGCGGCGACCCGGGCATCGGAAAAAGTACGCTTCTTATGCAGGCGGCAAGCAATCTGATGCTCAGCGGCTCCGCGCTGTATATCTCGGGCGAGGAATCCAAGGCACAGCTCAAGATGCGCGCTTCTCGCTGCGGCGTGAACGGCGAGCTTCTTGTTATGACTGAAACCTCTATCGATGCGATCGAGGCCGAGGTCGACAAGATCAAGCCCAGCTTTATGATAGTCGATTCCATTCAAACCATGACGAGCCCTTCGCTTTCAAACGCAACGGGCAGCGTTACCCAGATCCGCGAAGCAACGGCTGTTCTGACCTCTCTTGCCAAGGAGAAGGGCTGTGCTGTGTTTATCGTTGGCCACGTAACCAAGGAAGGTGCGCTCGCGGGGCCGCGTATGCTTGAGCACATGGTCGATACCGTGCTTTATTTTGAGGGCGACAGGCACGATTCGCTTCGATTGCTTCGCGCCGTCAAGAACCGTTTCGGCTCCACAAACGAGATCGGCATATTCGAAATGCGTCAGGAAGGAATATGCGAGGTCAAAAACACCGCCGAACTATTTGTTACGGGCGGGAACGACAGCGGCTGCTGCGTTGCATGCATCATGGAGGGCAACCGTCCCATCCTCGTTGAAGTTCAGTCTCTGCTGAGTACCTCGGCTTTTGCCAATCCTCGGCGTGTTGCTGCCGGGATGGACACGAGCAGGCTTATGCTTCTGCTCGCCGTGCTCGAACGCCGCGGTGGACTCCGTATCAACGATAAGGACGTGTACACAAACGCCGTTGGCGGCATTCGATTGGATGACCGCGGAGCCGATCTTGCCGTTGCGCTTGCCGTAGCGGGCTCGGTATTCGACAGACGGCTTCCCGAAAGCACTGCTGCCATCGGAGAATTAAGCTTAACAGGCGAGATCCGACCCGTTGATCGGCTGCTTGCAAGGGTTCAGGAATGTGCTCGACTCGGCTATAAAAATGCGATAGTTCCGCATTCTTCACAGCTCAAGGGCGTGGAAGGCATAAATCTCATCAAAGTAAAGTATCTTAGGGATGCGTTCTGCGCTTTTACGGATAATTAATCTCAACCAACCTGGAGAGAAGACCTATGAAAAACGATAAAAAGCTCACCGATAAAGCAAATACCATCTGTCTGTACAGGATCCTTGAAAAATATTCCGATGAGGAGCATCTGCTCTCGATGCACGATATTATCGGCCACTTCGAGGATGACTATGGCATGAAGATCGACCGCCGCACCGTTTACAGCTCCATGGATACGCTCACAAAGCTTGGCTTTGAGATCTCAGAATACGATAAGCGCAGGCAGGGTTATTATCTTATGACGAGACTTTTCGAACCCTCCGAGATCAGGCTTATGATGGATGCCGTGTATTCTCAGCGATCTATACCGCAAAAGCAAACGGGCGATCTTATCGAAAAGCTGCAATCCGTTCTCAGCATTCATCAGCGCAAAAACTACAAACACCTGTTTTCTTTTGAATCCGAAAAAAAGACCCAGAACAGAACCGTTTTTTTCAATATCGATTCGCTCGATCTCGCCATTGCAAGAAAGGTCAAGGTCGATTTCATCTACAATCAATACGGCCTCGATAAAAGACTGCATCCGCGCCGTAAGGAGCGATACGTCGTCAGCCCGTACAGCATGGTTTGCGATAATCAGAATTATTACCTTCTCTGCATCAAGGAGGGCAAGGTCGATCTGAGTTATTACCGTATCGATCTTATGAAGGACATCCGTGTGCTCGACAAGCCTTTGGATTTTCCATCTTCAAGAGTGGATATAAACACCGCTCGCAAAACGGTTTATGCATACGCAGGCAAGCCTGTGGATATCGTGCTGCGCTGCAAGAATAAAGCCATCGGCGGCGTTATCGACGAATTCGGCACGGGGATCCGCATCGCGGCAGATGATGAAGAGCATTTCATCGCAAGGATAAAGGCAGCGCCGCAGGGGGTATTGTACTGGACGATGCAGTATCTTACCGATATCGAGATCCTTGAGCCCCATTCCATGCGCGAAAAAGCGATAGAATTCATTAAAGGCAATTCATACGGCGTTTAACACGCCGATCCCTGCAGCCCGACGTTGTTTCGGGCTCAGTTGATTTAAAGGAGAAACTATGCTTTATTTCATCAACGATTATCAGGAAGGCGCTCACCCCGCAGTCCTCGAGCGGCTTGCTCAAACGAATTTGATCCCGCTTAGCGGCTACGGAACGGACGAGATCTGCCAAAGCGCTAAGGCGAGGATACGCGAAGCCTGCGCCTGCCCCAATGCCGACGTTTTCTTTCTATCCGGCGGAACTCAGGCCAACCGAGTGGTCATCTCCTCACTGCTCAAGCAATATGAGGGTGTTTTGGCTGCGACCACCGGGCACGTCAGCATACACGAGTCCGGCGCTATAGAAGCATCCGGGCATAAGGTGATCGAGCTGCCAAGCTCCGAGGGCAAGCTTGATATTAGCGCTGCAAGGGAGTTCGTATCCGCCTTTTTTGCCGATGAAAACAACGAACACATGGTTTTTCCCGGTATGGTCTACATCTCATTCCCGACCGAGCTTGGAACCTTATACTCAAGAGCTGAGCTCTTAGAGCTTCGCAGTCTTTGCGATGATTACAAGCTGCTGCTCTATGCCGATGGCGCACGACTCGGATACGCGCTGGCAAGCCCCGAGTGCGACGTAACTCTCTCCGAGCTCGCTTCGCTTTGCGATGTTTTCTATATCGGAGGAACAAAGGTCGGCGCGCTCATAGGAGAAGCCGTCGTGTTCCCAAAGGGTAATGCGCCGCAGCATTTTTTGACTCTAATCAAGCAAAACGGCGCGCTTCTTGCCAAAGGAAGGCTGCTTGGCGCTCAATTTGATGCTTTGTTTGAGGAGGGTCTGTATTTTAAACTCGGAAAGCATGCAGTTCAGATGGCGGACGAGCTGAAAGAGGTATTCAAAAGGAAGGGAGCCCGATTCTATCTCGAGTCGCCGACCAATCAGCAGTTCATAATAATGCGAAATGAGGAAATCGAAGAGCTGCGTGAAAAAGTGCAGTTCAGTTTTTGGGAAAAATACGATGAAGAAAACAGCGTTGTGCGCTTCGTAACGAGCTGGGCAACGAGCATAGAAAGCATCAATGCGCTTGAAAAGGTGCTTTGAGCGTGACTCTCCGCTCCCCACGGTATTATTCCTCGTCGTCCCTCTCGTTTTCAAGGATCCTGCTCATCAGCATGGCTGCAAGAGCAGGGTCCTTTTTTAAGCTTTCAATGCTTTCGCGGCTCATCACACTGTTCGTTCCGAGGCAGGCGGTGCATCTTTCGCCGCATTCAGGACACACGCAGCCGAGATGCGAATCCTCCGACTGCACCATATATACTCCGCAATACCTACAGCTGCACCTCATAGCGATAGCCCTCCTTGAATAGTGTTCATATAGTATTATAAGCTCGAAAACCGTTAAATTCAATGGAGATGAACAAAATGCGTAAAACGGAAAGCAGATGCTGCGCGAAGCTCGATGCGCAAATAACCAATCTGCGTTTTATCAGTGAAGCATCCACGAGAAGGCTGAAACGCTCCGCGCTCACTCTTTGCTTCATCGCATCATTCATGCTGCTTATTGCGATCACGGCAAAAAATGCAGGCAGTGGACGTGTGCTTGAGGCCGGAGCATTCGATTCGGGCTTTGCCCTATACGCGCTTTGTTATGACTGCTCGAATGCGGATGCCGTTGAATGCCTGATGATCGATCTGGAGCAGCTCAAGCATCGCAGGATAGAGCTTGTGCTTCCGCATGAGATACGCAGTATAAGCTCCGATTCGGCATTGATATTTCTTAAAAACGCTTTCCATTTCGATTTGCTGAGCGAAATGCTTGAACACGGCCTTAGATCAGCGGTCATAATTGAAGAAGATTGCATCGAAAAAATGTCGCATTTAAAAAGTTTTATCAATAAAAACAAAGCTGAAGCGGTCTATTGTATCTCAAACAGCGCAAAGCATGCCGCACCGGCCCTTATTGAAGAGATTTTCGACTCAAAGCTCGAAATCATGAGCCGCTTTGGGATCGAAATAGATGCGTTTATCTTTGACTGCTCGGTATGCGATTTGGAGAGCTTTTCGGTTGATACAAGTATGAATGATATGATGCTCTTTGAGTACGGTGTCGGAATTAACAGGATAAAATCGGAATGGTCTGAGCTTGGCGTAATATCTATCGTCAACAGAGGCCTGAGAATCCCATTTTTAACCTATTTGGAAGATGGCGGTTCTAATTAGCATCAAATAATTCTCTCGTGACTTTTGATTGCATATAGTTAAGCATGAAGCGAACGGAACATAATATCAATAGAGATGCGAAAACGGCTGCATTGGCACGGCGCGGCGGCGAAGCTTTTCGAGCCGTTTCATTGCCTGAAGCTCAATCTCCGAGATACCCATGCGTAACTCTGCTTGCAGATATGCATGTTGAGATCGAAAACCATTGCGGCGTTCTTGAGATCGGCGATAATACCGTGCGCATAAAAACCGCACTCGGTGTGCTGAGAGTAGCGGGGAAGGCGCTGAAAATACGCTGTGCCGAATCCTCAAGCATGCTTATAGACGGATGCATCAACTCGGTTTGTTATGAAAAAGCACGCTGATTCGCCTAAAGAAAGAAAATGTGTATGCGTATCTGGAAATTTCCCTATGGATATGTTAAAATAGAAGTGATATGCAAAAGGCTCGAGCGATTCGTAAACGCGGCGCTTGCATGCGGTATACCGCTTCACAATATCACGCGACTGTCTTCATGCTCGCTTATTGCGGTCGTGCCTGCATCTAAATATGTTGAAGCTCGATCACTTTGCGCAGATATCGGAGCGGATATTCGAGTGCTGAAGGAGGGCGGCACATCGCTGTGTCTTCGCGAGCTGGGTGCAAGAAAGGCCTTGATCATATCGCTCATTGCGGCAATCGCGGCGATACTGCTGCTGTCAAAGCGCATTCTTTTTATCAAAATCGATTGCGCAGAGCCCAAGCTCTATCAGCCAGTTCTTGATGCGCTTGAAATCTATGGTGCGGTTCGCGGAATCTCCGCTTCAAGTATAGACAGGGCCGAGCTGTCAAAGAGCATCGCCGATCGTATCGGCTCAATAGGCTTTGCGAACGTAACGATCGACGGAGTTGTTTTAAGGGTGGAAGCGCATTCTGCTCTCGAAAGACCCGCGGACGACGGCAGCCGTCCAAAAAGCATCTATTCGGATAAGGACTGCGTGATCCTCAGCGTGGCAACATTCTACGGTATCGCAGCCGTAAAACCCGGCGATGCCATCAAGAAGGATCAGCTTCTTGTAAGCGGCGATATCACGCCCGATCAGGGCGGCGAAGGAATTCTTGTGCGAGCCGATGCCGAGATAATCGGCGAGGTCGCATACGACTTCAGCATTCGGATCGATCCGAACGATCTTCGCCCCTCTCGCAGCGGACGTTCGGAGGACTATGCCGTTAGCAAGCTTTTCAGGCTGAGCCTTTCTCCAAGTCTCAGCTTCATCGATTGCGAGCTTGAAAACCGTGCCGTGCTTCCGTTTGATGCTGTTTTCCTTCCCGTATTCGTTCACGGAGGCTCGGCGCATGAAATTATTATAAAAGATCGTGAGCTTTCAAAAAACGAAATGCTTGAAGCTGCCGAAGCTGACCTTAGCGCGCAGATCCACCGTCGAATACCTGAGGGCGCAGTCATTATCTCAAAGGCTACCGAGCTGATTTGGGAGGACGACGGCGCATTGACGGTGCGGATCGCCGTGTATACTTATGAAAGAATCGGATATACGAGGTATCTATGAACGAATGCGAAATGCTTAATACTAATCACGCCGATGATGCGGATATCAGCAGCCCCGCAGCTTCAAGATCGGAGAACACAGTCGAATACATCGAGTTTGACTCAATGGATGATGCGATCCGCTTATTCGGCGTTTTTGATGAAAACCTGCACGTGATCGAGGCTGAGACAGGCGCTCATATAAGCTTCGATTCCGAGCAGATCAAGGTATCCGGCGAGGAAAGCGCCGTTTCCGCTGCGAGCGGCGTTATCTCGGGCATGCTTGCGCTCATCGCCAAGGGCGAGAGCATCGACAGGGGCAGGATCCGCTACGCGATCGATCTTGCGCGCGAAGGCACTCCCGAGCTGATACTCGATCTTGCGGATGACGTTATCGCCTTCACCAGCCGCGGCAAGCAGATAAAATGCAAAACGCTCGGGCAGAAGAAATACGTTAAGGCGCTCAAGAAAAACACCGTTGTTTTCGGTGTTGGCCCCGCGGGAACCGGCAAAACCTATCTTGCCGTTGCCATGGCTGTGCTTGCCTTCAAAAACAAGGAGGTAAGCCGCATCATCCTCACAAGGCCTGCCGTGGAGGCGGGGGAGAAGCTCGGCTTTCTTCCCGGCGATCTTCAAAACAAGGTCGATCCGTATCTGCGCCCGCTTTATGATGCGTTATACGATTTTCTCGGCTCCGAGGGCTTCAAAACGCTGTCTGAACGCGGCGTGATCGAAGTGGCGCCTCTTGCATACATGCGCGGCAGAACGCTGAATGATGCTTATATAATCCTTGATGAAGCGCAGAACTGCACTATAGAACAGATGAAAATGTTTCTGACACGCTTTGGCGAAGGCTCGCGCGTTGTGGTTACGGGCGACATTACTCAGATCGATCTTCCACAGGATAAAAAGAGCGGACTTATTCACGCCCTTCGCGTGCTTTCGGACGTTGAAGGCATAGCCACCGTTCATTTGACAGCAAGGGACGTCGTTCGCCATGAAATGGTTCAGCGCATAGTAAGGGCTTATGAAAAGGCGGCCGAAGCCGCAGCTGCGCGAGCTGCCGAGCGAAACGCCGAGCACAGCTCCGATAGAAATACCGCAAAGAGCTGAGTGATAGAGGCTCTCAAGCGTATTCAAGCATTACTCACTATTGCAGCGAGGTGTTAAAGTGAAGAAAAAGAATAAAACCGAGCAAGCTGAGCTCTCAGCCATCGATAAGCCGGCTTCAAAAGGCATCGGCTCCCTCATGGGAAAGGCGCGAAAGGCCGTTGAACCGAGCTTTGGCTTCATCGTGCTTGCGATAGTTGCCGTTTTGATTTTCCTGACCTCATATATCAGGCTTTCAAGCGTTTGGCCTGAGAACGATGGTTGGAATCTCGTTTGGCTTGCCGTGATGTGCGCCGTGTGCTCAGTTGCTTCCATACTTTTGTTTGAGACCTATCTGTACTACGAAGAGCGATCTCTTCTAACAAAAACCAACAGGCTCTTTGCTGTAGCTGCCCTCATCGCGGTTGCTTCGGTACTGACCGCAATTACAACGGCGCTCTCATACACCTTCGTTGCCGCACCTATTGCGATAATCCTTTGCGGCATTCTTATAACGAGACGCTCCGCCTATACTTTGAGCGTGTTTATGTCCGCAATCTGCCTGCTGTTGACCATCGCCTTCTCCGGAACCGGCGCTTTGGACAAGCCGTTTCTGATCTTTCTTTCGGTTCTCGTTGGCGGCAGCGTATCGGTTTTGATGCTCAATTCACGGCACAGCAGAACCCTTCCTATCCTCTCCGGTCTCGCAGGCGGCGCCGCCTCCGCGCTTATGTGCGCAGGTATACTCGCTTTTCTCCATGCCGATATCCATCGGATCATCTCCGATGCCGCATGGATGCTCGGCGGCGGGCTCATCTGCGGCGTTGTTGCAACGGGACTTCTTCCCGTGTTTGAGTCGGTTTTCGACGTTGCGACCGATGCACGGCTCAACGAACTTATGAACAACAACAACCCGCTGCTAAAGCGGCTTATGATCGAGGCTCCGGGAACCTACCATCACTCATTGATAGTCGGCGTTCTCGCCGAGAGCGCCGCCGAGATAGTGGGTGCCAATCCGCTTCTTTGCAAAACCGCCGCTTATTATCATGACGTGGGCAAGCTTGTGAGCCCCAAATACTTCAAAGAAAATCAAGGCGAGTATAA
>Ga0256404_1007367_pt1 | contig 17464 bp, 17 predicted proteins | sample RumenRJG_01DNA_FD_185990 | JGI IMG/M metagenome (GOLD analysis project Ga0256404, IMG submission 185990) | Bovine rumen microbial communities from Lethbridge, Alberta, Canada - RJG_01 | ecosystem: Host-associated > Mammals > Digestive system > Stomach > Rumen | place: Canada: Alberta | collected...
TACTTGCGGTCGTAGATGTGGTTTATTGTGGCAAATTTTACGCCGTCAAAGCGGACAAGGCCTTCGTATGTTCCAAAATAGACGTAGCCCTTGGAATCCTGCAAAAGGTCGGTTATGGTGTTACCGGTTAGGCCGTCGCTTGCATTCCACGTTCTTGCGACAAATTCGTTAAAAAAGTTGTCGTTCATGGGCTGTGCCGGCAACGAAGGATTCTCTGCAAAGATATTTCCTGTTAATAAAAAGAAAGATAAAGTAAAAATACGGAATAAACAAAGAGAAATGCGTTTCATAAGCAAATTATAAACCTAAATCTTAGAATCTACAATAAAAAAAAGCTTTCCCTGAAAAAAAATCAAAGAAAGCTTTTAGGTGACGCATGGCAGACTCGAACTGCCGACCCTCTGCTTAGAAGGCAGATGCTCTAATCCAGCTGAGCTAAAGCGCCGTAATGTCAAATATTATGGCATAAAAGCGAAATTTATTCAAGTGCCTTTTTGTCTTTTCTCTATTTTTGAATCTGGACGGTACCTTTTAAGGCTCTTCCATTCTGTTCCTTTGCTAATTCGACCTACATGCCCTTGCGTCACCGCCCTTGCGGGGTTCCGGGGGGCCCTACCCCCTCCATTGCTGCCAGCTCCGGCCCTTCGACATAGCTCAGGGACCTGCGCCGTCAGCAACGCTTCGCGCCCCTCCACGGCGGCGTAGGTGTTTTCCCTTTTTCCTACCGCCATTAATCGCTGTAGTCGCTTTCCTGAATTTTTACTGAGCCAAGAAAAAGAACCTTGCTGTAAGAGGTTGAATAGGAAGTGTCGCGGCCTACGGAAACTGCATACATGTCCACGTACCAGGTGCCGCTGTCCGAGGAAGAGCTTGAATAATTCACGTCCGCATCACCGTTTTTTGGAAGGGGGTTATTGTCATCCTGGCCAAAATTAAATCCGTAGTTGGAATTTATGTAGCGGCGGGGCATTACAGGCTGTCCGTTGTGCATAAGGGCATCTGCAGGCGAATATCTGTCCATGGGTTGGCTCGAGATACAGATACCCTTGCTGTAGTCCACTTCCGTTCCATAGTCATTAAGCCTTATGTAAACATGGCGGTTGTTGGGGGAAGAGCCTGCTTCCACAAGAGGAATAAAGCTTCCGCTGCTGAATTTTAAGGGCTTGTAGCCACGGGATTCAATAAGGCTTTCCGCTGCGGCGGCATAGTTTGAAGAACTGGAATTTAGCGAGTCTATGGCGTTTTCCGCACTGACCATTGTTGAAGAGTTGTTGTAGATTTTGTAATAGACTTCGGTTCCCAAAAAGACAAGTTCCGAAGAAGAAGAAAAATACTGGTCGTTGTCGCCCAAAGAGCTTTCTTCGTTTGTAACAAAGCTAAAGTACCTGTGGATACCATCTTCCGTTGTATAGTAGGAAGTGTGACCGTCCGTAATTGGAGGGTCCAGGTAGTAAAAAGTATCAAGGCCGCATGCCTCCAGCAAAAGCAGGAAAGCGAATGCGACCAGATATTTTAACCGCTTTGCAAAAACGATACTATTCAATAAGACCTTCTGCCTTTAGCGTAATAAGACGGCTCTGGGCAAGGCTGGCCCAGTTGTCGTAAGGATATTCATCCACAAGCTTTTTGTATGCAGTTGCAGCTGCATTGTTGTCACCAGAAGTTTCCTTTACGCGGGCAAAGTTAAAGAGAGCATGGCTAGAAAGGAGGAATTCCTTTGAATTTGCGGCAATTTCATAATACTTTGCTGCATCTTCGTTGTTGTTAAGTTCCTCGCTGCAGGATGCCGCATTAAAGTAGCAGACTGGCTGAACGTATGTGTTCTTCTGGCAGTCAATAGCGGCAAGCCAATATCCCAGGCTTGTTGAAAAATCTTTCTTTTCGTATGAAATTTCAGCGGCAAGCATGTTGGCCCTTACACCAACGATGTTTTTCTTTGCAAGGTATGGTTCCAAAGCCTTCATTGCAGTATTCTGCCTTTCTACAAGAGCAGGAGCATCCGCGGAAGCTATGTCCTTTGTAAAGGTATATTCAATTGCATCAATAGCGGCGAGTCCCTTCTTAAAACCAGACTGCCTTATACCAAAATAGAGGCCTGCTGCAACAGCAGCAACTACAGCGATAAGAAAAACCGCAAGAATAACGACACGGTTGCGGGTAAGAAAACCGTCAACCTTTTCTCCTGCGCTTTCCCTGTGTTTTTTTTCCATTGTAAGAACATTAGACATTTCAAATTCTCCAAATAAGTTGAACAACTATATCACATTTGTTTTTTTATTTCAAGTTCAGTAAGCAGTTTAGAAACATAAGTGCGCTGAATTCCCAAAACTTTTGCAGATTTTGTCTGGTTCCAGTCATTCTGTTCAAGTATGGCCTTAACATAGCGCTTCTTGAATTCATTTACTGCATTCTTAAGGCTTTTGTCTTCTGCAGAAAGAGACTCAAGGACGCAGTTTTGCATACAGTCAACTTCCTGCCCCTGTACCGGCGGAAAAGACACGTTCAGGCGGAAGTCCTCCAGATTGATGTAGGGAGGATTGCCCAGTATGCAGGCCCTTTCGATTGTATTTTCAAGTTCGCGGACGTTACCCGGCCAAGGGTATGAATACAAAGCCTTTATTGCGGGCGTTGAAAAGTCAACGAAGGGCTTTTTTGTTTCCGAGCTGTATTTCTGGAGGAAGAAATATGCAAGCGGCTCTATGTCGTCCTTGCGCTGCCTTAGCGGTGGAATGTTAAGCGGAAGCACGTTAAGGCGGTAGTAAAGGTCTGCCCTGAATTTTCCGGCCTGAATCATGGACTCAAGGTCCCTGTTTGTGGCGGCTATTATGCGGACGTCAACAGACACAGTTTCGCTTGAACCGACCTTTTCAAATTTTCTTTCCTGAATTACGCGCAATAGCTTGGCCTGAAGTTCCAGCGGCATTTCGCCAATCTCGTCCAAAAAGAGGGTTCCGCCGTCTGCAACCTCAAAGCGTCCCTTCTGGGCATTTATTGCATTTGTATAAGCTCCCTTAACGTGTCCAAAAAGTTCGCTTTCCAAAATGGACGGAGAAAGTGCTGCACAGCTTACGCGGACAAAAGGCTTTTCCCTGCGGGGGCTTTTTAGGTGCAGCTGTTCCGCAAAGAGTTCCTTGCCTACCCCGCTCTCTCCCAAAATAAGCACGGAAGAATTTACCTTGGAAGCTTCTTCTATGACTTTTATGGTGTCAAGAATTATTGGGCTTTTTGCTATAAATGCATGAAAATCCTTGCCCTGGCTAACAGAATCCTGCAAGGCATCAATGCTTTCCCTGGTGTTTATGTAGAAATGGGAATTTCTGTAGGCATTCCCGGCCTGAATACCGACCAGTTCCAGTATGGAAACATCGTCTTCGGTGAATTTTTTTCCGTCTACTTTGTTTATAAGCTCAATCACCCCAATGCAGTCGTTGCCTATGCGGATGGGTGTGGCTATCATGTTTTTGGTGATGTAGTTTGTTTTGTCTTGGACGCCCCGGTTAAAGCGGGTATCGGAGGGAACATCATCAACTATTACTGACTGGTTGTTTGCTATGACCCAGCCTGCAATGCTGTTTGTGTCTACAGGAACGTCTTTTGCCTCTGCACCTTTTGGCCCCAGTGCAACTGCAAAATGCAAAGCGGAGCCTTCCCGGTTCAAAAGAAGAATCGAAGAAGACTCGCATTCAACCAGACACATTGCTGATTCCAAAATGTAAACCAACACTTTGTCTGGTTCTGCATAATTAGAGTTAAGCTTGGTATTAATCTCGATGAGTGACTTTATTTTTTCTGCGCTGAACAAAAGTTGTCCTGTCATCACTCACCCATCGAAACTAATTTATTTGTCTTCTTTCTGATTCTTAAGGCTGTCTCCAATTGTGTAAGCACCGTCATCATCATTAGAAGAAGACATGTATTGTGAAATTTCGGCACGAGCCTGAGCCTTCTTGTATTCCTTTACAGAGAATGCAACCTTGCCCTTTTCCACATCAATAGAAACAACATAGACGTTTACCTTGTCGCCTACATTGTATTTCTTAACAGCTTCTTCAAATGGAGTGTCGCGGTCTTCGCTAAGGTTTGCCTTGTTTACAAGACCTTCGATTCCGTTTGGTGCCTTAACAAAGATACCAAAGTCTGTGATGCTGGAAACAGTTCCCTCAAGTGTGCTGCCCGGCTTGAATTCTGATGCGAATTCCTTCCAAGGATTGTCTGTGAGCTGCTTTACGCCAACGCGGATTCTGCGGTTTGAAGGATCACATTCTGTTACGACAACATCAAGTTCCTGGTCAACCTTAATCTCGCTGCCCGGGTGCTTAACCTTCTTTGTCCAAGACAAGTCTTCGCCGCTAAGGAATGCGTCGATTCCCTCTTCAAGCTGAACAAATGCGCCAGAGTTGGTAATCTTTACGACCTTTCCGTTGAGCTTTGTGCCTACAGGATACTTGTCGCCGATTGCATCCCACGGATTTGCAGTAACCTGCTTGAGACCAAGGGAAACACGGCCAGCCTGAATGTCGTAGCCCAAAATCATGCACTTAACTTCGTCACCCTCTTTTACCATGTCGGAAGGCTTGTTAACCTTCTTTGTCCAAGAGAATTCGGAAATATGTGCAAGGCCTTCAATGCCTTCTTCAAGTTCAATGAATGCGCCAAAGTCTGTGAGCTTTGTAACTTTGCCAGTAACAACATCGTTAACATGGTACTTTTCTTCAAAGTGAACCCACGGATCTTCTGTAAAGTGCTTGAGGGAGAGGTTGATTCTCTTTCCCTCTGGATCAAGGCGGATAACCTTAAGCTCGATTTCCTGGCCCTTCTTTACAAAATCCTTTGGACGGGTAACATGGCCCCAGCTCATGTCGTTGATGTGGAGCAAGCCGTCGAAGCCACCCAAGTCGATGAATGCACCAAAGCTTGTGAATGACTTTACTGTACCCTTTACGGAGTCGCCAATCTTTATCTCGTTAAAGAACTTGTCGCGGTTTCTGTCGATTTTTTCTTCAAGATACTTGCGGCGGTTAACGACAACGTTGCGCTTGCTGTTGCTGTAAAGGCGGTCAATGTAGAACTTATCCTTAATGCCGATAAGCTTTTCTTCCTTTTCTACCTTCTGGCTGTCTGCCTGGCTGATAGGAAGGAATGCTTCGATTCCACCGCCAAGATTAACCTTGTAGCCACCCTTTGTAACTGCTGCGATTGTTCCGTCAACTGCTGTTTTATCGTCGAAAGCTTTTTTGAATTCTTCCCAGAGGCGTGTTTCATCTGCCTTAAGCTTTGAAACTTCCGGCAAACCGTCTCTTCCGCTCGGATTCTTAAGAAATACAGTAACCTTGTCCCCTACATTGGGTCTTTCATCACCGAATTCTGAAATGCGGATTTGACCATCACGTCCGAGACCGATGTCTACAAATACTGTATCGTCTCTAACTTCAACAACGGTACCTGTGATGTTACCGTTTTCAACAGACTCCATCTGATTGATAGATGCTTCCAATTGTGTGTGAATGTCGTTTGAGTCCTTTACGCCATCCATTTCCACTTCCTTCTCGTTCATACGTAACCCTTAATTAAGCGTTTATTTTTGATTCTATTATCTCACAAACCTGCGATATGGTCAAGTCTGATGTGTCAATATAAAAGGAATCCGCTGATTTTTTTAGGGATCCTTCAGCTTTTTTCCTGTCCATTTCGTCCCTTTTTATAATTGCAGCCTTAATTTCTTCCAGAGTAAGGTCGCTAACCCCCTGGTCAAAGCGTCTTTTTGCCTGAACGTCTATGCTTGCATCCAAGAAAAACTTATGCTCGGCGTTGGGGAAAACAACGGTTGTCATGTCGCGTCCTTCGCAGATGATGCTCAAATCCTGCACAATTTCGCGCATTCTGGCGTTTACAAGGTGCCTTAGCTCCACAATGGATGAAACCTTGCTTACAGCAGAGTCAACCTTGTCCTGGTGAAGCTGGTCGTCCACGTCCACTCCGTTCAGTATAAGGCGGGCGTTAACATAATCTAGCTTTTGCTTCTTGGCATGTTCAAGAACGGCATCCGCATCATCTGGGGAAATGCCAGCCTCTATTGCAGAAAGCGTAAGTGCGCGGTAAAAACTGCCGCTGTTAAGATATACGAGTCCCAAATCCTTTGCAACCTGATGTGCAACGGTGCTTTTTCCTGTTCCTGCAGGCCCGTCTATAGCAACTACCATTTATTTCTCCTTCTAATAATCCTTGCTTGTGCAAAGCTTTAACAAAGCCTGCACTTCCTTCTGGGTAAGGTCGCGGAACTGGCCAGCTTGCAGGCCTTCTATGCCCACGCAACCAATCCTGATTCTTGTTAGCGCCTTTATACCGATTTCCCTGGATTCAAAAACACGGCGGATTTCGCGGTTCTTTCCTTCCACAAGGACAATCCTCATTCTGCGGGCATTAAGCTCTTCTGCTTCCTTGCAGCGGTAGAATACACCGTCAATGCGTATGCCGTCCATAAAGTCGTCGGCAAGGCTTCTTGGCAAGGGTAGGCTTGTGTCCACAATGTATTCCTTTTCCAGTTCCGCAGACGGATGGGAAAGCTTGGCGGCAAAATTTCCGTCGTTTGTGAATATTATAAGCCCGCAGGAGAACATGTCCAGACGGCCAACGTTATACAGACGCTCGCTGTAGGCATCCTTTAGCAAATCGGACGCAACGGGGCGGCCCTTTTCGTCGGCAAGGGAACAGACATAACCGGCAGGCTTATTCAAAAGGACGTAGCGCATGGCAGTCTCCAGCCTAATCTCTTTGCCGTCCACGCACACCTTGTCTTTTTTGCCAACCTTAGTGCCAAGTTCCGTTACGGTAAGGCCATTAACAGAAACCCTACCTGCCAGTATAATCTGCTCGCTGGCCCTGCGGCTTGCAACGCCAGCCTTTGCCATGTAATGCTGAAGACGGTATGAATCTTTCTCTTTTTCTTCGTTAACGGGCAAGTTCGAACCTCTCGCTTTCTTTTTCGTCCAGCTGCGGCAAATCCGCAATGCTCTGCAAATGGAAGAATTCAAGGAATTCGTTTGTAGTTCCATACAATACAGGCTTTCCTGGAATATCTTTCTTGCCAACTTCCTTTATGAATTTTCTGTCCAAAAGAAGGCGCATCATGTTGTCCGCATTGACGTGCCTTATGCTTTCTATCTCTGCGCGGGTAATGGGCTGGCTGTAGGCAATTATGGAAAGAGTCTCTATTGCAGCCTTACTGAGCCTACCCTCGTTCTTCTTTCCGTACCTTTCCTTTACAAAGTCAAAACATTCCTTTTTGGGGGTAAGCATCCAGCCGCCGATTATCTGGGAGACTTCTATGCCGGAATCCAGCTGGGTATACTTTTCCTTTAGGCGTCCAATGCACTCTTCCACGACATCCTGAGCAAGACGCGTTATCTTTGCAAGGTTTTCTACGGTCTGAGGCTCACTTTCCAAAAAAAGAACCGTCTCTACAAGGGCCGTTTCCGTGTCAAGGTTGAGCTCGGCGTACTTTTGTTCCAGCGCTGCCCTTTCTTCCATGTCAAGGTTGTCATCGTCAACAATAACCTTGGTGGCTTCTTCGCTTTCCGCTTCTTCTACAGGAGCTTCAACAGATGAATCCTGACCTTCTGCTTCAGAGGCTTCTGACTCTTTGACAGGCTCTTCTGCCTCTGTTTCCTTAGCCACAACTTCATCTACAGTGGGAACAGAGTCCTTCTTCTTTTTAGATGATTTTTTCTGAGCGGGCTTTTGCTGCTCTTCTGTAGGAGTGTCTGAGGTCTGCTCCAAAGGCTCTTCTACGCTGCCTGCTTCTTCCTGCATATTTTTATATCTCCAAACATTTTATTCTGCCAAATTTCCGCCATTCTGAATTTTACCGCCTCCAGTATGGCTATAAAGGCACAGATTACATCCAGTTCATTTCCGTGGCGTGTAATCAAATCAGTAAACATACATTCGCCATTTTTGTCAAGAAGTTCATTCATGAGCGTAATCTTTTCGTTGGGAGAAATGTCTTCGCTCATGTTCAAGATGCGCTCGTCATGGTTTACATTTGTAAGGTTGCGGAAAATCTTCTGCATGTCCTGCAAAAGGGCCCAGGTGTCCACCTTCTGCCACTGGGATTCGTCATTCTCGAATGGCAGCATGCGTTCTATCTTCTTGCGTTCAAAGCTCCACTCGCTCTGCTCTTCCTGCTCTTCCATAAGTTCTGAAAGCTTCTTGAAGCGCTGGTATTCGATGAGCTGCTCAACAAGCTCGGTGCGCGGGTCTTCCATGCTTTCATCGTCATCGTACTTTGCCTCCAGAGGGAGGAGAAAGCGGCTTTTTATTTCTACAAGTTTTGCAGCCCACAAATAGAATTCACTCAGGTCCTGAAGATTGGTTTCCACCGCGTAGTCCAGGTAATCAAGGAACTGTTCCGTTATTTCTGCAATCGGTATGTCATAGACATTTATCTTGTTTTCGCGGATAAGGCTCCAAAGCAAGTCAAGGGGACCTTCAAATTTACCGGCCGTAAACTTGTGCTTTTCTCCCCCAAAGGGTTTTGTCTCCCCGTTTTCCAATGCAACTTTATCCTGAACTGCGTTCCCTTCCATCAATTTATCCCCCGTACGCATTTTCAATATTGCCGTCAGACACGCAGTTTAGCAAATCACAGAATTCTTTTGAATCCATGATTTTTTCAATCTGCTGCCCGTCCTGAACAGCGGCTTCCAGCTTTTTTTTGTAAAAATCCGGAGAGCCTACTGTTACATCGGCATTTTGGGGCAAAAGTTCAAGCAGGGGTGCAAGGACGAAAGCCCTTTCCGAAAGCCGCTCATGGGGAACCGTAAGCCTAGGCGATGATATTTTCTCTTTGCCGAAGAGCTCTATGTCTATGTCCAGAGGCCTGGGACCGTTGCGGATTTCTTTTGACCTGTCGCGGCCCCACATTGCTTCTATGGAATGAATTTCTTCAAGCAGGCTAAGGGCATCCTTATTGTAGAAACCAGAAACCGCCATGTTGAAAAATTCTTTCTGCTCAAGATAGTACATGGGCGCACTTTTGTACAGAGAGGAAATTTTCATGTCTTCCAAAATGTCCGCAAGCTGGGTACAAGCATTTGCGAGCAACTCTACAGAAGAAAGATGCCCGTAATAAGTGTTTGACCCAAGGCCCAGCACTACATAAGTCATTAGAAAAGCTCCTCCGGTGTAGGCTTGTCTTCGGATGCAGCCATTGCCAGGGACTGAACACTGGATTCAGCCTTTGCAGCTGCCTTACCCCTGGTCTTTGCCTTTGTGCCTTCTGCCGCAGCACTTGCAGATGGTGCAGCCTGTGGAGCAGAAGCCTCATCCGTCTGACCGGAAGCCTCTTCCTTTTGCGCATTAGGCACACCCACACCCTTTGCCTTCATCTGCTTTTCGTACTCACGGATCTGGTCTTCTGTTACAACCTCACCTTCTTTTGTACGCAGAACCTGACCGGGGAAAATCTTTTCGCGAAGAGTATGCTCAAGCTCAATGCGGTAGTCGGTGTTGTTTTCTATGTAAGACACGGCATTTTCCTTACCCTGACCAACTTTTTCGTCGCCGCGGGTATACCATGCGCCCCTCTTGTCTATAAGGCCGTGCTTTACCGCTGAATCCAAAAGGGATGCGCTTGCATTGACGCCGCGTCCAAAGTAGATGTCAAGCTCCACTTTGCGGAATGGAGGCGCAACCTTGTTCTTTACGACTTTTACGCGAACACGGTTACCAAGAGCCTCTTCATCGCCCTTACCGTCGATTGTCTCTATTCTGCGGATTTCCAGGCGCACTGATGAATAGAACTTGAGCGCGTTTCCACCGGTAGTTGTTTCCGGATTGCCGAACATAACACCGATTTTCATGCGGATCTGGTTTATGAATACAACCGTACACTTGCTCTTTCCAACAATAGCCGTAAGTTTGCGCAAGGCCTGGCTCATAAGGCGTGCCTGGAGACCCATTACTGAATCTCCCATCTCGCCTTCTATTTCCTTCTGGGGAGTAAGGGCAGCAACAGAGTCTATTACGATTATGTCCACCGCACCGCTACGGACAAGGTTTTCGCAGATTTCAAGGGCCTGCTCGCCTGTGTCCGGCTGTGAAACCCAAAGCTCGTCTATGTTTACGCCAAGGTTCTTTGCATAGATTGGGTCAAGGGCATGTTCCGCATCAATAAAAGCCGCAATTCCCCCCAGTTTCTGTGCCTCTGCAACGGCATGAAGGGCAAGAGTCGTCTTACCGGAGCTTTCCGGGCCGTACATTTCTATGATTCTGCCACGCGGATAACCGCCAACGCCCAAAGCTTCGTCCAGCAGGATGGAACCGGATGGTATTACATCCACGCTGGTCATGTCCGTCTGTGTGCCAAGCTTCATGAGTGAGCCTGAACCGAACTGTTTTTCTATTTGAAGCCTTGCGGCCTCCAATGCCTTAAGTTTGTCCGCCATTTCCGCAGGCATCTTTTCTTCCGCAGCCTTTGCCAATTTGTTTCCTCCAAGAAATTAGTTTGCACGGCAAGTTTTTATTTTACCGTCCTACTATATATTTATCAAAAAAAGTACAGAAAGTGACTTGTTTACGTAATTTTTTTTGTAAATTTTTATGAAAAATTCCTAAACAGGGATATTTTAGCAAATTCAAGCAGAATATTCAAGCGGATTAAGACAGTTATGGAAACTAAGTGCAAATATAAAACAATCTTGAAAAGCATTATTCCAAAACACGGTATGCTTCCATTCCCGCCGGGAACCGTGTCGAAAATCCATGATGCGCGGTAATAGGTGTCTAACTCCCTACGGTCGTACCGCGCAAAATGGATTTTCGCCACGAACCCCGGCTCCATTCCAGCCTACCTACATTTTTATCACATAGATTCCGTTTGAAAACAGCACTTTGTTTACACTCTGAAGGATAGTAGCAGATAAGAACCTAGCCCCGATTGGAAGGGTTGCGCAGCAAGACCGCGAAAGCGGGCCGGAGCGTTAGCGGAGCCCTGGAAAGCGGGTAATAAAGGACCTGCTTGCTTGCGTTTTAGCTGGAAGTAAAAAGAGGAAATACGCTCCAAAAAAGAAAAAAGAGAAAATTCTAGAGATTGAGCTTGCTTAAAAGTTCGTAAAGATCGCTGTTTTTTATTGACTGGAAGACAACTCTGCCGTCCATGCAGAACTTTCCACCTTCGGGGCGCAGGCGGCCAAGGATTGCGATTGGATTTTCCTCGTTTACGGAAGGCTGGGCGCTGTCAAAATTTACGGTAAGGTAGCCAAAGAACTTGTTGAACTCCTTGTTGTAGACCAAAAGCGTGCACTTCCAGCTGCCGTCGGGCGAAGTTTCTATGTTTGCGATTTTTCCCACCCAGACTACGTAGCAGTCGCGGAAGAGGTTCTTTAGGCCACCGGTATTTTTGTCCACAACGTCTTCCCAGGAATAGTTGTCGCGCAAAGTGGAAAATTCCGGGTCGCGGTCGGCGTGGGTCTTTGGGTCCTTAAAGAGCTGCTCCTTTAGGTTTGAGGCCTTTACCTTTATGGAAGATGATGCGTTGCTGTAGGTAAGACGGTTTATTTCTACGAGGGCTGCATTTTCGCGCTTTGCCTTAAAGAGCTTTATTGCGTCTTCGTAGCTTTTGTTTATCTGTTTGTCGTCCAAGATGTAGTCGTCTACGTAGCTTCCGCCAAGGTCATCCTGAACTGCATTCTTTTGCTCGTCGCTTGTAAGGGCTATGGGGTCAAAGTCGTCTGTTGCGGGGGTCTTTTTTGAAGAGGTGACGCTGCATGTTACTATACATATAGAAGCCACAATTCCCGCTAGAAGTCCCAAGAGCACGCAGTTTCTTACCAAGTCCGGGTTGAATCCCAACGGCGGGTAATAGTTTTTAATTTCGCCAGTGTCTTTTAGCTTGCAGATGTCCGTATAGTCTTTGACGGTTCTGATGAATTCCATTGCGGCACGGGCTGTCTCGTTGCCTGGGGAAATGTTGAGGACTTCCATGTAGTATTCAATGGCCCTTTCCGTGGCTCCCCGGCGAAGGAAGATTACGGCCTGCCCCAAAAGGAGCTCCGTGTTCTGAATTTTTATTTCGCGCGCAAGGTCATAGTATTTTACAGCATTGCCCTCGTCCCCTACATACAGGCAGGATGTGCCGAGTGCAAGATAAAATTCAAAGCTTCCCTTATAGTTTGCAGAATGTGATTCCAAAAGGGTTATGGCATAGTGGAATTTCCGCCTGCGCATAAGAGTCCTTGCTTCGTCCAAAACGGTGCGCTTCATTATTAATTCATACTCCGGATTTTTTCTAAAATTGCGTCCAACTCCTTATTTAAACGATTTAACTCTTCTTGGTCAATAAGTTCGCTGTCATTTTCCAGCGATTTTATGTAGTTGATGAGGTTATGGATGTATTTTGTATCCAGCTGTTCCTCGGTTATGACGATTGGCTCGTCTTTTGCCTTTGATTTTGAGGATGAATTTGAGGACGATTTTGCATTTTGTGCGGCTTTTGCCTCTTTTGAATCCTTTGTGGCTTTGGCGCTTTCCAAAGAAGCATTTTCTGCGGATGTTTTGCTTGCTTCTGCATAACCGTCTGCATCCAAACCTTCTTCGTCTTCCTCTTCTTCTTCATAGTAAGAGGCTATGTTGGGCATTCCAACCCACCACTTTGCTCCAAGAGCGTCTTTGCGTGGTTTCTTGACCTTTTTTTCCTCTTCCACACCGGCAAAGAGGTATGAGAAGTCCTTTGGTTCACATTCATGAAGGACAGTGCGCCCCTCTTCCAGTGCTGAAAGGAATTCGTCTCCGGCTGGAGCTTCTGAGTCTGTTCCAACGGAAATATAGAAGGTTATTACCTTTGAATCGTTCTTTTCCAGCTGAATTTCCGGCCAGTTTACGCAAAGGGCTGAATTGTTGTAGGAAAGGACAGAGTTAAAGCTTCTTGAAGTCTTTACGGATGGAACCCATGAATTTTTAGAAAGTGTGTCCTTGTTGGAAAGGGTTACCTCGTGCGTAGGGTTAATTCCCTTGCCCTTGAGCAAAAACTGCACGGATGTCTCGCCGTTTGTAGAGCAGATCCATTTTTCTTCATTCATTGAGTCAAACTGCACTTCCTTGTCTATCTGGTCGTTTGTAGCCGTCATAAAATGATTTCCTGATGGCTCCCCCAAGACGGTGTCGAACATGCCCTTAAGGCTAAAGGTCTGTTTCTTCTTTCCAAGGTTAACAAGGTAGGCGCTTACACGAAGAACGTCTGCCACTGTGGAAGACGAATCTGACGGCATAAAAGTAAAGTCTATTACGACAATTCCCTGCTTCTTTATTGTATAGGAAAGCTGTGCACCGTAGGGGGTTCTGCGCGACTGGCACACAACGCCGGACTCACGGTTAAGGTTGTACTCGTGCTTTCCGATTCTTACGCCAAAATGGTTTGAGCTGAACGAATCGTATGCAGACAAAAGGGGTATTTCGCTTCCCTTTTCGTTTATGGCATAGATGCAGAATGAACCTGTTCCCTGTTTTACAGAAAGCTTTAGCTTGCCTTCAGAAACTGAAAAAGATGAGTCTTTTTTGTAGGCCCAGCCGGTGTAGTCGTCCACGTTGTAGCTTGCTTCATCCTTTGCAAATAGGGAAAAAGGCAGTGCAAGGAGGATAAGTGGCAGCATTACGCGTCTTGCGAGCGGTTTTCTAAAGAAAGTTGCAATTTTCATAGGTCTACTCCGGGCGCTTCTGGCTTTCTGATTCCTTTCTTTCAAGGACTCTTTCTAGGAATGCAGCCTTTGCCTTTAATGCCGCAAGGTCTTCGTCCGCAACACCCTTGTTGCTATAAGGGTCGTTTCCGTATGTCTGGTCACGTGACTGTCTTGCCTCAAGTTCACTCTTGGAAGACTGGCTTTCCAGTTCCTTTATCCTTTTTTGGGCGTCACCAAGCTGGCTTCTAAGGCCTATCATGTCCTGGGTCTGGTATTCCCTAAGTTGGCGCTCGTAGTTTTCCCTTGAACTAAGGAATTCTTCTCCTGTCATCTTTAAAAGATACATGAGTTTTTCTTCCCTGCCATACTGCTTTATCTCTTCCAGGCGGAATTTTGCGTCTGGAACCTTTGCATCAGTTGGGAATTCATTTACCACGCGCTCGTAAAGAGGTTCAGCCGTGGCATAGTCGCAGTCTTCGTAGAAACATTCCGCTATCCAATAAAGGGCGGATGCAAACATGGGATCATTTGGATTGTTGTGGCAGAAGTCGCTAAGAACAAGAACCGCACTGTCGTTTCTGGAAAGGTAGTGGAGCCCCCTGCCCTTCTGGTACTGGACGGCGGTACAAAGCGGATCATCCTTAAAATCTGCAAGGAATTTGTCGCAGTCGTTTACCGCAGCGGAAAATTCTCCCGCATACATTTCGCTCATGATGAGCATGTACCAGGTGTTGGCAGTAGAATAGGCCGGGACAGAAACAGCCTGCCTTAGGAAGACGATGGAACTTGCCCAGTCCTTTATTCTAAAGGCTTCAAGTCCCTGTTCCCTTGATTCTATTTTATTGTTGGCAAATGCATTGCCCTCAAAAGTGCCATCTGCTGCCGGTAATGGCGCATGCAAGCAAGCAAAAAGCGCTACGGCCGCGAAAGTCCTGATGGTATTTGTCTTTCCCATTTTAATTCCCCCGAAAAAAACGAGGAGCCGGAAACGACAATGTCTGTTCCCGCTTCCAAAACCGAATTTACAGTGGACGGATTTATGCCTCCGTCTACGGAAATAAGGAATTTATACCCCTTCTCCCTTTGTATATCGGCAAGAGCGCGAACTTTTTGAACCGTATAAGGAATAAGTTTTTGTCCCCCAAAACCGGGATTTACCGTCATAACAAGCACGAGGTCTGCAAAAGGCAGCAAATGCTCCATTACGCCAATGGGAGTGGCTGGGCAAATTGCAATTCCGGCCTTTTTTCCGGCTTTGTGGATTAAATCAATGCACAAATCGGCATGGTTTGTGGCTTCCATGTGGAAGGTAACGTAGTCAGCACCAGCATCTATAAAAGAAGGAATGCTCTGTTCTGGCTTTTCCACCATAAGATGAACGTCAAAGGGCAGCTTTGTGCACTTTCTTATTGAAGTAATTACCGGCTGCCCATAGGAAACTGGAGGAACAAAATGGCCGTCCATAACGTCAATGTGGACGAGAGAACCGCCATTCTGCTCAATTTTAAGGAGTTCCCCTCCCAGATTGGCAAAATCCGCAGAAAGGAGGGATGGAGATAGCATAACGTTTTTCATTCTAATTAACCGCCAATATAATCCAATATTTTTTTTGCCTTGCGTGAATTTTGGTTCACAACGCGCGTTTTTTTCTTTTCTGTAGCGTCTGGCTTTGCATTGGATTCATCGCCTTCAAGCAGGGCCTTTTCCTTGGCCTCTTTTTCCGCAGCTTCGTCATAGGCTGGCTGGGCCAAGTCACGGACTGCCTGCATTACGGATGAATACTTGCCCTTTGCAAAGATGTCTAGCCCTGTTCCCTGGGTGGCAGGATCGGTGCTTTCTATGTACTGGGCGCAAAGTTCTGCAAATTCGGGGCTGCCGTACTTGGCAAATTCCTTTCCCAAGGCATAGCGTAGGCTAAGATGCTTTCCGTTCTGCAAAGTGCTTTTTGCAAGTTCCATAACGTCTGAAATGCCGCTTCCGTTTTCCAAAAGGGCTGCTGCAACCTGTGCCTTGTGCACGTCGGAAGCCTTGGGGTCTTTTAGAACGCCAATAAGGTATTCATTTCCTTCCGAACTGTTAAGTTTTGCAAGAACCTTGCAGCATTTGTCGCGAACAACCTTCTCTTCCTTGGTATCTTTGCAGCGGTAAACAAGGTATGGAACTGCGGATGAAATGCCCTGCTTTTCCACTGTGGAAATAGCTTCAAGGCGGACTTTGTAATGGGAGTCGCGCAAGGCCTGTTCAATAACCTTGTGGGCACGGTCATCGCTAAAGTTTGAAAGTCCCTTTATTACGTATGCACGGAAATTTGGGTCTTCATCTTCATAGAGGTCTATAAGAAGGTCCTCTGCTTCGCTTTTACCCATCTGGCCAATAGCCTCTGCGCAGTACATTCTTACGTGGGAATTTTCGTTCTGATCTTCCGCAAGGGAAGCCATTTTATCGTAGGTTTCAACAGCCTTAAGCTTTCCCAAAACCTTTACAAGGGCCTGTCTCTCCGGAAGGTTAAGGTCTGCCCTTTCCATAAACTGAGCCAAAAAGCGGGCTTCGTCACTTCCGCCAACTTCTCCAATGGCAACAAGGGCTTTTAGAAAGAATTCCTCTTCTTCCTTTGCAATGATTTCTACAAGTCCAGGCAAGGCACTCTGGCTCTTTACCTTTGAAACGTAATTGAATGAAGCCTCCACCAGATTTGACTTCTTTCCGTAGGGGTCATTTACAATGTCTACGGCATAGTCTTCAAGGCAGGGGTCTTCCAAAGCGGCAAAATAGTTAAGAATCTTCTCGCGGACACCGTTGCTCTTTGTTTCCTGGAACAAATCATATACGGCGTTTACAAAGCGGGGATCCTTGTTGTCCTTTATTTCCTGGAGGATTTCCACAATCTTGCTTTCAAGTCCAAATTTAAATGCATCCTCGGTTGATTTTACATATTCATCCGTAGCATGGTCTATGTTCTTCTGCAGGGCTTCGTCTATCTGCTCCGCACTGTATGATTTGGGGCGCTTTGCATCTGGAAAGATTTTTTCCCTGTTTGGATAGACAAACTCGCTTTCCTCTTCCTCCGCTTCTGCCTGAGCCTGGAGTTCACTTACTGCATCCAGCAAAGCCTGATCATCTGCTTCTGCCGGAAAAACAAATGCGCATAGAGAAAATGCCAATAAAACCAATAAAAAAATCTTATTCATACTGAATTCCGTCCTCTATTCAACTTAAACAGCATTTGACTGAAATTGTTGCAAAAAATTTTCTTTGTACTGTAAATATCGGCCCTGGACGATTGATTCACGAATTTCTTTTACAAAGCGGTGCAAAAAGTAGAGGTTGTGGTAGCTTGCAAGCATGGAAGAAAGGATTTCCTGCTCGCGGAAGATATGCCTAAGGTATGCCCTGGAGTAAGTTCTGCACACTTTGCAGTCGCACTGGCTGTCCACCGGGGAAAAATCATGCTCAAAGCGCTTCTGCTTTATGCTAAGCATGCCTTGGTGGGTAAAATACAGCCCGTGGCGGGCAATTCGCGTTGGCTGGACGCAGTCAAACATGTCCACGCCGTATTCCACAGCCTGAAGGATGTACTGTGGCGTTCCAATTCCCATAACGTAAAGTGGCTTTTCCTTTGGCAAAAGGGCCGCCGTATAGGAAAGCATCGAGTTGAATTCCTCCGCTGGCTCCCCTACGCTAAGTCCGCCGATTGCAATGCCCGGTGTGTCAAGGGATGCAACAAATTCCGCGCTCTGCTTTCTAAGGTCTTCAAAAAAATTGCCCTGTACAATAGGAAAGAAAGCACCCTT
>Ga0256404_1007369_pt1 | contig 17463 bp, 35 predicted proteins | sample RumenRJG_01DNA_FD_185990 | JGI IMG/M metagenome (GOLD analysis project Ga0256404, IMG submission 185990) | Bovine rumen microbial communities from Lethbridge, Alberta, Canada - RJG_01 | ecosystem: Host-associated > Mammals > Digestive system > Stomach > Rumen | place: Canada: Alberta | collected...
AGCGTTGAAAGATTAGATTCGTATTTTTCAGCATCTGCCTTATAATCTTCAGAACCAAAAAGAGTAGCAAGAGTATCTTCTTTTTCTGGTGTTGATTTCTTTTTAGTATTCTCAAATGCTTTCTATAACTCTTCCCAAGTATTATAGACTCCGTCTTTTACAAGATCGGCATATATTCTAAGATCATCTAAAGAAAGACCATATAATTCACTGATTTGATCATTATCTAGCTTAAATCCATTTTTTGTATCAGAGAACGATCCTAAAATATCTAATCTCGCCTAAGACATCTCGTCTTTAATTTTATCAACACCAAGAAGTTGTGCCCACATATCTTGTGCTTCTTTGTCATCAGGAAAAGCTTCTTTGAGAATTTGATTCATCTGACTTATATATTCTGATGATGAAATTTTATCTGGATCTATCTAAAATAGTTTCTATATCGCTTTTTGTGCTGGCTCTTCCAATTCACTAATAGGCTGTATTAATTCACGATAAATATATGGAACAATCTCCCCTTTATATTTATCTGTTATTAAGGATAAATCCAAGCTATCAAGATTGCTCATAATAGCATCTTGCATCTGCTAGTTCTGTTCACCAAACACATCTGAAGTGCTTAGATATTTACCAATAATTCCTCTAATTGATTTTTCCTAATCTTTTATGTAAAGATCATTTGCTGCTTTTTCCTATTCTTTTTGAAGACGTTGTGCATTGAGTTCATCACTCTCTGTATCTACTTGATTTTCTGAAAAATCTGCTAATCGTTTTTGTAATTCTGCAAGAGATTCTTCATCCATTTCTGCTATACCACGAACAACAAACGTCATTTCTTCTCCAGGAGTCTTATCGCCTAATCCATAACTAATACTTAGATCATTCTCTTTGAGAAATTGTTCAAGAATATCTTGCCTTTCAGATGAATACTATTGAAGAGTAATTGCATCCTCTTTAATAGTTGCGAACTGATCATTAGAAATCATTTCCTGACTTTTTTGGTTTTTACTAATATCATTATTAATATCTTCTAGTTCTAATTCTAATGATTTGTTCTCATCTATTTTATTTTCAATCTAAGTAATAAAACCTTCGTAACTAGTCTATAAATCATCGCCAATTTCGAGATTCGCACTTAATTTTTCTGCTTCATACATTCTCATCAGGGCCTACTCTGCTTCAGAAGCAGTATTGCCGAGATTTAAGATAGCGTTGCCCTAAGAATCATAACCACTTACTAACGAAGGTGATTGTTTTGCTAACTAATTACAAAGATCTAAATATTCCTAATACTTCTCGGTTGAAAGATTTTCGTTCGCATTATTAAGCTAACTAACACCATCATGAAGTTCATCATACCGCTTAGAAATGTCTTTAATTGACTCATCCGTTGTCCCAGCTTCATCTTTTCCTGTGATCTTTTTTGCTGTTTCACCAATTGAATCTCTTAAATTTTCATATGCTTTATATTGATCTTCAATAGAATTTGTAGCTTCCTAACCCTTTTCAATAAGGATTTCATCTGCATGTATCCAATCATGTATTGCTTCAAATCCTTTTCCAACGAGCCATGTTGCACCCATAACAAGTGCCATAGTACCAAGACTAGACACTACATTAAGAGCAACGCTGCCTAGTGATGAAAGAGCAGAAGTAATACTAAATGTAGATGTCTAGAAATGAGACATTGCTTCGCCGGCAGACATAGATGCCCTTTGGACATCAGACAAACCATTTGCAAAATCTTGTATCTCTGAATTAGCAATACCAATTTTATCATCAAATACCTAATCGAAGAAATTGAGATTTAAATCCATTTTCCCAAATTCATCTTTAATAGATTTTTCCAAACTTTTCTTGGAAAGAAAATCTTTTATGGAGGAGAAAATACCTTTAACACCAAGTCCCCAGTTATTATTATTTTTGTCGTAGTTTAAAATCATTGAAAAATAATAGAAACTGTGCCATAATATTACTGTTAACTAATTATTATGGTTAAAGGAGATTAAGCATGACTTTAATTATTTGTCCAGAATGCGGGAAAGAAATATCAAATAAGTCAGTATCATGCATACATTGTGGATACCCACTAAATAAAACAAAAATATTACCTGATTGTGTCAATGAAGACGAATTGAGATCATATATTGAAATTGGAGAAGTCCAAAGTGGTATATATTTACAAAAAACTATTGGTTGTAATCAATATGAAGCTAGGAACATACTTAAAAAATACATGCTTGAAAACAACCTAAGATTTAATATTAAATCTCCACCTCCTAGAACTTCTATTGGTCTTATTTGTCCACGTTGTCATTCTTCATCTGTTTCAACCGGAGCAAGAGGAGCAAACGGATTCTTGGGATTTATTGGTGCAAGTAAGACCGTAAATCGCTGTGGTAAGTGCGGATACACCTGGAAACCATAACTAAATCAAAATTAAATTTCATAGCAAAAGAGTAGCAACTAAAAAAGACATCCGCGCTAACGGGTGTCTTTTAACTATTCAAATAGTTTTAGTCCTGCAACATATCAAGTACTTCTTCGACACTCTTTCCGGACTTCGCTAGAGCATCTGCGAGAGTAGAAAGCATTTCATCTTTCTTCTGCTTCTCCAGATCCTTCAAGATCTCTTTCTTACCCTTGATCTGCTCATTGAGTTCCTGAATCTCCGCATTGATTTTCTCGATCTGCTGATCAATCGTTAGGTTTTCTTTCTTCTTACGTCCTCTTGGCATTTTTTATTCCTCCTATGCATGGATAAATTTCTTCCTTTATTAAATATAGAGGAGAGAAGAAGAGTAGTCAAGTCATTAGTTACTCCGCATCACTGCGGTTGTTAGCTGTATGTTACCATACAGATCGGACTGTATATTCGGACAAGTACAATTACGCCTGTACTTACCCGGCCTTGTCAGTCTCTCGGGCGAATCATCGTTAGGATAGGAGAGTAGTACTCCTGGCACGAGATTGTCGCCACGGGATCATCTCATCACTTTGCACAATCATGATGTCAGACTTCCCCCGTTATTCGGCATAAATAACAGAAAAACGGCACACTTATTATTTGCAAACGCATGGCATTATTATGCGCTACAATAAAAACGGCATTTTATTTACCAGCTACGACTCTGGGAAACTATTATGTTTACCGAGACCGTGTTTCTGTAATTGAATTCCAGCAATTGCACTAATGGCAAGATTAAGTCCACCAAATGCTTCTGCTAACGAATTGATAACTGATAATAAATTATTAGCTAAGTCTAAGAGTGTTTTGAAACCTTCTGTATCAATTGTTTCAGCTGATAATTTCTGAAGATTATTTGTTATCTAAGTTGTCTTACCTTCGACAGAATCGAGATAAGTATTAAGCTCCTTTTGTGCAGAACCAGTTGATTCATTTTTAGATGCGTTATAAACTTGTTCTAAAATATCTCCATTAAGAAGAATACTTGATGCAATGTTTGACCTGTTTTTGCCACCAAGTGTTTCTACTAGAGCTTGTGCTCGGTTTGTTCCAGCCTTTTTGTCTTCCTCTTGAATCTCTTTATAAATTTTTGAAATGTCAAGCAATATAGAATAAGTATCTCTTAAATTACCATTATCATCAAGAACTGATACTCCCTAATATGCATTACTAGCTACTGCGGTGTAATCACGAATGATTTGATCTGTCTTTGACTTTGTACGGACTACAAAATCATCAACATCCTCACCCATCTTATTGTTACTCTCTTTTTATAAAAGAGGGGTAGGTCATTTCTGCCTACCTCTGCAATTTCATTTTGTTATATTTGCAGAACAGACCATATATTTACGTCATAGACGTATTGGCGTACCCTATATTGTTACCAATATAAGTGTGGTCGTTACGGGATTTTTATTTAATCAACACAATTCCCTTTCTAATATTTTTTCGCTATCTCCGATTGAAATACTTTATTATCTTTTAAGCGACTTTCCCCAGATATTTTTGCAGCACACGATTGATGCTTTTTTCCAATTTTTACGTCATAAGCAATAGCTTCATATTTTTTGCCGCATATCTTACATTGACACATTATCTTATTTCTCATTCCATTATAAATTCCTATTACATCCACGTACGGATTGTTATCTTTTACTGTATTAATATATTCTTCATGCGTTATAATTTTTGACATTACACCTTTGTGTGTTGATTAAATAAACCTTACCCTCGGTATTGCCCACTTCTGGGGTTTTACCGATTTAAGCCAATTCTATATATGCGTCACCGCATACTCGGACTATATTGTTAATCCGCAATTTCATTTTTAGCCTCCTCTGTTCCCGATATACGAAGCGAAATCATACGTACACCAGCAGAGGCTTTGCTCATATCTTGACCTATTAAATTACTAGTTGTTAATAGAGCCAATGCCTCATCAATATCATTTCCTTGTGTCTTTAAAACGGCTGATGCGTTCTACAAGCCTTGTGCAAGCTCAGAGGTTCCAACAGCAAAATTGTTACCCACATAATTTAATTTATCTATAATTGCTTCACTTGTTGTATCAGAATATGCCTACGTAGCAGAAACCATTGCGTTTGTAGCATCATCTATATTTTGGAATTCAGATACGTTCATCAGAACAGTTGACTATTGTGCCAACTTCTGAGCATCTTCAAATGATTTGCCAAGACGTTTCCAATCAGCTGTACTTTGAATAATTTGCTTCGCCGTTGTTCCGACTTCATTAGCCATATCAAACGACTTAGTCTAGAAGTTAGCATAACTTTCTGCTGACTCAGAACTTACTTTCTTCAGTTCAGTCATCGCTGAATCAAGTTCTTTTATAATGCTAATAGCTTGCTTACCGACACCGATCAGCCGATATGGATTCATAAAAGTAGCAGTCCAATAAATAAATAATTGTTTCGACTTTGCCTAAAGATCAGAAATCAAACTCATGAAACGACCTTTAAATTGCTCTGATGCTGTGTTTGCCGTTGCGGAAACAGTATTATTAAAAGTATCCCATGTGATCTTTAAATTTTGTACATTATTATTTGCATCAACTACCTACGCCGAGAATCTTGCCATACCATTGGAATCTATTGCTCCACCAGATACATTTTGTGTAACAAGTTTATATCTCTAACTAAGAGTAGATTGTATTTGTTTCATTACATCTTCTGAACTACCAGTGACTCCACTCATTAACTAAATGCTTCCTGCAGGATTTGCCCTCTTGAAACGTTCATATTCTTTCCAGGCAGCTTTCATTTGTTCGGTATATTCTTGCCAAACAATCTTACCAGAACTTAAACCTTGTGATGCTTCATCAAATCTATTCTAAAGTCTTCCAACTGCTCCAGCATAAGCCTGTTTTTCTTGTTTTGGGATTTGATTTATCCGCTCCTACATTCCACGGAGCTAATTACTAAAATCTTTTGTCTTTTGTTCTTCAATTGCCATGCCTCGAATAGATGATTCCCTATTATCATTTAATCGATTCATTGCATCGCTTAATGCATCATATCCATCAGCCGTAAGTTTTAAGCTATTCTAAAGCGAACTAAAACTATTCTCGAAATCCGCACTTTGTCTCTTATAGTCTTCCCACCATGTATACTATTCTGTTGTTAAGGCTTTAGATGTATCACCTGCATTAAACTATGCATATTGCATTCCATACTTTGATGCTTTTGAAACATTATTAGGAGTACTAAGGTATTGAGCCTACTTCAATAAATCTTTAACCTACTGGTCAGTTTCTTGATCAGTCCCATATTTGTAATCATAAGAAGATTTCTACTCTTTCATTAATGTTAATGCATTTTTTAAAGCACTTCCTGCATTTGCAATTTTATCAATCATATTTGATATACTTGAAAAATTATCAGATATATCAATCGTATTCATTGATTCAGAGAACGTTTTAATTGCAGTTCCTAAGTCTGTAAAATATTGAGATAAATCCTTTTTATTTGTTAATGATTTCCCTATCCCACTAAATGCATTACCAACTGCCTAAAACCTTGTAGGATCAATTCCATCTATTTCAGTTTTTAGTTCTGCAAAGTTGTCGAGAAAATCGCTCGTAAATTGCTCTCCACCTTGAATATTAAAATCAAACTTAAAATTAGTGGCAAGTCCGGCAATCTTTTCAAGCTTACTAATTAATTGATCAAATGCCTATGCTTCTTGAGATGCTACATTTCGAACGAGAGACAATTCTTGTTCAAATGCTTTATTTTTAGTTTCGACTGCCTATGGAATAGTCTGAGTTAATGTAGTGACTAAACCAGAAAAAGATCCAGATTCTGTTTCTGCACCTGGAAGAGTAGTGGTATCACCGGGTAATTGCTGTTGGCTCGTCTTTACTGTGGTTTTCGTCTATTTTTCTACAGATGCTTGTGGGACAACCTTTGGTGCTTCAACCTATAATTTAGCAGTATCAGCTGATTGCTATGAAGCCTATGCGAGTTGGCGAGAACTTTCTGCCGCCTATTGTTCTGCTGCAGCCTTTGCTAAAAGTGCAGATTCTGCTTCTCTTGCAGCAGCTGCTTCATTAGCCATACTATCTGCGGAACTTCTAGATGCTTCTGCCTGAGCTGAAGAAGAATCAACAGCTTTAGAATTATCCTATAATTGTCCTTGTGCTTGCTGTGTTACGGCAACAGCTTCTTTAGCAGTATTTATATATTCCTACGCATTCGCTTTTGATTGTGCCCAATAATCAGTATTAAATTTTGGACCATTTGCAGCCAATACTTTCTCAGCAAGACCTTGGTTATTTTCGAATTCTTCTATGGAATACGGTATATTATTTCTCTTACTTGCCCCAAGGACTCTACCATTATCACTCAGCACAGGAAGTTTTTCACTGGATAATTTCGCACCCTTTGTCGCATCAGTTTCAAAAGTAATCATAGAATCATTTAAGCTATTAATTGCTCCAGATGCTTCTTGTGCTTTTGCTGTAGTTTCAGACAATTCAGCTTGCAATTGATTCTGCTATTCAATAGCTGGCTGAATAGCAATCTTCTATTCTGTACTAGTAGTGGATGAAACTGGAAGTCCAGAATTAATATCCGACATTAATTGCTTTGAGATAAACTTTTTGATTTCATTTTTATATTCAGTTTTTAATGTCGCAGTTTTCTGTCCCTTTTGCATAGAAGATTCTAGTCCAAGAAGGAAATCTTGATTTCCAGTCATACTATATGCATCAAGATATTTAACAGCATTCTTAGGAGTCCAAGATATTCTTCCACGCTTACTTGCAGCGTCATATATCGCTTTCAATCCTTTTGATGATCTTGTATCAATTCGTTGATTTTCTGGCAGAAGAGAGTAGTGATTACCATTAAAATCGATGCCATCTTTTGTGATCTTAGGCGGCTCTAATTTATGTGATTTATTCGAAAGTGCTTTCTAAGGAGAAGCAGCTTTTTGTTCTTGTTTTGATGCTTCCTTTTCATTAATCTTAGATTTGGCATCCGCAAACTCTATAACCTTATCAGATAGATTTTTAACAGATGTTGCAGCAGAATCTGATGCCTAAGCTAACTCTTGTTCTTTTCGAATTGCCTCGTCTGTAGCTAATGATGTATCTATAGTAGCTTTAGTTAAACCATACTCAGATTCATACATTTTATTATAGGCATCATAGTTTTCTTGCTCATACTCATCTGGAATGTATTGTGGTGGGTATTCATCCTATTTACGTTGAGAATTCTTGCGTTGTGAACTAGATATTTGTTCTTTCTGCTTTTTTGATTCATCTTTTGCTTCTTTATCCTATAGAACCTATTCGTACCTTAATCTCTCAGCAATTTGTTTCTCCATTATTTCTTGTTTACGGATAATTGCTTCTTCGTGTTCAAGTTCTTTTGCTTTTTTTTCACCAGCTATTTTTCGTTCAACATTTTCTTTTGAATATTTTTCTTCATTCCAACTGCCATTTTTCCAATTATTATATTCGCTTTGGTCTAATCCGTTCTGTCTTACCAGTAAAGATTCATATGTTTTTTGATCACCTTTATTTATATAATCAATTTCTTCTAATCTTTTCTGATTCTCTGTACGCAATTCAGTTTCTTTATCATCTAGCTATTTTTTAGTAGATATATATTGCTGTGCAAGATTGTTTTCTTCTGCAGCGGCTTTAGATATTCCTTTTACAACATCAAGTGCTTCTTGAGATGCTTTTAATCTTGCTTCCGTTGCTTTAACATCTTCTTCAGCAAGAACCAATCTCGATTGGTTTGTATGAATAATATGTTCTTCTAAATCACCATGCTCTTTAGCGAATTCTATTGGATCTTGATCATTAATAAAATCAAAATCTTCTGGGGTATACTCTTTTCCAAAAGCAGACTAATACTATCTATGGGATAATAACAAATTATTAGACAACTGACGAATAGTATCTTCACTAGCATTTTTATCAATAGCATCTTGTATAGCATAAATATCATCTATTATCTTGCTACTGTATTCAAATATAATTTCATTTTCTCTATTTGCAATCTGATTCTCTATGGCTCGAATATTTCTATAAGATGAGCCAGATGTTCTTGCATCCTATAATTGTTTCTATAATTCGTTAATTGTTTCATCAGATTCAAAAGCACTTTTTAGATTTTCAGTTAATATTGATGTAAGTCTACTCTGTACTTCTGATATATTTTGCTTTAATGATGATACAATACTTTCCTTTGATTCAAACTCAGATGAAAGTTCAGTATTCGCTGTTTCGATTTGTGTTGTTATAGAACTAAGATTATCTCTCAAAGCAGAAATCTCTGTGCCAATCTATGTAGAAATAGCATCTTTTTCAGCTGTAACCTATGCTAAAAGCTATTCTTTTGGAGTACTGGCTTTGGCTGATATTTCCTAAAACTTTTCAGCTTTTCTTTGACGTAATGCTTCTTCTGATTGCTGTCTTTCCTTAATTGCTATATCTCGCTTTTTTACTTCGGCATCATTTTGTATTAACTACTCAAACTGTTTAATACTATATTCATTTTGTTTTATTGCACCTTCTAAATCTTCTCTCTAAGATTTGAGATTTTCTCTCCATACCTCTTCTCTTTCTGACCTTGCTGTTTTTTTATCTGAGCCAACGATCTAGCGAAGTGAAAAATTATCGCTTTCAAGCTACTCACGCCTTTCAATAACATCAAGTAATTCTTCTATGGCTGAACCGGTGAGAGAGGAGCTCTGTGTTTGTCCAAGACTTCCAGTTTCAGTTTTATATAAATCATCTTTTAACGGAAGACGCCCTATTACTTTTTTTTCTGCTTGTTTGCGTTTATTACGAATTGTCTCATAATAATCTCTGCGTTCTACGTATCCCTCATCCTCTTCAATTTTGCCTCTGCTATATCTGTCAGTTGCATATTCATGTGCATAATCATCTAATTCTTTCCTTGCTCCTGATTCATATTCACGTAGCCTTGACAATTCTGATAGTTCTTCTTTCATAAATACAGCAGAATCTCCACTATCACTAATCTGCTCAATAATAAATTTACTTAGTTCATCTTGTCTGGCATTTAACGCATCTATTTTTTTATCATTCGAAAGTATTTTTGCAGTCTAAGCGATGGGTTCATCATCTCTGAGCATGCGGATTGCTTTATTGGATGATGAAATATCCTTAACTAATCCACGATTATTTTTAATAAAACTCTTTGTGAGTTCTGTTTTTTGAGTGGTATCAGCAAGCATAAATTCTTCTTCGTGCTATTTTTTGTACTCCTAAAATCTAGTTTTTAAATCCTATACCATACTATTCCGGGCAGATGCTAAAGAATCTATATCTTCTTTTACATGCCGATCAACATATGCTTGGATTTCTTCTGATGTTTGTGGGAACTTTCCTAATGATTCCTGTATTCCTTCATTTGTCACCTATAAGGTCGTAACAAATTCACGAAGTTGATCGGTTGTTAATCCAACTGCTTCGCGCATTCCATTAATCTAAATTCCATTTTTATCTATAAATGGTTTAGATACAGAATTTGGATCTGGGATTTTAGAATATCTTTTTGATAATTCAGATGGGAGTCCATAATTAATAACACGACCATTATTTTTACGAAGTACATCAAGAGACTACTTGTTTATTAACTCTCCGCTCCATGACCTCATGCCTTGTGACATCTCATAACCGAAAATTTGACCTCTAAGATCTCTTTGTCTACTTTTTAAATCATAGTATCTCTACTGCTCAAATGGTGTAACAGTTCTTGGGTCAACACCATATGTAACCTTTTCTTTCCCAGTTTTTAAGTTAAGAGATGTGACTTTCCCAGATACTTTTTCCATTCGATTTTCAAGAGCAACAATTTCATGATCTACTTCACCTAATTCTTTTATCGCTTCATTATATCCTTTTTCAGTAATCTTGCGCTTCATTTGAATATCTACGGTTTTTGTAATAACATCTTTTATATTATCAGTTATTTCTATCTGTTTTTTTCTCGAATCAGATAACTCATCCATGTATTCTTGCGCAAACTCGTACATTTGTTGAGGATTGAGTGATTTAAGATTTGGGAATTTCTCTATTAAATTAGATGTTAACGTACTCTAATCTAGTTCACCAATTTGCGAACCAACCGCCAAGGCACCTTCTTCGTTGTATCCACCATTTTTGATAGTGTCTTCATAGTGTTCAATATATGATCTAATTAAATGTTCGTTTTCGGCTAATGCTTCAGTAATTGCAATTTGCTGATCAAGACGTTCCTGGCCATACCTACCAATATCCATGATCCGATCATAAAGATCATCTGAACCTTCATTTTTTGTTTTAACAACTTTTCCAGAACTGCTGGCAAGCAATCCGGTTCTCTCGTCTACAAACCAACCTGATTCCTCTAACTTTCGCAATAACTTCAGTGATTGTTCGTTTTTTACATCAATTATACTTACTCCCTTTTCATTTGGCTTACGTAATGCATCAACACCGAAACCGTTTTTTCTTAATTGGGAGTTATCTTTACCACGTTCAATATAGAGCTTGTTCTAATCTAATTTGTCTTCTGGCAATTCTCCCCTAACCGCTCTAAGGAATTGGTTCTCTGCCTATATATCTTCAACAAGTTTACGATTTTCATTGACAAATTTCTGGATTAGTTGTGATCTCTATGAAGAATCCGCACTCTTAAAAGAACTTTCATTCTAATTTTTGTATTTTTGGAATTTATCTTTTAGATCAGAAACCAATCCACTCCGCTTATTAGTATCTACAACCTCGATTTGATTCCTTATTGCTTTTCTTGCGACCTATGTTGTGTACCTTTTAATCTCTTTCTTTTCTATATCCTATAGTTCTTTTTCGAATTCTGTAGTTAAACCATTCTCATTTGCATCAACAAGGCTCACTCTTGCAGTTTGATGTCTTCTACGAACAACTTCTTTCATCACATCGGGTTTGCTTGCATTAGCCATTTGCTCACGAGCAATAGTAGTATTTTCTATAGATTTATCTATTCTCTCTAATTGCTATTTATTCTTTTCAAATATCTGTGCCTATGAACCCAATTCAGCATTTAATGTTTCAAGATAACTTGCGATAGAATTTGAAATTTCGGTTCTTGTTTTATCAAAATCATTATTAGGATTTAATAATGATTGTACAGAAAACATATCTGATATTTTCTTAGCATTACTATCATCTCTTAAACCACCATACCATGTCGCAAAATCATCTCGGCTTTTACTACTAGATATTTGCGGTAGTATTCTCTTTGTATCACTAAATTGCCTATTTAAGTCGGAATACTCTTTATTCTCTTTTATTATTTCATCCCTTTGTCTTTTTAGGGAATCAATTGATTCATCAAATTCTTTAAGAAAACCATCTTTAGCTTTCTCTATAAATTTTGGATCATTAGCTTCATTTTCCTATATTATCTTTTTGATCTGATCTGCACGTAATTCATTTTGTTCTTTTTTTTTATCAGCATCGATGATACGTTTCATCCAAGGAGTTACTTTTCTTCCATCTACACCAGAATCAACAAGATCATCTTTACTTGATACTTTACGTTCTTGCTGCATTGTTTCGTGAAGATCATCTTTATATCGACCTATTGCTTCTCTAGCAAGAGTAAATACATCTAAAATCTGACCTTGAAAATCTTCAAGTGTTTGCCCAGGCTTACCATAAAAAGCATAAGTATGATCGTTTACGGTTATACCTTTTGTATAATAATCTCGCCCTAAAATGTCATCTTTTGTTCTTTTAGATGCTTGAATATCTTTAAATAGACTCTCCATTGCATAATTAAAGAGTTCTTTTGATGTTTTCTTTACATCACTATAATCATTACCTTCCCAAAAGGCAGACATCTAATCTAACGTTGTACGACCTTTCATAGCTGTGGGGGCAAGAATCTATGATAAATACTTTCTTTTCTTTCTTGGTGGATCAACTCCAAAATCTCCATCTGTTATGATCTATCTATCAGATGGACCATACATTATATTATCCTAAGTTTTTGGTTGATTAGAAGAATCATCAATTATAGTAGCGTTCTCGACATGTATAGTTGGATTATCAACGAAAGAAGAGGCTGGTATTACATTAGGAGCAATCTTCCCAGTTCCTTTAGCTGATGTTTTTCTTGCTGCTTCAATAGCCTTTGTAGCAGCTTTAACCGCCTCAGTTGTTTTAGGGGTATCTGCTGCGATATTTGCATTGGCTTGCCTAAATAGATCTTTCTATTTAGCTGCTATTTCAGCAGCTTTTCCTTCTCCTTGGATGGCATTTTCGGAATCTGTTATTTTAGATACATCCCAATTAATTTTATCCGCTTTAATATTATCAGGAAGAATTGGATTTATTTTAACATCAATTGTGGCTACCTAATCTGAAATATCCTATATTTTAGTATTAATATCTTCTAATAATCCATCAGTAATTGGTTTAACAGGAATTTCAATGGCTTCTAATACTTTATTCTTATTCTATTCGTCTAGTAATTCCGAATCAGAAGCACCAATAGAAAGAGGAATTTTAATTGGATTTTTGCTTACTTCATCCTAGATAATCTATTGTACTTCAGACTGTATCTTTTGTGCGATCTCTATTGCTTTTTGTTTTAATACATCCTTATCATCCGATTCAGCAATATCATAATTAAACTGGATTCTCATTCTTTGTGGCTCTGCACTTGGATTTATTTCCGCAATACTTTCTTTAAGAATCGCATCAACTCTTTTACCAAGGGCATTTTTTGCTTTTGATATTTCTGACTAACTCAATCCAGCTTCTTTAAGAGCATCTTTTACATCCTTGATTTCACCAGTAACTTTAAGTAAATCCTATAATCTTGCTAATTGATCTCTTGCTCTAGAATAATCGGATGGTTGATATGCACCTCCGCTCATCGGAGAATCTTCCGATGCCGCCATGTCAATGTATCTTTGGTCTTTTTTCTATGCCTATGCAATTTCCTTAATAAGATCTAATGTTTGTTTCTTAACATCAGCTAACTTTTTAAAATCGTCTAATTCGTTTTGAGCCTATTGTAACTATGTTTGAACAGAACCAATACTAGAACCAACACCAGATGTGTCAATCTACGGAATAGTAAAACCACTATCCTATAGATCTTTTAATTTGTTAGCCGTTTCAGTATATGAATTTAACAAATCAGACATCTATTGTTTTAAATCAGTAACAAAAGATGCAAGGCTATTTTGTTTTCCATTACCACTAAAATCAAATGCTTCAGATAATGTTTTAGCACTATTTTTAATATCATCAATTGATGTTTTAAGTTCATCAAATGACTATTTCATATCTCCAGTGAAAGATTTGAAATCAACATCCTTAAAAGATGTTTTGAGTTCACCCATTTCTTGAGTGATTTTTCCAATACTTCCACTTAATTTCTCAATCTGCTGACCAAAGCTTTTGTCTACATTAGTTTTTAATTCTACTTTGTCGAATTTTCCTTTTAATTGGTCAATCTATGCTAGAGCATCTTTTACTTCAGCTCTAATCTTTATGACATATTCTCTAATTTGATCTCCTGCCATATTGCATTATACCTCCATATTTATAATCACTTTCAAATGAGAGGTATATACAATACCTCTCAAATACTATGCGCTACCATATCAGCCACCATACCACCTCTTTGGTATCCCCAAGTATTAACAAATTCAGACATCGCTTCATGAGGAGATCCAGAGATCCAAACACCTACCGGAGCAGTATTAATCGAAAACTCTCCAATATGTCCTATATATCCAGGTGGTAAACCACGATTACTATAATTCCAAATATAATCAAAGACTTTAGATGCTGGAAAGACTGCACCTGTTGAATTTATATATCCATCCATATTCATTGGACCAACAAGAATAGTAGCAGCAAAGCCATGTGTTCCAACTCCAGAAACTCCTTGTGGCAATAAGCTTTTACGTATATTCCCAGTCCTTCTATAACCATGAGATGTCCCATGCCACAATCTACCATGCGCATAATTCCAATATTCATATGATGTTACTGGAGTATATCCTGCGTAAAAATCATCGATAATTGCTTTGTGTGCTTCCTATAAATCCTATAAAGCAATCTAGGCAACACCTCGTGCTATTTTATTTGCATCTCGTCCTACGGCAATCTTTATACTATTGATTATTCCATCCCAACTATCAGCCATATGAATACTCCATTTCTGCCAAACAATTATTCATGATTGCACTACATATTTTATATTCTCTCTCAAAAGTGGAGAGTAATGGCTCAATAAATAAGTTTTGACTTAATGTATCATAATCGGGTATGCTTACTTCGAGATTTGTGTATGCTTTCAATAATTTGATAATAAATAACCGATTTCGATATGGCCAACATGGTTTCAAGTCTTTGGTTTCTTCTATAGATTCTAATACTAGTTTTATTTTTTCATCGTATGGCAAATATGATTTTGGCTTTATCAAGTCAACAATACACTGTAGCGCATCATCTGAAGTAATCTTTCCATTTTTGGTTCTGGTATTAAAGAGCGTAATAAAATTATTCACCTTCATTTTCAACACCACCTGTCTTTGGGATTAATTGAGATATATTATTCGTTAATTCCTCAACATCAATATCTTTTACCTTTTGACTAATTAACTCTAAAGCCTTACTGATCATATCTGCAACCTGAGAATAAATTGCATTAATTGTAATCGCAGGATTTGTTTCTGTGCGAACATAATCATCAACACGCTCATCAAGAATCCTTTCAAATTCTTCATACTCATTACCTAGTATATTTTTAAGATTATCTAATTCATCTTTATAACATAATTGATCAAAGCCAGATAAACCATTTTCATCTGTAATTCCCATATCTATATTTGTGATTGATTCAATAAAAACTTCTGTGGCAATTCTGCGAAGCATAGATGTATTTAATCCACCAATTGTATTAACCAATCCAGATATAATTTTTGATACAATAGACATCTTCTCGTCAAATGGTATATATGAAGCTGTCAATAAACTATTATCCTCTAAGTAATCCATAACGCTAATTTTATTATTATCCATATCATAATCTCCTTTGTATTTCACATATTTAAGTATCATTTCTATCACAAGAATAAAAAAATGAGCCGTTAATACATAAGTACAAACAACTCATCTATAATTATTCATCCAAAGCGGAGAGTATAATATTACATGTTCTCCGCAGTTCATCTTTCGCATATTTAGTTACACTAAAATCTTTAATTAAAGCCTATGCTAACTAAAGATCGAAATGATCAAGAAAAAAATCCTCTTCATCTGTCGTTTCATTATCAGGATCTGTCTTGATCTTTTCATATATTCGTTCACACTCATTTAAGCATGCATGAGTGTGTTTATAATAATCATTCATTTCTTTTCCTCTCTTTTCATATTAATATATGCTTGTCCTATAAGAATTGCATCAGAGATGTTATCATCTATCCCTGATATATTGAACAAATCATTTACTTTTGAAATCGACCATGCCTTTAAATCATCTCTCTTGCGTGGTAGTTTTTCTCTTGCATATTTAACAGCAGCTCTCCATTGTGTCGGTCGGAGAGAGCAGTAGTGAATTCCAGCCTAAAGACATTGCCCATATACTGCACCTAGAATCATTGTTAACATTCGTTGAGTTTGAGGATTTCTAGGAACCACCATTTCTTCAATAACTACAACATCTGGTTTATACTATTGCATTAGTATAAATATTCCTGAAACCATTGCCATCATTCTTAGACCAGAATCTTTGATTGAAGATTTGTCAATAGAAGAGTAGTAGGTCAGATTATTATCATCCTGAACTGCGTAACCAGATACTTTAGTACTAGTATCCAAACTTAAAACTTTCATTTTATCTACCTCACCAAATTATATGAACGCTTCATCTGATTCATCTTGTCCTGCTGGACGAATGATATATGCGGATTCAGTTGTTTCAACACTTTCATGTCCTAACAACTTCTGAGCCACTTTAGCTGACTTATGATCATAAACAACCAGATTTGTTGCTCTTGATTCTCTAAAAAGGTGAGGGTTTACACGACGACCTACAATATCAGTTAATAACCCAGAACACCAATCATTGAATGTTGTTTCGGAAACCTGCCTAACACCCGTACTATCCTTAATAACGAACATATAAGGGCAATCATCATCCCCACGTTCTTCGACCCATTTGCGCAAAGCATCCATCTCGTCCTATCCAAATTTCAACTGACGTTGCTTACCTACAATGGATGGGCCTTTACACCTAATAGTATGGGTAAGATATGACTTTGATACACCACGTTGTTCAACACCATTTTCATCGACATAAGTTATCTCTTTCTCCTGGGGCTTATAGTCTACGACTTCTTTAAGCAGCTGTCTGGATTCAGCCCTACGACATCCAGTACCATACGAAAACTTAACCCAAGCAAGTTTTTGCCATTCTCCCATCTCTTCAAGTTTATGACAAAGGTTATTGTATTCTTCTGGGGTTAATGGTTCTTTTTCATGAACAAAACCAGTCTTAACAACCTTCATACTAGATGTAACAAAACTACGAAATGTTGGATACTCATCTTCATAATACTCAACGATATAATTACAAAATGAACTACAAATAGACTTTTTCATTTTTATTGCCGACTCCGACAATCCTCTATTTGTTAAATAATTCAAATATCTAATAAATTCTTTCTTTTTAATCTCTACACAATTTTTGTCTTTAAGATTCTCTTTTACCCACCAAAAGAAAATGCGCAAACATGAAACATATTGCACTTTGCTTTTTGCGGATAACTCTATCTTATAGTCAAGAAACTCTTGAACCATATCTCTATTAAATTTATTGACTTGCGACCACATTTCCTCTGTGATTTCGTCACTATGCTTCGCTGTCTGTCCCAATGTTGTCACCTTCTTCCTTTACCAATTCATATGTAATAACAACTGGAAGTAACACTAATTCTCTATCAGGCAT
>Ga0256404_1007370_pt1 | contig 17462 bp, 26 predicted proteins | sample RumenRJG_01DNA_FD_185990 | JGI IMG/M metagenome (GOLD analysis project Ga0256404, IMG submission 185990) | Bovine rumen microbial communities from Lethbridge, Alberta, Canada - RJG_01 | ecosystem: Host-associated > Mammals > Digestive system > Stomach > Rumen | place: Canada: Alberta | collected...
AACTTGCGTGGAAGAACTATGATTTTGATGCTATTGAAAGGCTTGATAAGGAAGACCTTATCATTAATCCAAAGAATAAGTATGCATATCTTACGGAGAAGGGCCGTGAGAGGGCAAGGCGTATGCTGTCAGAACTTGATGTAAAAGAACCGGGGATATATAAACGTTTTGAGTTTTGTGAAATCAAACCTGAGTTATCAGATGAAGTTGTGAAGATCGAACAGATATGCTTCCCTCCAAATGAAGCATGCACCTTTGGCCTTGCAGCATGGACACTGCTCAGATTCAGGACGAAATGAAGCCATGTACTCACTAAATAGTGACTTTCCGGATTTTTTTACACCAATAAGGTTGCTATTTATAAGGTTCTTCCTTATCATAAGATTGTGTTTTGTATATCAAGTTTCTTGATTACATTCATGTGAGGAAGAGCGGATCGTGCGAGGATGGGCTCTTCCTCTTAATTTTTGTATAGGTATCGTCTTGATTAAGTATACTAAAAAGAGTGCCGTAAAAAACAGCACTCTTGTATAGGCATAAAACAGATATTCAGAAATTAATTCGACGCTTATTTGCTGTCGGAAGAAAACCTAATTTGCGAGGTTACACTCGAGGACGGAAGAGACTTGTTTTGACATGCCATAAGGAAAAGATAAAAATGTACAGGAAATTTGGATTCGATGACCTGGGAGAGTCCGCATCCGAGTGGGGCGGTGAAAAATGGCATGAGATGGAGATAAGACTTAATTTCTAGATGAATTGAGGCGACAATGTATATACAGTATCAGAACTAAGAGAATTTACGAAGCGCCAGAGGAAAACGACGGGATAAGGATCCTTGTTGACCGGTTATGGCCAAGGGGGATAAAGAAAGAATCATCTGAAGTAAAAGCATGGGAAAAGGAAATTGCGCCATCTAATGAGCTTCGGAAATGGTTTAACCATGATGCGGAGAAATATCCTGAATTTCGAAGGAAGTACATGGAGGAGCTTGATGCTTCAGAGGATGCTGAGAAGTTGTTGGAATTCGTAAAAGAGCATATCAAATCTGATAATATCACATTGCTCTATGCTGCAAAGGATGAAGAACATAATAATGCTTTAGTGCTTATGGATTGGCTTAATCTTAGCAGAAATTCTTAGAATAAGCATTGCAATATTCTGATGGTCTCTTTTACAACCTAAATAAGCGAGAAAGCCCACGGTTTTAACCGTGGGATGAGAGCGCATTAAACCAAAGATGATATTTTCAGCCAAAATACTGAAGATATCGTCTTTTTTATTTGACTCATGTGTATATTATATGCTATATTATACACATGAAGAATGAGTATAAACATACAAGAACTACTGTATCATTGATAAACTATCATCTTGTGTTCTGCCCAAGATACCGTAGGAAGATTTTTAATATTCCCGGTGTCGAAGAGCGATTCAAAGAACTGACTTCAATTGAATGCCAGACGCACAATATAGATATCCTTGCCATGGAATGTCATATAGACCACGTCCACATGTTTGTGAGTGTATATCCTCAACAAAGTATCCCTGATATTGTAAAACAAATCAAAGGCGCTACATCACATAAGCTGCGTGAAGAATTCTCGCAGCTAAAAAATATGCCGTCTTTATGGACACGTTCATATTTTGTCAGCACAGCAGGTAATGTCAGCTCTGAAACTATAGAATGGTATATCAATACACAAAAAACGAGGGATTAGATGCACGTACTTAGACTGAGTCTTGCGACAACCGAATATGATGAACAGGTACTTGCAGACCGCTATTTTATGATATCCCATATCCATAACGTCGTAGTCAAGCATGCAAAGAAACTGCTCAGACAGCTTGACTACAACAGGGAATATCAGGCCTCAAAGGATGAATATACGGCACTTTTCAAGGAAAAGAAGGCTGCTGAGAGCAGCCACTCCAGATTCCCAAAAGAGAAATCTAATCGGATGAAGGAGCTTTCTGGTGTCATGTACAGCATTCGGCAGGAAATCGGGTTTTGCAAGGCAGGTCTTGAGTCCTATATCAAGATCTGTGGCAGGAAGTACAAAAAGCATATCTCTTCACAGCAGGTGCAGAAGGAAGCTGACCGTGTATGGGACGGTGTGGAGAAGGTATTGTTCGGTAACGGAGAAGAGCTTCATTTCAAGAAATACCGGGACTTTGACACCATCTGTGGCAAGTCTGCTACTAACGGGATCAAGTTCGACAAGGAATCGTTTAGTATCGAGTGGAACGGACTACATATAAGGTGCAGGCTCCCTCGCAAACACAAGGATGTTGAAGCAGGAATGCCATACATCATGGAATCTATCGATCATAAGGTTTCCTACTGTGAGATAAAAAGACGAATGTTTCCCAATGGCTGGCACTACTATCTGAATGTATACCTTGAAGGGGATGCTCCGAGAAAACTAAAGACAGTTGGCGATGCAGATAATCGGACAGGACTTGACCTCGGAACATCGACAGCCGCTACAGTATCGGACAACATGGCGACATTGGAAGAGCTTGCTCCTAAATGTTATGAGTTCAACAGAAAGATACGTAACGTGTCAAGGCACATGGATCGGTCAAAACGTGCTTCTAACCCCAATAAATACAAGCCTGACGGTACCATCGACAGAACGAATAAGGATAAGTGGGTGCTCTCAAAGACCTATCTCAAATCTCGTGACAAGCTCAAATCATTGTACCGGCAAAAATCCGAATATATTAACCAGTCACACAGACAGTACATCAACAGACTGATAACTGACTCGATAAACTTCATCACGGAAAATATGAACTTTAGTGCCCTTCAAAAGCGTTCGAAGAAGAAGGCTGAGCGTTCGGACAAGGTCTCTGTTGTGGCAAAGAAGGACTGTACTGAACAATCCATCCGTAAGTTCAAAAGAAAGAAACGTTATGGTTCATCTATGAACAACCGCTCACCATCAAGATTCCTTGTACTGCTGGAACAAAAGGTAAAGTTATATGGTGGTGCATTGTATAAGGTGGACACATGGAACTTCAGAGCGAGCCAGTACGACCACACAACGGACACAAACACCAAAATCAATATTAGCGACAGGTTTAAATCGATAGACGGACATGAGGTACAGAGGGACTTATATAGCGGGTTCCTGTTAAAGAACAGCAATGGAAATCTGAATCACCCTAACAGAGAGAAATGTATATATGAATTCGACAGCTTCATTAAGCTGCACGATGAGTTGATAAGTAATATGAAGGCTGATGGTAAGAGCATGAAGGCGTGCTTCGGTTTTTGAGCATAAAAATACTGCCCGGAATACCGGACAGTATTGTACAGCTACTAATATTTTTTTAATGGTCCAGACGTAGACCATCCTTTTGGAAAGTAGGTACACGCGTATCGAATTCTCGGGTAAACACTGAAATAACCGGTCATATCCTGCCCTATATGGTCAGGTGGAATCGGGTGAATCTAAGTGAGAATCCCACGGATTTATCCGTGGGAGTACGTCAAAATAATAAACACGTATGGAGGGTGTGGTTTATGAGAATGAAAACGATAATTTCTGGTTTAATGGCAGCTGCGTTATCGGCTGGAATGACCCTTACTGCATTTGCCGGCTCATGGGGAAAGAATGATACCGGTTGGTTTTACCTGAAGGATAACGGCCAGTATGCTACAAATGAATGGGAGACAATCGACGGTAAATACTATTATTTTGACGGGAATGGATACATGCTGTCAGACATAACAACACCTGATGGATACACTGTGAATGCAGATGGCGCATGGACAGAAAATGGTATTGTACAAATCCAGCAAAGCATTGATCCATCAATCTTATATTCAGATACGGTTAAAAATCTTATTTTGTATGTTTGGGATGGAGCAGCACAGGATAGATATTTGAGTTCAGGTTTTCAGCATATGATCTATGATCCTCTGTATTTTACAGGTGCAGGAGCAAGCGACACACAAAAAAAGGCTATTCTTTATAGAGTTGTTACAATTATGTCGAAAGAAACGGGAGTTCCTAAAGATGAACATTATCAATATAATGTTTCAAAAGAACAGGCTGATGCCATTCTCTCGGAGTCAATAGGCGCCAGCTATAACGGAAGTGGCGACGGAATTCATGCTGGTGATTATGGATGTTCATGGCCGATAGATTCCGTTACATCAATAAGCAAAATCAGTGATGATATTTACGTTATGGCAGGTTTGATTGGATATGAAGATGACCAAGGTGAAAAAGATCTTACCAATTTTTATGCAACCGTTAAGCTTAATCCATCAAGCCGATATGGAATCACGATTCTTTCTCTCCAGACGGGATTCTGATATAGAAATAAAATTCAGTATCAACCCATAGTTTATTTCGACTAGTAAAAAAAGAGTAGATCTTCCAAACAGGAGATCTACTCTTTTCTGTTAAATGAATTTTTCTTAGAAAGGACTTTTTCAAAAAACATATATAATCCTCTGGTGCCACTTGATGATCACTCTTTATAGTCAGTGAAGTATCCGTGGTCAAAGTCATCAAGTGCAGCCTCAAGGGCCCATCTGTCTTTCAAAAGCTTGATGATCTTCTTTTTTGAATGTTTCTTGCTTTTCTTTTTTACAAATTTTGAAACCAGGTCGAGGGCATGGTTCCGTCCATCAAGATATCTTACGTCACAACTCATAGTTTTGCTCCTTTTTCTTTTTAGCTTACCCCAGGACAAAACAAGAAAACATTCTCGTATTGGGTGAGAACTCACCCAAAACTGGAAAGTTAGCTAAAGTTTTTTAACTCACAAAAGTAACAATGTGTCGATTAATACTGATTGAATATATGGTATGATTGGAAAGTAAGTGTAAGGATTTATTGAAAAAAAGAAGTCACTGCCGGAGGTGTTTAAGTGGGAAAAATAAAAATGGTATTGTTTGATCTGGATGGTACATTGCTGCCAATGGATATGGAAGAATTTACAGGTGGGTATTTCAAGCTTCTTGCATCCAAGGCTGCTCCACGTGGTTATGATCTTCAGTCTCTTGTAAAAGCTATCTGGCACGGTGTTATGGCAATGGTGAAGAACAATGGATCCTGTAAAAATGAGGACGCATTCTGGGATGACTTTGCTTCTATATACGGGGAGGATAAGGCGGTAGAGGATCGCCCGTTATTTGATGAATTCTATAGAAATGAGTTCAAGGATGCAAAGAAATTCTGCGGTTATAATCCGAAGGCTGCAGATAAGGTGCGATGGATAAAGAATCAGGGTTTCCGCATTGCCCTTGCAACTAATCCGCTGTTTCCTTCTATTGCGACGGAAACACGTATACGCTGGGCTGGATTGGAACCTGATGAGTTTGAATTCTTTACGACCTATGAGAACTCAAACTTCTGTAAACCAAACCTTGATTATTACCGTAAGGTGCTAGAGAAGGCTGGCTTAAATGGTGAGGAATGCCTAATGGTTGGAAACGATGTTGGTGAAGATATGGTTGCGGCGGAGCTTGGTATGAAGGTGTTTTTGCTGACTGACTGCATGATAAATAAGGAAAATAAAGACATTAATCAATATCCTCATGGGGGCTTTGAGGAACTTAAAAAGTATATGGAAAAGGAAATAATAGCAGAATAAAACCTTGAATGACCTCAGAATTGGAGAAATTAAGTTAATGGACAAGGTGTTCAATCTTATAAAGAGCATACTGAATGGGGTTATTATATCTGGGATGATCATTTTCGTAATAGGCTTGTATTACCTTATCATAAAAGCTGGTATTCCGTATCAGGATCCGACGGAGGAACTTAGAATTCAGTATGCAATCAATATGGGTATTGGGGAAACGCTTATTGGAAATGGATTTTTAGTATTTATCCTGGGACTCATTGGAAGAATAATCGCATTAGTATTAGGGCGAAAGACACATAATTGAAAATAATATGAAATATATAGGAATGCCACTAGAGATGGGAGATATTACATATGCAGAAATACGGGAAGCTTGCATTTAAAGATGATGAGGTAACTTATACCTATAGAGACACCGAATACAGATTAGCTTTTCATCCATATGAGCCATGCTTATATATATGCAGAGGTGATGATATTAAATACGTTCTGCATAACGCCTTTACAACATATCAATTAAAAGAAGCATTTACCGAAGGTAAAACAGTCAATGATTTTGGGCGTGAATATGATGAAGAGGGATTTTGTAAGGTTCTGGCAGCATTTTTGGACAGCGGCAGGACAGATATGGATTTCTTTTATGCGGCAAAGCTTGTAAAGGAAGATTAAAAGAAAAAGAGGAAAATATAAATTATGGACAGGGAACAAACAGCGAGAAATTATCATAATAGTGGGATTAATTGCGCAAATTCAGTTTACAGTGCATTTAGTGATAAAGTAACCGGTACTGCACCGGCACCAAGAAGTATAGACGGAAAGTGTGGCGCGGTTCTTGCCGGAGAAAAGATACTTTCCCAGATGGGACTTGATACTACTTCTTTTGATGAGAAATTCATGGAACAGTTCGGAAGCCTCAAATGTGCTGAGTTAAGGAAGGCAAAGCATCCATGTAATATTCTTGTCGGTGAGGCAGCAAAGCTTGTAGAAGATATGATGTGACTGGAAAGTATCTCATAATCAGATCAGAGAGGGTAAGTATGCTTTTTGTTCTTGAGTTGATTGGAACCATTGCTTTTGCAATTTCTGGAGCTATAGTCGGAATTCAAAAGAAAATGGATATTTTTGGAGTCGCTATCCTTGCAATGACTACTGCAGTCGGCGGCGGAATTATACGTGACATAATCCTCAACATAACGCCTCCCGCAGCTTTTAGAGAGCCGGTATTTACGATCATAGGGATAGTTGTTGGTATAGTTGTATTCTTTTCTGCAAAAAAACATTTTCAGGTACGTAATCAAATATTCTATGAGGTCCTGCTCCGTAACATGGATTCTTTAGGTCTTGGACTTTTTACAGTTATTGGCATTGAAACGGCGTATACATATGTTGCGGAGACAAATGTCTATCTTGCCGTCTTTGTAGGAGTAATTACAGGTGTCGGCGGAGGAGTTATGCGTGATGTACTGGCGGGAAATATGCCATACATTTTCACTAAGCATTTTTATGCCTGTGCGTCACTGATTGGGGCAGTAATCTGTTCGCTTTGCTGGTCATATCTCGACTCTATTTCATCCATGCTGCTTGGTGCAGTAATCATTATCGTTCTTCGCAACATGGCAGCACATTATAGGTGGAGCCTGCCGAAGATAGAGTGACTTCGTATGTCACAAGGAGATGCAATATGCGCCTGTTCATTGCGATAAACTTTAATGAAAACATGAATTATGCTCTTTTAAAGATGCAGAATGGTTTAAAAAGATCTGGAGTAAAAGGCAGTTTTACCCGTGAGGAAAACCTTCACATGACAATGGTGTTCATCGGTGAGAATGATGATCCCAGGATCATTGAGAAAATAATGCGTAATGTGTCATTTAAAGCTTTTACAATCAGGGTATCAGGCTTTAAGTTGTTTAAAGATATGATATTTGCCAATGTAGAGGATAATCCTGATCTAAGTGGCTATGTAAAGAGGCTAAGACTTGCTCTTTCAGAGAACAACATAGATTATGATAGAAAGAGTTTTATGCCCCATATAACGCTTGTAAGACGTGCAAGATTAGCTAAAGATATTCAAGTAGATAATGGCAAAGGTATTGATGAAACAATGAATGTAAACAGGATTTCCCTTATAAAATCAGAACAGGGAAAATATGGGATGATTTATACGGAAATTGGGTATACGAAGGTTAAGTAACTGGCGAGGAATATATCATGAAGATTGCTATCATTTCAGATACACATTCCCTTTTGAGACCTGAAGTAGAGAATAAGATTAAAAATTGTGATTATATACTGCATGGTGGAGACATCGCTTCTAAGGAGACCTTTGAAAGAATAAAGGAAATAGCTCCGGCATATTTTGTAAGGGGAAATGCTGACAAGGACTGGGCCAAGGAAATTCCTGTCGAGCAGGATATTGAGCTTTCAGGATATCGTTTCTATATGGTCCACAACATAAATCATATAAGAGAAGACTTGTCCGGCATTGATTTCGTGGTATACGGTCATTCCCACAAGTATGAGAACCGAGAGAAAGACGGATTAATATATTTAAATCCTGGCAGCTGTGGCCCGAGGAGATTCACGCAGCCTGTGACTTTTATGATTATGACCATAGATGATGGTTCATACAGTATAGAGAAAGTCGATATCTCACCGATCCTTAAGAAGGGAACGAAGTACCCGCCGGAAAAGGAAATGGATAAGCTCATAAAGAGCATTATAAAGGATATGGAATCTAACCGATCGGTTGATGAGATTTCCAAGCGGAACCGGGTTGAGAAGAAACTAACGGAAGAAATACTGCAGATTTATACCACACATCCGGGGATAGATGTTAGTGGGATATTGGATAGGATGAAAGAATAAGTACAAAACTTATTACATCAGAAGAAGCAGACAACAGCTAAGGGAGGTTCAAATGTATAAAATAGAAACCTTTATACCTAAAGATTCGCTTCAGGATATCAGACACGCTCTGCTTAATGTGGATGCAGGGCATATTGGCAACTATCGTGGATGTCTTTCATATTATCTTGTCACAGGTGTCTGGTATTCCGATGAAGGGGCAAATCCTACGATTGGACAACAGGGTGAATGGAGCGAAGAGCCTGAATTTAAAGTTGAAGTTAATGTTGAAGATTCAAATGTAGACAGGACTGTGGAAGCTATAAGAAAAGCCCATCCATATGAGGAACCTGTGATAAATATTTTGAAGCTTTATTAATTTAGAGGAAAGTTTATGGCATCTAGTAAAGATTATTTGGAATTCATATTAGAACAGCTTTCGGGATTAGATGAAATCTCTTATCGGGCAATGATGGGTGAATACATCCTTTATTATCGTGGTAAAGTGTTCGGTGGCATATATGATAATCGATTTCTTGTGAAACTGACAGAATCTTCTGTCAAAATGATGCCGGATACATCTAAGGAAATCCCGTATGAAGGTGCCAAAGAAATGATACTTGTAGAGGAAGTTGATAATAAGGAGTTTCTCAGGGAATTGGTGGAAGTGATGTATGACGAATTGCCTTCACCTAAAGCTAAGAAACGAAGTTGAGACAATGTGAGAAGCACGATGATAGTTAAATTATCAGAAATAATCAATGCAATAGAAATGATGAACGAATAATCGGAGTGTTTCCTGGATATGGAGACAGGTGAGATCGAGTGGATTGATGATATGACAGTGACACAGAAAGAAAAAGACGAAATCTGCGACCGTTTGGATGAGCACGGGTTTTACAGGCTTCCGACATCTTATGATATACATGAATACGATATAATGGAGTCTTTTGTGGATACGCTGTCGGGGCCGGCATATGAGAAACTGGTACGAGCTATTCAAGGGAGAGGTGCATTCAGACGTTTTAAGGATACGGCGTTCGATCTCGGAATTGATCAGCAGTGGTATGCTTATCAAGCTGACGCATATAAGCGGATTGCTGCAAGATGGTGCGAGGAAAATGACATAGAATATGAATAATGATTATCGTTAAGAGGAACTATGACTTTTTCAGATGATTTTTAGATTAGCTCCATGGAGGAACTAATAGAACTTATAGATGAGGCGGGCTTTGTCCCGTTCTTTTCGAATGGGATAAAAGGTTTTTCATTAGAGGAACATATTGCGCCGGGATGCTGGTATGACGATGCTGACAGTGAATTCTGGCCGGCATGGGAATGGAAAGGCCCTGTAATAAGAAAAATAAAATGTGCCTATGGGAAATTCCTCAGAAACAAGGCCATGTATATAAGCCCCAAGTGGTTCCCTGACTTTGCGAACTTCAGAAGACATGGGTATGATTTTGATGCAAGATACGATGATGGTCTTGCATCATTTTATGACAAGGAACTTTTTGAGCTGCTGGATCTGAAGGCGCCTGCCTTATCGAAGGATCTCAAGAAGGATGGCGGTTACGGAAAGAATGGTAAAAAGGGCTTCGACACCATAATCACAAGGCTTCAAAAACAATGCTATGTGATCACAAGCGATTTTTGCTATTCTACAGATAAGTACGGTAATAAATACGGCTGGGGAATAGCGGAGTATTCAACTCCCGAAAAGTTCCTTGGAAAGAAGTTTAAAAATTCAGTCTATAAGCGGACACCGGAGGAATCCTACGTCCGCGTATTAAAGCAGCTTAAAAAGATATTACCGGACGCAGAACAAAAACAGATTGAAAAGATCCTTAGGTAACTAAGGACAGAGGATATATATGATTATCAATAGAGACGATGATGATTCACGGATAATACATGTCCGTTATGGAATAATAGTAGCTAACAAAAAACACTCAAGATTTGTTATTGTAAGAACTGATACAGAGGACTACCCATTGGTTTTCTTAAAAGAGCGGTCAGATGATGAAAAATATGAATATGACAGCTACTACATGCTGTATAAAGCAGCACTTACGGCAAAAGAAGCCGATAAGATTCTGGACCTTCTTAAGGATAATGATAAGAGGAAAGCAAATACACTGTTAAAGAAGTATTTTAAGGAAGATGGTTTATTATGTGAGTTTGCAGGACCGGTAAGACTCGATGATGCTGTTCCTGATACATGGTATGATGTGTGGAAGGAAATAGAGGGACCGGTAACTTTTCGGAGAGACCTGCCTGGTTACTATGAAGCTGATGTGATAGAACAGGATATGTTTTAGAGGAAGCGATATGTCAAGATACGTAGTTTTTGATGTTGAGACACCAAATCATCTCAATACTAGGATGAGCGCAATAGGTATTTCTGTTATTGAGGATGGAAGAATTACTGAAGAATACTATACTCTGGTGAACCCCGAGCAGCCATTTGACTATTTTAATATACAACTAACCGGAATCAGTGAACAGTCAGTAAAAGATGCGCCTAATTTCCCCATGCTTTGGGCCAAGATTGAACCCATTATGAATAGCGGAATGCTTGTGGCTCACAATGCGGTCTTTGATCTTGGGGTTCTTAAGCACTGCCTTGAGGGATACGGTATAGATTGGAAACCTTATGTCAGATATATGTGTACTGTTCAGATGGGGAGAAGGCTGCTTCCTGGCATCAGTCATAAGCTTAATGTCCTGTGTGATTATTATGGGATAAGCCTTAATCACCATCAGGCCGATAGTGATTCCCGGGCATGCGCAGAGATACTTCTAAGGTATTTTGAGTCAGGTGCTGATGCTAAGAATCATATCAGAACATATTCTTTTAGGAAGGAGTAGTCCGTGAATAAAAAGCAGGGCAATAACTGGACTGCTTACCATGACAAAGACAAGAACCGGTACTTTGCAGAGATAATATACACCAGTCGCGAAGGTCGGGAGCAGTACAATTACGAAATCACACAGGATATTTATAATCGGCTGGGTACATTTAATGATGACATAGAAAATGAAAGACTGATAAGAACCGCAAAAATGACCTACTCTTTTGAAAACACAATGTACGGTACTCTAGGACCGGAGAGGACGGTCTGGGATGAAGAAGCCAACGAAGCTATGAAGGATAGCGTAAAAAAGATAGATAATAAAAAAGGAAAAAGAGGAAAATAACACGATTATAGATAATCCCTAAAGGAATCATTTTTGATGCAGAAAATCAGATGCGTAGTAGAGAGAATCACATATCAGAATCCTGAGAATGGGTACTCGGTTCTTAAGTGCAAGGTAAAGGATTATACAGAACTGGTCACAATCATTGGCAACATGCTTGATGTCAATGTGGGATCAGTTCTTTTGGTGCATGGAAACTGGAAGGTCGATACAAAATACGGTAAACAGTTTATGGCGGATACCTGGGAGGAGACACTTCCCGCAACTGTTTACGGCATGGAAAAATATCTAGGCTCAGGACTTATAAAAGGCGTAGGTCCAAAGTTTGCACAAAGGATCGTTCGAAGATTTGGAATGGATTCCTTTACTGTGATTGAAGACAACATTGAGCTTCTTATAGAAGTTGAGGGAATTGGAACCAAGCGCATACAGATGATAGCTGAATCCTGGCAGAAACAGAAAGAGATAAAGAACATCATGCTGTTTCTTCAGGAGCATCAGGTCAGCACCTCCTATGCAGCAAAGATATTTAAGCAATACGGCAATGAAAGCATTTCTGTCATGAGGGAGAATCCATACAGGCTTGCGGATGATATCTGGGGCATAGGTTTTAAGACGGCGGACCAGATCGCAATGAAGCTTGGCTTTGGTAAAGAGTCTTATGTACGTCTCCGAAGTGGACTTATGTACACATTATCTGAGCTTTCAAATGATGGCCATGTATACGCTGAAAGACGGCAGCTCATAGACCGGGCAAAGGAACTTCTTGAGGCATCAGAAGAAACAGTCATATTTACTCTTGATGACATGATAAAGAAGGAAGAGCTGATATTTGAACAGAGTATCTCTAAGACAGATGCTGATGGAAACAGTATTATCCCGATATATCTTCCGCCTTTTTACTATGCAGAAATCGGCGTTGCATCAAAGTTAAAGAAGCTTAGTGATTCCCCGGCAGGAGATGAGCTTTATACAAGGCTTACCGAAGCAAGAAAGAAGACCGGAAACAATGAATTATCAGTTGATGTTGGAGCCATAGAGAAGATAACAGGAATGTCTTATGATGACATTCAGGTAGAGGCCATAAGGAAGGCTGCTACAGCAAAAGTAATGGTGCTTACAGGTGGTCCCGGTACTGGGAAGACCACAACAACACATGGGATCATCTCGGCTTTTAAGGCATACGGACTAAAGATCCTTCTTGCAGCGCCTACAGGCCGTGCTGCCAAAAGGATGACAGAAGCAACAGGGATGGAAGCAAAGACCATCCACAGACTTCTTGAGTTTAAACCGCCTGAAGGTTATCAGAAGAATGAAGAAAATCCTCTTGAAGGTGATGTTTTGATAATAGATGAATGCTCCATGATAGACATTATCCTGATGAACTCCCTTCTTAAAGCAATCCCGGCAACCATGAGACTTATATTGGTTGGCGACATTGACCAGCTTCCGTCGGTGGGTGCCGGTAATGTCTTACGGGATATCATAGATTCCTCTGCATTTCCTGTGATAAGACTAACCCGGATCTTCAGACAGGCGCAGACAAGCCGTATCATCATGAATGCCCATAGGATTAATGATGGTAAGATGCCGGACATAAGTAACGGAAAGGATACGGATTTCTTCTTTATCCAGAATGAGGATGCCGAGGCAGTTTCCGGTGAGATCGTTAAGCTTGTTAAGAACAATCTTCCGAAATACTACCATGTGGAGCCTTCGCAGATACAAGTGCTTACTCCAATGCAGCGAGGAGTTGTCGGAGCCACAAGTCTAAACCTTTCACTTCAGGAGGCACTTAATCCGGCAGAGGAAGAGATCTTCATTAAGGATAGGGGCAAAGTCACCATGCCGAAGCCTAGTCTTCACCGTAGTGGTTATATCTATAGGGCAAACGACAAGGTGATGCAGGTAAAGAATAATTATGACAAGGAAGTCTTTAACGGAGACATCGGTATCATTGAGTCTGTAAATGATACAGACAGGACCCTCAAAGTTGATTTCGATGGTCACATAGTAGAGTACGATGTTACTGAACTTGACGAGCTTGTCCATGCATATGCCACAACCATACATAAGGCACAGGGTTCAGAATATCCAATCGTTGTTATGCCTATCCTAATGAACCATTACATCATGCTCCAGAGGAATCTTATCTACACAGGGATAACTCGTGCAAAAAAGATACTTGTTCTGGTGGGGACGAGGAAAGCTCTGTCCTATGCTGTTCGGAATGTGACAGTCAGTAAGAGAAATACCATGTTGAAGGAAAGGCTGTCCGGAGGAAAAGTGAAACATAAAACGGAATGCTAAAATCCATCTTAAGGGCAGCGCGTTTCTGTCTGCGACAACATAAAGGATTTTATTAATGAATGATCATATTCGGGTTTTAAAAAATAGAAATGTGGTAAAAGGATACAAGGAATATTTCTTTACTCGGAGTGAAGCTGAAAATGCCCTCCGCTTTCATAGGAGTATTCCGTGCTATAAGGAAACGGCATTAAAATCATTCTCGTCAACCAGTGAAAAATATGGTGTCGGGGCAATACTTGTAAAGGATGAGTCGGAAAGATTCGGACTTAATGCATTTAAGGGTCTTGGCGGGAGTTATGCCATATTCAGAATACTGTGCGATTATTTTGGGATGGATCATAGGACTTCAGTATATGAAGATTTTCAGGATCCTGAAATACGCATAATGTGTGAGAAGATTGAATTTGTAACGGCAACAGATGGAAACCATGGAAAGGGTGTAGCATGGGCCTCAAGAATGTTTGGGTGTAAGTCGCACGTGTTGATGCCTAAGGGCTCTGCCGATTCAAGAAAACAAGCAATTAAAGAAGTGGGGGCAAGTTCTGTTATAATTACAGATCTAAACTATGATAAGACAGTTTCATTGGCAAAGAAGTTTGCCAATGAAAACGGATGGATCTTGGTTCAGGATACCTCATGGGAAGGATATGAGGATACTCCCCGTCACATCATTGAAGGGTATCTTACAATGGCTCAGGAAATCATCGGACAGATGGGCGAAAAGAAACCGACCCATGTATTTCTGCAGGCAGGAGTAGGTGCCATGGCCGGAGGCATAACCGGATACCTTATGGATATCTTCAAGGATGATCCGCCGATCATTACTGTTGCAGAACCTGAAACGGTAGCATGTGTATATCTTTCTGCGGAAACGGCTGATGGCAGACCACATTCCGTTGAGGGTGATCCTGAAACCATCATGGCCGGACTTAACTGTGGAACACCTTGTAGCATCACATGGCCGGTTCTAAGAGATGCAGTCTCATTTTACTGTGCTTGCGATGATTGTATAACGGAAAGAGGCATGCGAGCTTATGCGTTTCCGGAGCATGGGGATCCGGCTGTTGTTTCCGGGGAATCCGGTGCCGTGACGTACGGACTGCTCCTTGAATTACTTAAAGACCGGGAGTTAAGGAATATCTGGAATATAGATGAAAACTCAACTATTTTACTTATCAACACTGAGGGAGCTACAGATCTAGTTAACTATGAGAAAATCCTTGGCAGGGGGGATGATCAATGAACGCAAAACGAGGATATGTACCTGAGGATGACATGAACTTTTCTGAAGCTTCAATTAAAGATATGCGCTCAGCCTCTCGTCATTTATGCTACCTTATAAACGAAGGATATGATCTTAAACAGGTTTCAACCTTTGTCGGAAATCATTTCATGTTTTCAGAGCGTCAGCGTTTGGCTCTTATGAGAAGCGTGGCTACAAAAGAACAGTTAAAAGTAAGAAAAGAAAAGGAAAAAAATAGAGTTTTCGGAGAGGAAGTATGGATAGATGGTTTTAACATCATTATCACACTAGAGGTAATGCTAAGCGACTCAATCCTGTTTCTCTGTCAGGACGGAACAATAAGAGATCTTGCAGCACTTCGGGGGACATACAGGATAATCCCTGAAACTGAAAAGGCTATAGAGATTTTACTGGGTACTCTTGAGGATCTTGGAGCTGAAAATATCTATATATTGCTTGATGAACCTGTTTCAAATTCGGGAAGACTTAAATCCTTAATTGCTGAAATAGCGGACAACTATAAGATTCCTTTAGATATTCAAGTTCTAAAAGCTGTTGATAAAGAGTTATGGGGGAAAGAAAATGTCATAACATCTGATTCGATAATTCTTGACCATTGCAAAAGCTGGTTTAATCTGATGGATAATTGTGTTAAGAAGCAGAATATTAGACCATTGCAGGTATGGGAGTGGCAGAAGGAGATACAAAAAATATCATGAATACATACGAAGCATATTTAAAACACGAAGCAGGAAACATCATCACAATAGAAGAGTGCATGCAGATTTATTCTAAACTGGTAGAAAGCATTTCTCTATGTAAGCTGGAAGATAAGGATGAATTCTGGAAAGAATTCATTGATCGTGCAGCCAGATATACATATATAAGAAATCAGTGGGAAACCATGAGTACAGAAGAAAAGATGGATGCTGACGATGGACGGACTCAGGCGCATAATGTTGTGATCACTTCTCTTAATACTCTTGCAAGAATAGTAGAGAATGAGGGTGGTGATGCTTCATGGAGGTCACAGCTTGGAGATTACAGGAAGCGTATAGGCGATTTTGCTTGCTTTGTGTCTTATATAACAGGAATATGCAATAGATAAATAAGCCTGATAAATAGCGGCTGACTCACGAAAATGTCATGAGTTAGCCGTTTTTATACTCGGCTCGCTATTTTCAAAACATCAGTTCTTGATATTCAAAAAAATTGGAGTATAATAAGTATCAGAACTTATGTTTGATAAATGAGGTTTTAAAATGAGCAAACGATTTCCTGTTGATGTGATTCTTCAGCACAATACCGACGGTACAATAATACCGATAAGGCTTAGATTTACTAATAATGACGGTGAAAGAGTAGACTATACAATAAAAGGCTACAAAGATCTATCCGGCCAGGAGACAAGAACTATGCCAGATGGGGTATATGTGACAAGCAATGATCTGGTATATCAATGCAAGCTGATCGTTAATAATCAGCAGAGACTTATTTATCTGCATCGGGATCCAAGTGGTAAATCGTGGTTTATGACGGTATGTGCTTAATACAATACCGATATTACAGAGTCACTTAGAATCAATCGGGATTTGTGATGGAAGGGATATATTCTAATGGATAATAAGGGCGAAGTGATTATATATCAGACTTCTGATGGTCTGAGTAAACTGGAAGTAAATCTTAAAGATGAGACAGTGTGGCTTTCTGCAAACCAGATGGCGGTTTTATTTGATAGAGACGAAAAAAACATACGTAAGCATATTAACAATGTGTTTTTAGAGGGTGAACTTATAAAAGAGAACAACACGCAAAAAATGCGTGTTGATGGAGTCAAACAACCTGTCGCATTTTATGGTTTGGATGTAATCATCTCAGTTGGTTACAGAGTAAAATCTCAGCGTGGTACGCAATTTCGAATATGGGCTAATTCTGTATTGAAGGAATATATCATCAAAGGCTTTGCCATGGATGATGAACGCCTGAAGGGAAACGGTGGCGGAAACTACTGGAAAGAACTCTTAGACAGAATCAGGGATATCCGTTCTTCCGAGAAGGTTCTTTACAGACAGGTTCTGGATCTATATGCAACCAGTGTAGACTATAATCCAAGAAGTGATGAATCGATTCAGTTCTTTAAAATTGTTCAGAATAAGCTTCATTATGCAGCCCATGGGCATACTGCAGCTTAAGTAATTTACGAAAGAGCAGATGCAGATAAACCTTTTATGGGACTTACTTCTTTTGCAGG
>Ga0256404_1007371_pt1 | contig 17461 bp, 13 predicted proteins | sample RumenRJG_01DNA_FD_185990 | JGI IMG/M metagenome (GOLD analysis project Ga0256404, IMG submission 185990) | Bovine rumen microbial communities from Lethbridge, Alberta, Canada - RJG_01 | ecosystem: Host-associated > Mammals > Digestive system > Stomach > Rumen | place: Canada: Alberta | collected...
TTTGGTCGGCGCTGAACGCGTGCCACTGGCACGCAGCGCCCCACTTCGTGGGCCCCTCCCTCGGATCGACTCAGTGCAGTCCGATGGGCGGTCTGTGGTCTTCGATGTCCGTGCAGTCGCCGAATTCCACTTCCTCTGTAGGATGCAGGATGTTGATCACTTCCAGCACGACCTTCACCACCTTGCCGTTTTCGTCAAGGCCCTTGACCGCTACGGTGTGCATGGTCTCAGGTACGCGCGGCAGGACCACGAAATCGATCGATGCGACGTCTTCCCTGTCAGCCATTTCCTCTACGACCTTTTCGATCCGGCCGGTGCGAAGCGACTGCATCTTTGCGTTGTGCAGGCTCTCCAGACCGCGGATGCTGATCGTTTTTTCCGGATACTTGCTAGTCGCCGCCACATACATCTTCTTCATGAAGTCCGGAAGCTTTGTGTGCATTAGTTTCATATTGATCCCTCCATCACAGGCCGCACTGCCGCCGCTGTACGGCAGCCCTCAGTCCGGCACTGTGTTAAATAATATACAGCTTACAGCTGATTATTATCTTATCATATCTCAGGGCTGCAATACAGTAAAACTTGGCATTTTTTGCCTTCTTTGTCCTGCCATACGGGCGGATCCGGCCCGCGAAAGGCATCGCCGCATTGTATTTGAGCCTGCTTCTTTCTTTTTTTTACGGTTCCTGTTTACAGTATTTTGTTCTTATTGTTCTTTCTCTGTTTTTACAGAAAATTCACAGTTTCAACAGATTACATAATGTATAATAAAGCCGACAAAAGCAGAGTATTTCCGGCACGTCTTTCACATTTCCTTTACCAGTTTTTCTGCAGGCTTTTTCTGGCTGCAACTTAAACACATAAGCATCACAGCTGCATATTTGTTTTGTTCTCCATCAGCATCATCCTTGCTGTAAATAATCTCTTTTTCAAACGGTAAAAGGCAAACCATTTCAGCAACGCAATTTCAATAAGACCGGGTCGATGTTTCATTGAATAAACCGGGTCATTTCTAAACGACCCTCGAAGGGAGGCTACCACATGCTCGCTGATAAACTGGACTACATCATGAAACTGACCAACACCAAAAATTCGGATCTTGCAAAAGCGCTGAATTTTGATCCCTCCTATGTCAGCAGGATGAGATCAGGCAAACGCGGACTGCCTAACCATCATCCCTTTGTCGAGCCCGCTGCACGTTTTTTTGCACGGCGCGTCACGGAAGACTATCAGAAAAAGAGCCTGTCCGCCGCAATTCTTGACGGAAAGGAATGGCCTGAAGACCTGGATGTCGCCAGGATCGTGATCGGCGCCTGGTTCAATGATGACAGTCCTTCCTACAACGACACGATCACCCGTTTTCTTGAGCGGATGTCCAAAACCGACACACTGGACCCCGCTGCAGCCTATGGGGAGCCCACTGCCGCAGATCTGATGGCCGGCTTCATTCCCGGAGCAGGCGAGCCCGCCGAGGTCGATTTCTTCTACGGCCTTGAAGGAAAGCGGGATGCCGTCTTCAGACTGCTCGAAGAGCTTGTAAACGCAGGAGGTCCCTCAACTCTTCTGATGCATACGGATGAAAACATGGACTGGCTCAGTGAGAGCAAGTATTACTCATCCAGATGGTCTTCCCTGCTGGCGCATTTTCTGAATCAGGGCGGAAAGATCATCATCATTCATACGATCTACAGAAACTTAAGCGACATGCTCAGTGCCATCGAGCGCTGGATGCCGCTGTACCTCACAGGCAAAGTAGAACCGTGGTACTGCCCGCACCTGCGGGACGGCATTCTCCGCAGGACCTTCTTTATCTGTCCCGAAAAGAATCTGGCTCTTGTATCCAACTCGATCGGTCAGCATACGGAACGTGTTCCGAGCATCCTGGTCAGACACCCTGCTGCCGTTTCAGCTTACGAACAGGAGTTCAGGGATTTTCTGGATCTGTGCCGGCCGCTTGCCAGTATCACCCCGCTGAAGTCCCTCTCCGAGGTTCCGTCAGATCTTCGTACGTATGCATTCCGTTTCCAGCTCGCGGATAATCTTCCGAAGGATATCAGACTCTATGTAGACGAAAAGAAAGGCGTTGCCGTCGTACATACTGCTGCTCCCTTCCTGATCATGCACACGGATGAGCCGCATCTGATCCGCGTATTTATGGATTACTGGCTGCTGTATCACAGATAAGGGCAAAGCAGCAAAGGAGCTGCCGCATTAAGAAAGTAACGTACATAAATCCCCTTCTACGGTTCCCCTCCCGCTCCGATTTTTGCTCATAACTCTTAATCAGAGAAGCAAAAATCGTCGCTGCGGGCCGTCGACGTCCGTAGAAGGGGATTTTGTACGCATACATTTTTCTTATGCGGCAACTCCTTATTTCCTGTATCTGTTCAGCATACGGTCACTGATCAGGAACGTTCTTTGATCAGGTCGTTGATCTCTTCTTCCTTTGGCATGACTCTTAAGGCGCCGCGCCTGGTCGTCACGATCGAAGCAGCCGCGTTGGCAAACAGAAGCATTTCCTTTAACTTAGCTTCGGACAGGTTTCCGAGGCTTTTTTTCATTGTCTCGTCTTCGCCAAGCCCCAGCACATAGTGAAGGACACTGCCGCAGAAGGTGTCTCCCGCGCCGGTGGTCTCGATGGTGTTTTCCTGCAGGAAAGGCTCTGCAAATGCCTTTGCGCTGCCGGACCAGGCGATGCTACCATCCTTTCCGAGGCTCATCAGCATCAGCTTCGGCTGATAGGTCTTCCGGATCTCTTCCGCTCCCTTTTCCAGATCCTTCATGCCGGTAAACCACTCGACCTCATTATCGGAGATCTTTAAGATATCGCACTGCCGCATGCCGAAATCGATCATTTTCCGTGCCTCTTCAAGATTCGGCCAAAGCGGCTCCCTTAAGTTGGGATCGAAGGAAATGACCGTATCCGCCTCCTTCGCGGTTTCAAGGGCATACTGCGTCGCGGTCCTTACAGGTTCGTCCGTCATGGAAAGGCTTCCGAAATGGAAGATCCGGCTTCCTCGGATCATCTCCGCCGGGACTTCCTCCTTTGAAAGCATGATATCTGCACCCGGCTGCCGATAGAAGGAAAAGTCACGGTCTCCGCCCGGAAGTGTATGGACAAAGGCCAACGTGGTATGGATCTTCGGATCCGCAAGGAGCCCTTCGGTGGCGATCCCGACCTCTTCGAGCGCAGCCTTCAGCTGATCTCCGAACATATCCTGCCCGACCTTGCCGATGAAGGCGGTCTTGTGTCCCAGCCCGGAAAGCAGCGCCAGCACATTGGAGGGGGCGCCGCCGGGATTTGCTTCCATCAGCGGGTTTCCCTGCGTGCTGATGCCGTTTTCCGTAAAATCAATGAGCAATTCGCCCAGTGCCGTTACATCGTATTGTTTTTTCATTCGTTTCTTCTCCATACTTCAAACAGCCATTCAGATCAGCCTTACGCCGCCGCAGGGACGGATATGGATCTTTCTGCAGGAGCCAAAGCCTAAAACACGGTCCATCTCCTCTTGAAATGCCTCCGCTTCCAAAAGCGGCACATAAGCCTGGATCGTACCGGCAAAGCCTCCGCCGTGCACCCGTACCGCGCCTTTTCCTTCCAGTATCCTCTCTGCAAATGCCAGCGCAAACGCCACATTCTGCCGTGCCGGATCCTCATAGGTATCCACGTTCTGCAGATACTGAAAGGAGGAAGCACCCGATTCCTTCACAAGCTGAAGAAACCGCTCCATATCCTTGTTTTCCAGAGCTCTGATCTGTTCTCTGACCCGGCGGCATTCGGCATAATAATGCAATGCGCGCATGACCGCGCGGTCGCCGGTTTTTTCCCTGAGCTTTGGGATCGCTTTAAGGAAACGGGATTCCTCCACACGGCTTAGCTTTGTTTCCCCAAATTCCCGCGCCACGGCACGCATCTCCTCCGGCACCGCCGCGTAAAACGGCGTAAGCCGGCTGTGATCTCCTCCCGTATTGATCACCATCAGCGCATAGCCGGCGCTTTCAAAATCAAACTGCAGCTGCCGGAGATCCGGCTCCTCTTCGGAGGCAAAATCGATCCCGAGGATGCCCCCGATGCCGCAGCCCATCTGATCAAGAAGCCCGGACGGTTTCCCGAAGTATACATTTTCCGCATACTGTCCGATCTTCGCGATCTCCAAAGGTGAAAATGCGTTCTCGTAAAAAAGTCCGCTGATCACGGTGCCAAGAAGGATCTCAAAGCAGGCGGAAGAGGACAGTCCCGAGCCTCCCGGCACATCCGAAAGCACGTAAGCGTCAAATCCTGCGGGGCCTTTTGCGGTATATGGATACCCGGCTTCTTCTGCCCTTTTCCTGCAGCCACAGATCATGCCCCTGATGAGCGCCGCAGTCGTTCCCTTTTCCTCCTCGATAAGATCCGGATCGGAGGTTTCGATCCTCGTCATCCCGAACTCCGGAGAAAAGAGCCGGATCACTCCGCTCTCATTCGGAACCACGGCAGCCAGCATATCGAGATCCACGGATGCCGTCAGCACCAGGCCGCCCTGATGGTCGGTATGGTTCCCGCCAAGCTCCGTCCTTCCGGGAGCCGAAAAGACCATAAGCTCCGTTTCCGCGTCTGCTGCGAAGTTCTGGCGAAATCCCTGAACAAGCTGCACGATCCGGGACCGGTACCTTTCAAGTTCCTTCGACTGCCTTCCGTAGAGCTTTGTCAGTGTCTGATCGAGCGCGCCGTCAGATACCTTCATGGTTATTTCTCTGATTTTCATCTGTCCTGCGCCCCCTCTGCGGTAAACAGGATCTGTCCTGCCGCGTAATCCTTTCCGGGCGGAAGCACCGGGAGTCCGCCGTACATCAGCGCAGCACCCTCATAGCGCTTCCCGTCTGTATCTGAAATGTAAATGAGTTCCTCCGAAAGTCCTGCCGCCCGGATATACTTTACTTCCATGTTGCCGTGGTTTTCCAGCTGCACATAGTTTATCAGCATTTTTGTCTTATCCTTTGACACAAAGGCCCAGGCGGCGATCCCGTCAGCTGCCGGGTCACTCAGCCGGTAATAATCTCCCTCGCGGATCAGGGATTCATACTGTCGGTAAGCCCGGATCTGCCTTAGGATCTCTTCCTTTTCCTCCTCCGAAAGCTTCCCCGGATCAAGCTCATAGCCAAAGGTCCCCGCCATTGCCGTGATCCCCCGGGTCTTAAGCGGAGTGATCCTTCCCGTCTGGTGATTGGGAACGGCGGAAACATGCGCGCCGACACAGCAGACCGGGTACAGGTACGAGTATCCGTTCTGAATAAAAACACGGTCCAGCGCGTCAGAATTATCGCTGCCCCAGATCTGCGGCGTATAGTACAGCATACCGAGGTCAAAGCGTCCGCCTCCGCCGCTGCAGCCTTCGATCAGCAGCCCGGGGTAGCGTTCGAGAAGCCTCGCTGCAAATTCATAAACACCCGCGACGTATTCATATCGCACCCTGCCTGCCGCGTTCTTCAGGGAATATACGTCGGCGATGCTCCGGTTGAGGTCCCACTTGACATAAGAAACAGGGCCCTGATCCAGCACCCTGCACAGCATCGTGAAAATGCCTTCCCGGACATCCTCTCTCGAAAAATCCAGGACCAGCTGATTCCTTGCAAAGACAGGATCCTTTCCGGGAACCTTTAAGACCCAGTCGGGATGCTCCCGGTACAGAAAGCTGTCTTCATTGACCATCTCCGGTTCGATCCAGATCCCGAACTTAAGTCCGAGCTTCGTCACCTTGTCTATGAGCCCGGAAAGGCTGCCGCCCAGCTTTTCCTCATTGACATACCAGTCTCCGAGGCCTCTTAAGTCATCCTTACGTCCGCCGAACCAGCCGTCATCCATGACGACCATGTCCATACCAAGGCGGGCGGCCTCTTTTGCAATACCAAGGATCGTATCCTTGTCAAAATCAAAGTACGCTGCCTCCCAGCTGTTGATCAGCACCGGGTGGTGCTTTTTCAGGTACGGATCCCGCAGAACATGATCCCGGATGAAGTCATGGAGTAAAAGCGACAGCTGCCGAAAGCCCTGATGGGTAAAGGCGAGAACGCATTCGGGAAGCTCCAGCGCTTCTCCCGGCTTAAGCTCCCACGAAAGCTGATCGTCACTCATGCCCATCACCAGCCGGGTCTGCGAAAACTGATCCCTCTCCGCCTCGCACACAAAACCTCCGCTGAACGCAAGAAGACAGCCGTATACATCACCGTAAGTTTCAGAGGCTGTCCGCGCCGCCAGGATGACACCGGGATTATGCTGATGGCTGCTGGTGCCTCTCCTGCTTCCGATGGCTGTCATTTCATAGCCCACAGGAGTCCTTTCCGGCTGCATTTCCATAGTATGTCTGCCGTGAAAATGCAGAAGGTCCCAGTTTCCGTCAGGAAAATCAAGACAGAGGCTCAGCGCTCTTTTGATCGTAACCGCTGATCCGCCGCCGTTTCTGATCACTGCGGTCCTGGTGATCACATCCGCGGATTCAAAGACCGCGTAATAAAGGTCCGTCTCCGTCCCGCTTACCGCGTCCCTGAGGGTGATCTTCAGCGTCTGCACGTCTCCGGGCTTCCCGTTTGTATCTGCAGCTTTTTCAGAACTTCCGGTTTCCCGGGTCCGTTCTTCAAACGCGGACGGAAGACGGGAAAGCCTGTACTTTCCGTCGCAGATCTCATACGAACAAAACCGCAGATCACAGCTTAAGGCGCCGTCGGCATTTTCCATGCAGAAGGCGGCGCTGCGGTAATCGCCGGTACCCCGGAAGGGATATTCCTGCGGCAGCACATCCAGAGAATAATTCCTGTCGAGGCGCTTTTCCTTCGGATTCCCCGAAAAACCGCGGTCCAGGAAGGTAAGGCGGTAGCGCATGTCCTGCTCTGTCCTTCTTCCGTAGTACAGATGAAGGAGATATCCGAGCTCATCCACGCAGATCTGATAGCTTGTGTGCCTGGTATGCAGGCGGAATATTCTGCTTTCCGAGTCATAAAGAATGGCCATAAAAAGCCTCCGATCCTATCTCTTATTATCTGATTCCCTTACCACGCCCAGACCAGGGCCTCCCAGGGCTGAAGCTGCAGATTTGTTTCCAGGGCTTTCCTGCCTTTTGTTCCAAGGATCTGGACAGCGTCCCTGAAAGCGGTCTCTTCGGGGAGATTTACCACTGCCGGCTGCGCCGACATATTGACAGCAACAAGCGCGGTTCTTTTGCCGTATGTTCTGAGGTAACAGAACACCTGCGGATCCTCCTCCAGCAGCAGCCTGAAGCTTCCGTAGACCAGAAGATCCTTCCATTCGCTTTTCCTCCGAAGCCTGAGGAGCTCCCTGTAAAACTGCAGGACTGAGCCGGGATCCTCTTCTTCCGCCCGGGCATTTACCGTAAGGTAGTTCGGATTAATTTTAAGCCACGGCGTGCCTTTCGTAAAGCCAGCATTTTTTTCCGCATTCCACTGCATCGGTGTTCTGGCGTTATCCCGGCTCTTATAGCAGACAGCATCCAGCATGTCTTCCGGACTTCTGAGCCCGGCCCCGACCAGCTGCCGGTAAGCGCTGATGCATTCTATATCCTGAAACTCATCAATGCTTTTAAAGGGATAATTGGTCATCCCCAGTTCTTCGCCCTGGTACAGGTACGGGGTTCCCTGCATCAGATAGAGCGCGGCGGCAATGGCCTTCGCGCTTTCCGGAGAATTGTCGCCGAGTCTGGATACCGAACGGGGCTGGTCGTGGTTGTTGAAATAAAGGGAATTCCAGGCGACCTGATCCAATTCTCTCTGCCATTTGCTTAAGTTTTCCTTGAGTGCAGGAAGATCCATGGGTTTATGGGACCATTTGTCCCTGTCATTTCCGTCCAGCATGACATGCTCGAACTGAAAGATCATCCCGAGCTCTGTGCCGTCAGATGATGCAAAGCGCTTTGCCTCTTCCGTTCCGACACCGCCGCACTCTCCTACGGTCATGCAGTCATAATGGCTTAAGACCTCCCGGTTCATCTCCTGAATGTATTCGTGGACACGGGGGCCGAAATGCACGATCCTGCCAGTATCTCCGTACAGTCCGTCGATCACCGGGGCATCGGTAAATACCTCGGGCTTGGAGATCCTGTTGATGACATCCATACGGTAGCCGTCGATCCCCTTATCCAGCCAGAAACGCATGATATCATAAACTTCGTTCCGAAGCTTCGGATTGTCCCAGTTGAGGTCCGGCTGCTTTTTGCTAAAACAGTGCAGATAATACTGCCCGGTCTTCTCATCCCATTCCCAGGCGGAACCTCCGAAGGCGCTTCCCCAGTTGGTCGGCTCATGTCCGTCTACGGGATCTCTCCAGATATAATAATCCCGTTTCGGGTTGTCCCTCGAAGAACGGCTCTCCAGAAACCATGCGTGTTCATCCGAGGAATGGTTGACTACCAGATCCATCATGATCTTCAGGCCTTTTTCGTGCGCTTTACAAAGCAGCTCGTCAAAGTCGGCCATGGTGCCGAATTCCGGGTTGATCGCGCGATAATCGGAAATATCATAGCCGTTATCGTCATTGGGCGACTGATAGATAGGCGCCAGCCAGAGGACATTGACACCAAGCTCCCTAAGGTAATCAAGCTTGCTGATGATGCCCTGAAGATCACCGATCCCGTCGCCATTCGAATCACAGAAAGAACGCGGATAGATCTCGTAAACAACACTTTCCTTCCACCAGGTCTGTTTCATACGGTCTCCTTAACAAAAGGGCCAATGCATTGCTTTAACGGCATTGACCCTTGGTTGGTAATTAATATACTTTTGTTGTATAAGTTTCGGAAATCGACCCGCTTGCTGACGCGGCGCGTGTCTTTTTTCCTCATGTACGTTGCAGTTCCAAATGTCTGTCCATGGCCGTAAGCAAGCTTCCGCCATGTCCATCCATTCGTCCCTGGCTTATGCGCTCACTTGACTGCTCCACTCGTAACGCCCTCGACGATGTATCTCTGCAGGAAGACGTACAGGATCAGGATCGGCAGCATGGCCAGCAGCAGGGCTGCCATGACCAGACCGATGTCGGTCGAGTAGGTTCCGTAGAAGATCTGCGTCGCGATCGGGATCGTATACAGTTCCTTCTTGGCAAGGACCAGAGACGGTAACAGATAGTCGTTCCAGAATGCCATGGCGTCAATGATCGCCACAGTCGCGATGGTGGGCTTTAAAAGCGGGAATACGATCTTCCAGAATGTCTGCCAGCGGTTGCAGCCGTCGATCTTGGCTGCCTCCTCAAGTGCGATCGGCACGTTGGTGTTGATCGCGCCGTGGAACATGAAGGTCGCCATGGAAAGCGAGAAGCCGACATGCATGAAGATCAGGGTCGCTCTGTGGTTCAGGACGCCCAGGATGCCGCCGTAAAGGGATACGAGCGGGATCATCAGGACCTGGAACGGGATGACCATGGATGCGATCATCAGGCCGAACAGGGCTCCGCAGGCCTTCCACTTGTTACGGACAATGACATAGGCGGTCATTGCCGCAAGCAGCAGGGTGAATACGGTCGAGAAGATCGTGATGCATGCAGAGTTTGCAAAGGAACGCCAGAACGCCATTTTGTTCATGGCATTCGGGAAGTTCTGCAGCGTGAATCCGTGTGCTCCGACCAGTGCCAGCGGATCCGTGGTGATATCAGCCTTGACCTTGAATACGTTAATGATAACAAGTACAAACGGGAAGATAAACAGGATGAACAAAACGATCAGAAGGATGATCTTCAGGACACCGGCGATCTTCGCGTTGCGGGCAGCTTTTTCGTTTAAGGTTTCCATTATGCTGATACCTCCGCTTTCTTACCGATGTAGACCTGCAGAACACCGACGACCGCGCAGACAACGAAGAGCACGAGCGCTTCCGCCTGTCCTGTGCCGTAGTTCTTGTAGGTAAATGCCGTGTTGTAGACATGCATGGCCGCCATGACAGAGCTGTTGAAGGGCTCACCCTTGGTCAATGACAGGTTGACATCGTAGACCATGAAGCAGCGGGTGATCGTCAGGAACAGACACTGTACAAAGGAGGAAACCATCAACGGCACGGAAATGTGGGTGATGGTCTGCATGTTGGTGCAGCCGTCGATCTTGGCCGCCTCGATGACATCATTGGAGACGCTCATGAAGCCCGCCACATAGATCAGCATCATATAGCCTGCGTACTGCCATACGGAAACGATGATCAGGCAGAGCATCGCGCCGCTGGTCGTCGCCAGCCAGGATGTGGAAAGGAATCCCACGGAAAGGGACTGTCCGATGGAGACCAGTGCCCTGTTGAATACGAACTTCCAGATATAACCGAGAACGATACCGCCGATCAGGTTCGGTACGAAGAAGCCGGCACGGAAGAAGTTCTGTCCCTTGACGCCGCTGGTGACCAGGAACGCCAGGATGAACGCCACTACATTGACAAGGATGACGGAGATGATCGAGTAGATCGCCGTCCTCAGGAGTGCCTGCCAGAAGGCCGCATCCTGGAAGGTTGCAGCGTAGTTTGCCATGCCCACGAAGGGCTTGCTGGCGGATACGCCGTCCCAGCTGGTGAAGGTCAGGTACAGTCCGTACAGGAAAGGCACAATGACCACCGCGCAGAAGATGAAGGTCGTGACGCCCGCGAACATCAGGAACTGTTTTGTCTTATAAGACATGGTATTTGTGTTCATAAATACCCCTCTTCATTCAGGAATGCTGCAGAAGCGCCATAAAAAGCGCTCCTGCAGCTTTTACGTTCTTAGAAACCGGATCAGTGCTCTACCGGAGTGGTGGAGGACCAGTAGTTCTCGACTTCTGCGGCAAAGCCTGCACGGTCGATCTGGCCTGCAAGATACTTCTGCATTGCAGCGCCGACGATGGAATAATGATCATCCGGATCGTAGTTATAGTTATCGATCAGCTTGCCTGCGTCTGCATAGCTCTTGACGGAGAAGGAAAGCGGATCCAGAGCGTCTGCATTGACATTGGAGAATGCCGGAACCAGCGCGCAGCGCTCGGTCATGAATGCATTGCCTTCCGGATCGGAGACCAGCCAGTTCAGGAAATCCTTCGCTGCCTGTACCTGCTCCTCGGAGGTGTTGGAGGAAGAATCAATGAAGAAATACTTGGAGCCGCCGCCGACCAGCTTCTCATTGGAGCCGTCGGTCGTGTTCTGCGGTACCGGCATCATGCCCATCTTCTCAGAGGGATCGAAATCCTTGATCAGGGACCAGTCCCAGTTGCCGCCGAACATGAAGGCGATCTCGCCGTTAGCCAGCTTCTGCTCGGAAACTTCACGCTCCGCAGCGACCGGCTGACCTGCAGCATAGTTGTACTTCATCAGTACATCAAAGGTGTCCATCATATCGTTGAACTTCTGGTTGTTGGCAAGATCCGCAGTGCCTGCATACAGAGACTGGATAAATGCCTCGGGATCATCCTGCTCCTCGTAGATCTCCTGGAAATAGTGCGCTGCCAGAGACCAGTCTTCCTTCATGATGCCGACCGGTGCAGCCATGCCGCCTGCAACCAGCTTGTCAAGAAGAGCGGTGAATGCATCCAGCGTCTTGTAATCGTCAGGATTAAACTCCTCGCCGGTGACCGCTTCGATAGCGGTCGCGTTATACATGACGCCTCTTGCCTCAATACAGACCGGGAAGCCCTTGACCTGTCCGTCCACGCTGATCGCATAGTCGGTGTTCTTTACCCAGTCCTCGCCGGAAACATCAAGTGCATGCTCAGCGCCGAGGGAATAAACATCCTTCGCATCGACCATGGCAAGCGTATAGGGATCGTTGGCCGCATACTTGGTAGCCAGATGTGCTGCAACTGTGTCGCTGGAATAATAAACTTCCACATTGACGCCCTTGGCCTTGGAATACTCCTCAGCCAGCTCCACGAACTGATCCTGGATCTCACTCTTGGAGTTGAAGATCGTGATCGACGTGCCGCCCGAAGAGCTGTCGGAACCCGCCGCAGATGTTGAGCTGCCTCCACAAGCTGCAAGTGAAACTGCCATAGCAGCAACCAGCGCAAGTGAAATAAACTTCTTTTTCATAGTTAAAAAATCCTCCTGATAACTTGTGATCCAAACCGCAGATCCCTCTTTCGAAAATACAGTCCGGATTCAAAAATTTGTATCAGAACAATACTATCATTCACTGATATTTGTGTCAATCAGAGCCCTTTAGGTCGTGCGATTATTTGTGAACTTTGTTGTAAATGAATACAGTTATTTTGTGTATATTTACGCTTCAGGCGTTCTATGGCGGATCTCCCCCTCAAGGCTGTCCCCGCGCATTCATGCGGCTTTCCGGGCCTGCCGGGACTTGCATTTGCCTATGATCTCTGCTAGACTTTCCTAAAGCATTTCAGGAGTTTTTTCATGTTCGACAGAATGTTCAAGGCAAACAACCCGTTCTGGCAGTCCATGGGTACTGTTTACGATCTTTTTATCGTCAATACCCTGTGGCTCTTATGCTCCCTTCCGGTCGTCACCGCCGGTGCGGCTGCGACTGCAGCATGTTACGCTCTCACACAGCGTCTTCTGGGCGAAGGAAGCACGATCCGTCAGGACTTTTTCCGTTCCTTTAAGCTTAACTTCCGCCAGGGCACCCTCCTCGGACTGATTTTTCTTGCAACAGGCGCCTTTTTAATGCTGGACATCTGGCTGTGCCATAGATCCGGCACAGGGATCTATACCTTTTTTATGTTCTTCTTCGGCGTCATTTTCCTCTTCTGGGCCATGACAGCACTGTACGCCTTCCCGCTCCTTGCCAAATTCGACCGGAGCACAAAGGATATTCTGATCTGGGCGTTTACCCTGGCGCTTTCAAACCTTCCGATGACCCTCATGATGCTCTTTGTCATCGCGGTCTCGCTTTGGCTCATTCATATCGTTCCCGGCCTGATCTTCATCATGTTCGGTCTTGCCGCACAGTTCTGCGTCACCATTATGGTCTCCATCTTCCGTCCCTGGCTTCCAAAGCCCGGAGCAGGAGAACCGGAGGACAGCGGGCTGTCAGCACTTCCCAACATGAACGATCTTACAAAAGAGGATCCGGAGTTCCCGAAAAACGATCCTTATGCCGACTTTGACGAGACCTCGTTTTACGGAGAGGACCCGGAGGAGGTAAAAAAGCTTCTTGCAGAAGCTTCCACGGAGAAACCGGAGGATACAGGCAGATGACCCGGAAGTCAGAAGAAGAATCCGTTTTCCTTAAGGAGGTAAAGCGGGATATCGGCACCTTCCGGAGACTTCACGGAAAAGCGCGCGTCCGCTTTGTATGGGATTATTTCCGCTGGAAGATCCTTGCAGGCATCACGATCCTGATCTGTATCCTGCTTGCTGTCCATATGCTTATACTCGGGCAGCGGCCCACGAGGCTTCGGATCTGTGTCGTACTGAACAATGACGGATACTGCAGCGACTGGTTCGATTCCTTCCGGAAAGACCTGCAGAAGGACGGAAACCGCGCGGCTGTGGAAGTCAATGAAGACCAGCCCTTTGATTATGACAATGCTTATTCCTACATGCATGAGCTGGAGGTCATGACCACCATTTCCTCGCAGCGCATGGATGCAGCTGTCTGCGGTCCGGATATGTACAGCTATCTCCTCGCCTTAGGCGCCCTGGCGCCGCTGGATAACGTTCTTCCTGCCGGGCTCTTTGCGGAATGTGACACCCGGGGGATGGTCAAGCGGGATACCGCCGGCTTAAAGATCCTTGAGGACGGTTCTGTCGACCGTTCCGATGCCTTCGACGGCTGTTTTGCCTTAGACATCTCGGATACCGCTTTCGGCAGAAGATACAACCCGCCGAAAACAGACCTGTCCGGGCAGGGATCGGAAACGCATGCAGAGCCGTTATACTACTGCATTATCTCCAATACGGAGCATACCGACGACTGTGCCGCCCTTGCACGGGCGCTCGTTCAGGACTGAGACTGCCGGCTTTGTCGGTATTTTATCTTTTCAAATAGAAAGGAACCTGTATGTCCATCACTACCGCAGGTGCGGCAGCGCACTATGAAAAAGCATACCAGCTCGGGATAAAGGAAGGCGGCGCGCCGAAGGTCTTAAAGGACATCCTGTCCGCCGACGGCATCAGCTATCCTGCCGAATATCCTCTGGGGCTTCTCCAGATTCCTCTCGAGCAGATCGCGGGAACCTATGAGGAAGCCAGAAAGCACAGCTTCAGCGAAGGCTTTTACCCCGTGATCGAACCCGGCTCTGAGTTCGCTTCCAAATGGACGGAGCTTTGCCGTGCCCATATGGAAGAAGGGATCCATACCCCTGTCAGGGCCTATGAATACATGAACCTCTATTACATTCTGGAGGGAAATAAGAGGGTCAGCGTCCTCAAATACTTCGGGGCGGATTCGATCCCGGCAGAAGTCACAAGGATCATGCCGCCGATCGGACAGAGCGAGGAAGTCAAGGTCAACTACGAATACATTGACTTCTTCCACCTGACAGGCATCAACTATATCTATTTCCGTCACCAGGGTCTTTTTCCGAGGCTGCTTCGGCTTACGGGGAAAAAGCCCTACGAATCATGGAATGATGATGACAGAACAGATTTCGGATCGGTCTATACCCGTTTCCGGGAGGAGACGGAAAAAATGATCGGTCCCCTCTCCTATCTGGACGCATCGGCAGCCTTTCTGACCTTTCTTTCCTTCAATGATTACAGGAGCCTTGCCGACCTTTCCATGTCGGATTTCAGGGGTCTCGTTCAAAAGGCGGCGCCCGAGCTGGAACGTGCCGTTTCCACGGATCCCGTAAGTGTCCGGCTGGATCCCGAAGAAGCAAAGCCCGGCCTGCTGCAAAGCACTCTTCAGACCACCCTGCAGTCATCTATCTTTCATTCTCTCCTTCCGGGAACCGACGATTGCTTAAGGATCGGCTTTGTCTTCCATAAGCGTCCTGAGGATTCCGGCTGGAGCCGTGCCCATGATAACGCCCGCCGATCGGTACAGCGCATCTTCGGGGAGCGCGTCGCCACCTTTCCACGTTACGACGTGGACACCGGGGACATTACAGACGCTATTTCGGATCTCTCCGATGAAGGATGCGGCCTGATCTTCACTACCTCTTCCATTTTTCTGAAAGGAAGCATACAGGCAGCTCTGGATCATCCTTCGCTTAAGATCCTGAACTGTTCGCTCAACAAGCCTCAGAAGGCCGTCCGCACCTATTACGCCCGCATGTATGAGGTCAAATTCCTGATGGGCGCCATTGCTGCCACGCTCGCCGACGATCACCGTCTCGGCTTTGTCGCCGATTTTCCGATCTATGGCACGATCGCCGGGATCAACGCCTTTGCCTTGGGCGCCCAGATGATCGACCCCAAGGTCAGAATCTATCTCACCTGGTCGTGTATCCGCGACCATGACCCGGATGCCTTTCTGCGTGAAAACGGTCTGTCCGTGGTATGCGCGAAGGATTACGATGTAGGTGTCAGCGACCGGCGCTACGGTCTTTACAAGATCCGGGAAGACGGCATATGGACCGTAGCTGTCCCCGTATGGCACTGGTCCGCCTTTTACGAGAAGATCACCGATTCTGTACTGAAGGGGACCTGGAAGGCAGACGAGCCGAAGGATAAAGCCCAGGGGATCAGCTACTGGTGGGGCATGTCCGCCGGCATGGTCAGCCTGATCTATTCCAGAAAGCTTCCTGCCGGGACGCTCCGGCTGATCCGTGCTCTGAGGGATGCTGTCTGTACGGGGACGCTTCTCCCCTTCAACGGCCCTCTGCTTTCCCAGAACGGCGTCATCAGAAAGAGCGTATCCGAATCCCTGACGCCCGAGGAGATCATCGGCATGGACTGGCTTGCCAACAACATCATGGGGGCGATCCCGGACGCTTCCCAGCTGGATGAGGAAGCGAAGACCCTGGCGGACTTCCAGTCTGTCAGGAGCAGGGAGAATATCCTGTGAGGATCCTGGCGGTAGCAGATACGGAATCGTCTCTGCTTTGGGATTTTTATAAGAGCAGTTATCTTGAGGACATCGACCTGATCCTGTCCGCCGGGGACCTCGATCCGGATTACCTGTCCTTCCTTGTGACCATGGGGCACGCACCCGTTCTGTATGTCCACGGAAATCATGATGATATCTACCGGAGACGCCCTCCGGGAGGCTGCATCAATATCGACGGCAGACTCATTGAGTATGAGGGCGTCCGCATTCTCGGTCTTGGCGGCAGTATGCGCTATAACGGCGGAGTCTGCCAGTATACGGAAAGCCAGATGCGCCGCCGCGTCTGGAAACTGCTTCCTCCTCTCGCCTGTAAAAAAGGCTTTGATATCCTGCTGACACATGCTCCCGCAAGAGGATTTCATGACCGGGAGGATCTCCCCCACCGGGGCTTTGAGGTTTTTAACCGGCTGATCGATGTATGGAAGCCTTCTTTCCATATCCACGGGCACATCCATCAGTCCTACGGCAGCGGTTTTGTCAGACAGGACCAGCGCGGCGGCACGACCGTGATCAACGCCTGCGAACGCTGTATCATCGATATTCCCGTCCCTTTCAGGAGCTGAAGCCCTGGTTTGTGACGCGATTGTACCAAAACCCGCCTCTTTTTTCGGTTACTTGTTCCATTGCAGGTTTGGCAAACGGCGGCTAAAATAGTAAACGATTAAATGATCCTGAAAGGATCTCTTCGATTCCTGAAGCTGACAGGATCATCAGATACATCTAAGAGAGGAGAATATCATGGCAAATTTATCATTAAAGCATATTGAAAAGCTCTATCCGAACGGCTTCCACGCAGTCAAGGATTTCAACCTGGAGATCGCTGACAAGGAATTCATCATCTTCGTCGGACCCTCCGGCTGCGGCAAGTCCACCACTCTTCGTATGATCGCGGGCCTGGAGTCCATCTCCGGAGGTGAGTTCCTGATCGACGGCAAGAAGATGAACGATGTAGAGCCCAAGGACAGAGATATCGCCATGGTCTTCCAGAACTATGCTCTGTATCCGCATATGACCGTATACCAGAACATGGCATTCTCACTCGAGCTCCGCAAGGTCCCGAAGGATGAGATCGACAAGAAGGTCCGTGAAGCAGCCAAGATCCTCGACCTCGAAAAGCTTCTTGACCGTAAGCCCAACGCTCTTTCCGGCGGCCAGCGTCAGCGTGTTGCCATGGGCCGTGCCATCGTGCGTAATCCTAAGGTCTTCCTGATGGATGAGCCGCTGTCCAACCTGGACGCAAAGCTCCGTGTACAGATGCGTCTGGAAATCTCCAAGATCCACCAGAGACTCGGTGCTACCATCATTTATGTAACCCATGACCAGACAGAGGCCATGACCCTTGGCACCAGGATCGTTGTCATGAAGGACGGCGTCGTTCAGCAGATCGATACCCCGACCAACCTGTACAACAAGCCCGGCAACCTCTTCGTTGCAGGCTTCATCGGTTCTCCGCAGATGAACTTCTTCGATGCTGTCTGCAATGTTAACGGCAGCGATGTTGACCTTCAGATCGGC
>Ga0256404_1007373_pt1 | contig 17458 bp, 14 predicted proteins | sample RumenRJG_01DNA_FD_185990 | JGI IMG/M metagenome (GOLD analysis project Ga0256404, IMG submission 185990) | Bovine rumen microbial communities from Lethbridge, Alberta, Canada - RJG_01 | ecosystem: Host-associated > Mammals > Digestive system > Stomach > Rumen | place: Canada: Alberta | collected...
AAAGAAATCCGCTAAGTACTGATTTTCAGTGGCTTAGCGGATTAATCTGTTGGGGTACCCGGACTCGAACCAGGAAAGGCAGGACCAGAATCTGCAGTGTTACCATTACACCATACCCCAAACTTGTGGAGCAATTTCTGAATTGCGGGTGCAAAGGTACAGCTTTTTTCCGAACCTGCAAAAAAAAATGGCACTTTTTTATAAAAAAGCGCAAAAAAAGTGTTTTTCCATGTATTTTTCTTTGTGTTGCGCTGGTTATTTTGTAACTTTGCCCTTCAATAAATCATTTTTTAATGGAACAAACAGAACAACTAGTAGAAACAATTGTAAAAGGAATACAAGAGAAGAAAGGTCAGGGCATTGTCACCGCAAACCTAAAGGGTATTGATGGTGCGATATGTCGCTATTTTGTGATTTGTCAGGGAAACTCGCCGTCGCAGGTGGAAGCCATCACTGAATCCGTAGGTGAAATGGCCCGTCTGGAGTTGGGTGAGAAACCTTCGATGGTAGCAGGTTTGGAGAATGCCCAATGGGTAGCTATGGACTACGGAGACGTGATGGTCCACATCTTTGTCCCTGACACCCGCGTATACTATGACCTTGAGCATCTTTGGGATGATGCAGACTTGACCCACATAGAAGATATTGACTAATGGAACCACAGAATAATAAGCCACAACAGCAAATGCCTAAGTTCAATATGAATTGGATTTATGGCATCGTCATTTTATCACTCATCGTGCTCTACTTCACGCAAGGGCAAACCAAGTCGAGCATCAACACGCAGGTGTCGTACTCAGACTTCAAGGTGATGGTCGACAAAGGCTATGCCAAGGAGATTGTCGTCAACAAATACCAGAATACGCTGGAGATGTACGTAAAGCCGGAACACATCCGCGATGTCTTCCATCAGGGTGTGCAGCAAACAGGAACCAACCCTTGTGTATCAGTAGCCATCGGCAGTGTTGACCAAGTAGAGCAGTTCATCAATAATGCCCGTGAAGAGAAAAAATTTACTGGTAAGTTCTCATACGACAACAGTAAGGACAACGACTTCTTCTCGTCACTATTCATGAATATACTCTTCTTCGGCGGTATCATCATGGTCTGGATGTTCATTATGCGCCGCATGGGTGGCGGTTCACCAATGGGTGGTGCTGGCATTTTCAATGTCGGCAAGTCGAAAGCCCAGATGTATGAGAAGGGCGGTGAACTCGGCATCACTTTCAAGGATGTTGCCGGACAGGCTGGTGCCAAGCAGGAGATGCAGGAGATAGTCGACTTCCTGAAGAATCCGCAGAAATATACCGATTTGGGTGGTAAGATTCCCAAGGGGGCCCTGCTGGTAGGTCCTCCAGGAACAGGTAAGACACTATTAGCCAAGGCCGTAGCTGGCGAGGCAGGCGTTCCCTTCTTCTCGATGTCGGGTTCCGACTTCGTGGAGATGTTTGTGGGTGTGGGTGCTTCGCGCGTGCGCGACCTATTTGAAAAAGCCAAGAGCAAAGCACCTTGCATCATCTTCATCGACGAGATAGATGCCGTAGGCCGTGCCCGTTCCAAGAACCCTGCTATGGGTGGCAACGACGAGCGCGAGAATACGCTCAATGCACTGCTGACGGAGATGGACGGTTTTGGCACCAATAGCGGCATCATCACGCTGGCTGCTACCAACCGCGCCGATATGCTTGACTCTGCCCTGATGCGTGCCGGACGTTTCGACCGCCAAATACATGTTGACCTGCCCGACCTCAACGAGCGCAGGGAAATCTTTGTGGTACACCTGAAGCCACTGAAGTTGGACGAGAATCTGGATATAGACTTCCTGGCTCGCCAGACACCAGGATTCTCTGGTGCCGACATTGCCAACGTCTGCAACGAGGCAGCCCTGATAGCAGCGCGTCACAACAGCGAATCAGTAGGCAAGCAAGACTTCCTTGATGCTGTAGACCGCATCATCGGCGGACTGGAGAAGAAGACTAAGGTGATGACCGAACAGGAAAAGAAGTCTATCGCCATTCATGAGGCTGGTCACGCCACCATTTCGTGGTTCACCGAGTTCGCCAACCCACTGGTCAAGGTCAGCATCGTACCTCGTGGACGCGCCTTGGGTGCAGCGTGGTATCTGCCCGAAGAGCGCGTGCTGCAAACCAAAGAGGCTATGCTCGACGAGATGTGTTCGCTGTTAGGCGGTCGCGCTGCCGAGGAACTGTTTATCGGCAGCATCTCTACAGGTGCTATGAACGACCTGGAACGTACCACCAAGCAGGCTTATGGTATGATAGCTTTTGCCGGTATGAGCGAGAAGTTGCCCAACCTGTGCTACTATAACAACCAAGAATACCAGTTCCAACGTCCTTACTCTGAGACTACAGCCAAGATTATGGATGACGAGGTGCTGAAGATGGTTAACGAGCAGTATGAGCGTGCCAAGCAGATACTGACGGAGCACAAGGACGGTCACGCCCAGCTGGCCCAGCTGTTGGTAGAGCGTGAAGTCATCTTCGCCGACGACGTAGAGAAAATCTTCGGTAAGCGTCCTTGGATCAGCCGCTCTGAGGAACTGCTGGAAGCCCAGATGCGTGCCGATGCCGAGCGTATGGCTGAGGAGCGTGGCAAGCAGTTGGAGTTGGAAGCCAAACAAAAGGAAGAAGATAAGGAAGTTAAAGAAGTTAAGGACAATAGTGAAAAGTAAACCTATGAAGAACTTTATTATCCGTACCATCACAGGCATCATCTTTGTTGCCGCCATTGTCAGCTGTTTCCTCCGTCCAGAGGCGATGGTGCTGCTATTCAGCATCATTACTGGTCTGACAGTATGGGAATTCACTGGACTCGTCAACGAACGTGAAGATGTTACCGTCAATCGTTTCATTTCCACAGTTGCTGGCGTCTACTTCTTATATGCCATGACCTACTACTGCAGCGATATGTATGCAGGCATTGCCAAGAGCGTGGTGTTCATCCCTTATCTGGTCACTATCGTCTATCTGCTGGTGGCCGAACTCTACCTCAAGCAAAAAGACCCCATACAAGACTGGGCCTACACCATGCTGGCACAGATGTATATAGCCCTACCCTTCTCGCTCATCAACGTGCTGGCGTTCAATGCTACCAGTGAGGGATATGTGGCCTTTAATACCCTGTTGCCCCTGAGCATCTTTATTTTCCTGTGGGTCAACGACTCCGGCGCCTACTGTGTGGGCTCGTTGCTGGGTCGCCACAAGCTGTTCCCACGCATCTCTCCAGGAAAGTCGTGGGAGGGAAGCATTGGTGGTGCTGTCTTCGTGCTGGCTGCAGCCTATGCCATCAGCTACTTCCTAGACACAGACCAGATGCTGGCTATGCCCGTATGGTTGGGGCTGGGACTCGTTGTCGTAGTGTTCGGCACGTGGGGCGACCTGGTAGAAAGCCTTTTCAAGCGCACTTTGGGCATCAAGGACAGTGGTAACATCCTGCCAGGACACGGAGGAATGCTCGACCGCTTCGACTCCTCACTGCTCGCTATTCCCGCCGCTGTCATCTATCTGTACACCATATCGCTTTTCTAACCAAGATTTTCACAAATTAACCGAATCCGCGAACAATGAAAAAGCTGTTGACTATCATCCTATCCTGTCTATGTCTATGTGTATGCTCTGCACATGCCACTGACCCTGTCAAGCAGTACGGACAACTGCAAGTGAAGGGTGCACAGCTCTGCGACCAGCAGGGAGAGCCCGTCATTCTGCGTGGTGTCAGTCTGGGCTGGCACAACCTCTGGCCACGCTTCTATAACAAGAAGGTCGTGCAGACACTGAAGCAAGACTGGAACTGCTCGGTAATCCGTGCAGCTATGGGGATCATGATAGAAGACAACTACCTGGAAAATCCTGAGTTCGCCATGCAGTGTATGACACCCGTCATCGAAGCTGCCATCAAACAGAACATCTATATAATCATCGACTGGCACTCCCACCTGACGAAGACTGCCGAAGCTAAGGAGTTTTTCGGACGCATGGCTCAAAAATACGGCAAATATCCACATGTCATCTACGAGATATACAACGAGCCCGTGGAAGACAGTTGGGCCAGTCTAAAGAAATATGCCACAGAGGTGATTGGTGAGATACGTAAGTACGACCCTGACAATGTTGTGCTCGTTGGTTGTCCTCACTGGGACCAAGACATCCATCTGGTTGCCGATAGTCCCCTACAGGGTTTCAACAACGTGATGTACACCGTCCACTTCTATGCTGCCACGCATGGCGATTCCCTACGAAAGCGTACAGAAGCAGCTGTCAAAAAAGGCATCCCCGTCTTCATCTCCGAGAGTGGTGCAACAGAGGCTTCTGGTGATGGTAAGATTGATCCAGAGTCGGAAGAGAAGTGGATTCAGATGTGTGAACGTCTGGGCATCAGTTGGGTATGTTGGTCAGTGAGTGACAAGAACGAGAGCTGCTCCATGCTGCTACCTCGTGCCACTGCCACAGGTCCTTGGCCAGATGACGTCATCAAGGTATATGGAAAACTGGTAAAAGAACTATTACAGAAATATAACAAATGACTAACGAACAAGAGAAACTAGTCACCCTGAATATGGGCTATGCTATCACGCTAGCCCGCCAGTATAAGAGCGAGATCTTGTCAACTGATGACCTCATTAGCGAGGGTGCCATCGGACTGATGAAGGCAGCAGAGAAGTATGATGCCTCCAGAGGAAAGCCCTTCGTCACTTTTGCCGCCCCCTATATCCGTCGTGCTATAGAGACGGCCATCGGTAAGTTGGAGAACGACATAAACGTACGCTCCACTGACGAGTCACTCCCCATTGGCAGTCGAAACAACTTCACATTGCTCAATGTGCTGGAGGACAAGAATGCCTTGCAGGCGGACGCTACCGTAGAAGAAATCACGCTAACGGACGACCTACTGAAGTGTCTGAACGTACTCAACGAACTCGAACAGCGCGTCATTAACCTCTACTACGGTAACGGCTACGAGCGTCAAACGATGGCTGAGATAGCAGAGACGATGGGGCTGAAGCGTGAGCGTGTGCGCCAGGTGCGCGACACCGCGCTCCGCAAACTGCGCAAAGCGGCGAAGAAAGAAGAGATGTAAGAATGGATAATGTATATTGGAAGATGTTAGATGTAAGATGAAAAAGAGCGCAGTATTTTTACTTTTATACCTTTTTACCTTTTTACCCTTATCTGCCAAGGTTATCAAGGTTTTAGCTGTTGGCAACAGTTTCTCACAAGATGCTGTCGAGCAGTATCTTTATGAGCTCGCTGAAGCACAGGGCGATTCGCTGATTATCGGCAATGCCTATATCGGTGGTTGTTCCATTGATACCCACTACGACAACCTGCTGAACGAGAAACCTGCCTATATCTATCGCAAGGTTGTGGGTGGTGTAAAAGCCGTACGTCGCAAGGCCACTCTGCAATCCATCATCCGCGACGAGCAATGGGACATCATCACCCTGCAGCAAGCCAGTCAACTATCGGGTGTCAGCAGTAGCTATAGCAACTTGGCACAACTGAAGCGCCTCATCCAAAGTTATACCACCAACCTGCATGTGCAGTTCATGTGGCACATGACGTGGGCTTATGCCGAGGACTTTACCCAAGACCGCTTTGCGCCCTACGACTACGACCAGCGCAAGATGTACAGTGCCATTGTTAGCACTATGCAGAACGTGTTGCCTGCCGTAGGCGGTTTCAGTCGCATCATCCCCAGTGGTATAGCCATCCAACTGGCGCGCTACCGTCTGGGAGATATTCTCAACCGCGATGGTTTCCACCTGTCATACGCCCTTGGTCGCTATACAGCTGCCTGCACGTGGTGCGAGGTGTTGACGGGCAGAATAATAGATGGCAACCGCTATTGGCCTGCAACTATCAGTACCGAAGAGGCTGCCATCTGTCAGCAAGCCGCCCATGAAGCAGTGTTCATGCAACAGAGCGGTCGCTACATGGTATTTTAGAAATTCCACTTCACGGCCAGCGTGGGATTCCAGAAGAAGGTCTTCGAGCTCTCTGGATCTGAATTATATACGAAGTTGTTAGAGAACTCCCACTCCGTACCTACGCTGAAATGCTCAGTAAAGTTGTACCACAACTGGGGCTCGGAGAGGATAACTAGACAACCATGACCATTAGCCTTCTCACCACGCCAGAAATCAATGAATCCAGAGAAACGCAGTTTGTTGTTCAGAAAGTTCAGTCCCCACACACCCGTAAGCTGGGCACTGGCATAGGAGTGAGTGTCTTCGTAACTCTTAAAGAACTGCTTATACAACAACTGTACAGACCATGTCTTCGAGAAATCAGCCGTATGACCATTGTAGGCGGCACCGATAAGACCTGCCTGCTGGAAACTGGCCGAACGGCTCAGGCCTCCGTCGTACTCTACATGAGCAGAAAAGGGTGACTCCTTGCCCAGCTTAATCTCACGCGAGATTTCCGTATAGGCACTCTCAACAAAGTGTCTCGACAGGTCAAAATCCACAAAGTAATACCACTGGCCCCACTGGTCAGCCTTGAACTGTTCGAGGGTGATGGTAACTTTCTGGCGACCAGCTTCCTCGCCAGTGTAGATGTTACGACCGAAATCGTAGTGCAGTTGAATGTTCTGTGCGCTGACCGTCATACCACATGCCAGCATCAATAGCGTAAAAAATTTCTTCATTTATTCAAAAAATTAATGATTAATGAGGCTGCTTTCTCTGGAGCATCGCTCTCGCCCAGCAGTCTGTGTATTTCTTCGTAATCGTCAAGCATCGTCTCGCGTTTGTTGCCACCAGGCAATATAGCCTCCAGTTCTGTTCGGATATTATCTACGCTGAACGTGTTGGCCACCAGTTCCTTGACGACCTCACGATGAGCTATCAGGTTGACCAATGACACGTAAGGCACTTTGAGGAAATAATGCTTCAGAAAACCAAATAGACGGGGCATAGGTGTCCTGTAGCAGACCACCTGCGGCACACGGAACATACAAGTTTCCAACGTTGCCGTACCACTGGTCACCAGTGCTGCCGTAGCCTTTGACAACAGGGCAAAAGTCTCGTTCTTTACAAGTCGAACAGCACTACCTTTCAGGAAGGTCTTGTAATAGGACGACTCAATACCTGGTGCTCCTGCCAGCACCAAATCATAACGGTCTTCCAGGTGGCGCGTAGCCTCAATCATCGCTGGCAGGTTCTCATTGATTTCCTGCTTACGCGAACCAGCTAATAGTGCAATAATAGGAGACTCTCCCCCATCCCCTCCCTGTGAGGGAGGAGCGTAGTTTGTTCTCCATTCCCTTACCTCACTCGCCGTGGGATTGCCCACATAGTGTATCGGATAGTGATGTTTCTCTTCAAAGAACTCCACCTCGAAAGGCAGGATAGAGAATAGCTCATCCACATCGCGTTTGATGTTCTTGATACGATACTCCTTCCACGCCCATATCTTTGGAGATATGTAATAATATACAGGACAGATAGCATTTGCTTTCACATACTCAGCTATCTTGAGGTTGAAGCCAGGATAGTCGACGAGAATCACCACGTCAGGTTTCCACTCCGTGATATCCTGCTTACACGTGCGCATATTCTTCAGAATGGTAGGCAGATGCAGCAAGACGGGAATAAAACCCATATACGCCAGTTCACGATAGTGCTTGACACGTGTGCCCCCCACCGTCGCCATCATGTCGCCACCAAAGAAGCGGAACTGCGCATCAGCATCCTGCCGTTTCAGTTCCTTCATCAGGTGCGACGCATGCAAGTCGCCACTGGCCTCTCCCGCTATCAGGTAATACTTCATTGAACGTTGAACATTATAACTTCTCAAACTCTTTCAACTCCTCGAAGGCCTCATGGGCCGTCACATCGATGCGCGTAGGTATTATCGCCACATAGCCATTGTCCAATGCCCAGCGATCGGTATCCGTTGCCTCCGGCTCATCGTTAACGTAGTGTCCCATCATCCACCAGTAGTCATAGCCACGTGGATGGTGACACTTGTTGACCTCGCTTTCCCACGTTCCCATAGACATTCTACAGAGCTTGACACCCTTGAACGTTGGCGTCTTGGGGAAGTTGACATTCAGGCAGACCCCAGTAGGCAATCCGTCGTGCAACACTCGCTGCACGATGTCACGAATATATGGCTCCAACGGACGGAAATCAGCGTCGGCACGATAGTCACAGAGTGAGAAGGCCACAGATGGGATATACTTCATGCACCCCTCCATCGTGACACCCATCGTACCAGAATAGTGGGTATTTACCGATGCGTTATCGCCATGATTGATGCCACCGATAACCAAATCGGGCTTTTGCGGACAGAGCTCTGCCAGCGCCATCTTCACGCAATCTACGGGTGTGCCGTTGCACGACCAGATGTCCACGCCCTCCTCATGATGGCAATGTGTCAACGTAAGGGGTGTCGTTGCCGAGAAGGCACAGGAAAAGCCACTACGGGGACCCTCTGGTGCACACACCAGAACGTCACCGTAGTCCTTAACAATGTTAATTAGGAAATTGATTCCTTTTGCTTGATATCCGTCGTCGTTAGAGATAAGTATCATTTCTTCTTAAAGTGGTCGTTCCTCATTTTTATACAGAAGATGATGGCAGCACAAGTGGCTGTGATGAAGTTGGTAATGAAAAAGAAGATACCAACCCCAATGCCTTGTTGAATGCACAACATCAAACCCTGACACATAAAACAGAAGCTGCCAACAGACATCATGATGAAGCCTGGCAGAGAAATACCATCAGTCTGACGGGTACGGATGGTCTGAATAGCCTGTGGCAGATAACCTAAGATAAGGCCGATGCTGCCTAACCATCCTAAAATGTGATATAAAACATCCGAATTCATAGTATTAATCTTTAATGTTTAACATTTCAACTTTCATCTTTAATATATCGCGCTGAACGTCTTCGTATCCATCAGGTGACGGTCCGTAATCTTGATGTCAGGAATAACGGGCAGACACATGAACGCCATCGTGATGAACGGTGACTTCATCTGACAGCCAATCTCCCTCACCTTCTCCTGGATGCACAGTGTACGGAAAGCAACTTCGTGACCACTCACAGGCGACATCAGTCCAGCAATGGGCAGAGCAATGTCCATCATCTCCTCAGGAGCCACCACCACCTGTCCGCCACGCATCTCGACGATACGGTTGATGGCTCTTACGATATACTCGTCGCTGGAACCGATAGCCACGATATTATGACAGTCGTGAGCCACAGAACCCGCAATGGCACCTTCCTTGATGTCGAATCCGCGCACCAGTCCTACTACAGGCTTGGCGTTAGGCACATAGCGGTTATAAACCACTATCTTCTGTACCTCCGTCCAGGGATAGTGCGAGTCGAACAAGGGATTACCCGTCAGTTCCACCGCATCGTGCCGTGTCAGCAAACTACCATCCGAAGCATGGATAATGTGTACGGTATCGCCGGGTTTGAGGTTAATATCAATGTCTGCAACGGTGATAGGTGTTGCCACGAAATTGTTGGGGAACTCCATATCCAGGATATAATCATCCATTCCGCCGTGTTTTGAAGGCAGGCTGGAATTGTAGTTGAACATCTCTTCTCCACGAATCCATGTGCTCTCCACACGGAAGTGCGGAGTGACGTTATCTACCGTGATAAACGTGGCAGGGTCGCCTACCTGCAACAGTCCCCATTGCTGGTTATAGTGCTTCTGCGCATTCACGCTGGCGGCCTGCAGCACATCCCACAGACTGTATCCATCAGCCAGGGCACGCTTCACAATGAGGTTAATATGTCCACGCACGAAGTCATCAGGATGACAGTCGTCCGTACAGAACATCACCATGTTGGGACTCTCCTTGATAAGTGGACTGAGCAATTTGTAGTCCTTGGCGGCACTACCCTCGCGGATGATAACCTTCATGCCAGCCTTGATGCACGAACGGCCCTCGTCCAGTGTCGAGCACTCATGGTCGGTGGTGATGCCAGCCGCTGCATATCTGTCGCGCTGTTGTCCTGTCAGTCCAGGGGCATGACCATCGACAGGTTTGCCATTGCGCAGTGCCGCTTGTATTTTTGCCATCACGTCCTTGTCACCACCCAACACACCAGGATAGTTCATCATCTCGCCCAGGAAGCCGATATCCTCGCGGGCCATCAGTGCCTCCGTGTCTTTCACGTCGATGACCTTGCCACAGGTCTCTATGTCTCCACCTACAGCAGGCACACAGCTGGGAGCGCCGAACAGGAAGTTGAAGCAAGCCTCCTGACCAGAGCGAATCATGTAGTCAACACCCTCCACACCCAGCACGTTACCAATCTCGTGGGGGTCGGCAATGACACCAATCGTTCCGTGACTCATGGCGATACGGGCAAACTTGTGTGGCACCATCATACTACTCTCGATGTGCACATGACCATCAATGAAACCAGGCATGATGTATGACCACGGTTTCTCATTTGCGGGCAGTTTGCAGCGTCTCACCTCGACGATTTTCTCACCCTCGATTACCAGCTCGCCATCGAATATCTCGCGACGAACCGCATCCACAATGTGTCCTTTCATGTTTTCCATATGACCTCTTGATTTGATTAACTACTTGCAAAAGTACGAAAAAAATCCGAAAAACCTAATAATTCCCATTTTTTTTTGTATCTTTGTAGCCAATAACTAACAAATCAAATCTATACACTATGAAAAAGGTATATAAAGCACATATCCTCTTTACGAAAGAGAAGGACCGTTTTGAGGTCTTTGAAAATGGCTATATCGCAGTTGAGAATGGCATTGTTCTGGGTGTTGCCAACAACCTAAAAGACTTGGGTTGCGAAGGTGCTGAGGTCACTGATTTCGGCGACAAGCTGCTCATCCCAGCCATGAACGACATGCACGTTCATGCTCCACAGGTACACAACCAAGGTGTGGCGATGGATCTGGAGCTGCTGCCCTGGCTGCAGAACTATACCTTCCCTGAGGAGTCGAAATACGCCGACGTCCAGTATGCTGAGCGCATGTATCGCCGCTTCCTGCATACCCAGTGGCTCTTTGGCACCATGCGTAGCGTCGTCTTCAGCACCATGCATACCGACAGCACCCGCGTACTCATGCAGCTCTACCAAGAGGCCGGCATGGGCGCTATGGTGGGCAAGGTAGCCATGAACCGCAACTGCCCTGACACCCTCTCTGAAGATGTCGACGCCTACATTGCTGGCCAAGAACAACTCATCGCCGAATTCGGCGATAATAACGCCCTCGTACGTCCCATTATCACTCCCCGCTTTGTGCCGTCCTGTACGCCCCAGTTGCTGAAGGCCTGTGGCGAACTGGCCAACAAGTACCAGTTGCCCGTACAGTCGCACCTGTCAGAGAACACCTCCGAGATTGCGTGGGTGGCAGAACTGGAGAAGGAGAGCACCAGCTATGGCGATGCCTACAACCGCTACGGACTCTTCGGACAGACGCCCACCATCATGGCCCACTGCGTATGGACTAATGGCAGCGAGCTGGAACTGATGAAGAAGAACAAGGTCATGGTCGCCCACTGTCCCACGTCCAACTTCAACCTCTCGTCAGGTCTGGCACCCATCCGCACCTTCCTCGACGAAGGACTCCCCATCGGTCTGGGCAGCGACATCAGCGGCGGCCACGACCTCAACATGTTCCGCATGCTGGTTTACGCCATCCAGGTCAGCAAAATGCACTATCAGCTTGACAAGAGCAAGGCCTTCCTCACCCTGCCCGAAATCTTCTGGATTGCCACCAAGTCCGCAGGTTCCTTCTTTGGCAAGGTGGGCAGCTTCGAGCCTGGCTACGAGTTCGACGCCCTCGTCATCGACGATGCCGTTCTCTACCCTGCCGAATACTCGCTGGTACACCGCCTGGAGCGTTTCATCTATGTCGGCGACGACCGCCAGATTCTCCACCGCTTCTGCCGCGGCAAGGAAGTTAAGGAACCCAAGGTCTAACCCCCAAAACAAAGTAGACCTAACAACCTAACATAATTGGCCGGAACGCCTTTGTACAAAGGACTTAAACGACGTTAGGTCTGATTGCCAGACCTAACACGAGACCTAACGTCAGACCTAACGTCGTCAATGCGGATTACCTTGTATGTTAGGTATCATGTTAGGTTTGATGTTAGGTCTACGAAATAGACCTAACATGTCAACATAATGAAAATCAGCGGTTTAAGTATTTTATGTGAGGTTGTTAGGTCTCCTCTCAAAAAGTTCCCCCTAGTCGCAGAAATCCGAAATAATACAACTGATACAGAGCTGGCTACAACTAATACAGACATGGCTACAGCTAAGCCAGCGCTGGCTTAGCTGTTCTCGTACCTGTATCAGCTGTATATTTCGAAAAAAAAGTAGGAAATCCGCCTTTTGTCGTTTCCGACTCATTTTTTGTATGCATATGAGGAAAAAAGTTAGATAAAGTTTGTGTGATTTAGATTTTTTATATAAATTTGCAGCGACAAGCTATTAATCGATGTTATTTTCAATATTACACCTTATGACAATTTTACGGGAGCTAAAATTAACATACGCGACCGCGCGTGTAAATAAATATACGGCTTTTCTTGCTATAAAGCGAGGGGGCCGCATCGTTTTTAGCGCCAATCAATAAATAACAAACTAAATAAATACAATATGAGAACCAAACAATTATTTCTGATCCTCGCCCTGCTGCTGACGGCAGTCACGGGCGCATGGGCCGACAACTGGGATGCTGTCTATACAATGACGCAGACCAAACAGTCGGACTGGACGGCGCTGGGCTCGGGCTCCACCACGGGGTGGACAATCGGCAGCGCCGGCAACACGACGTACTATTACGCCACGGGCAACCTCAGCTTCACCAACAGCAACGACGGCGGCAGCGGCCTCACCATCCTCGGCACGGTCTATCTCTACATCCCCAAGGGCGTGACCGTGACCTGCACGGGCCACAATGCCAGCGGGACCACCGGCGCCGGTGCCGGCGTTGAGCTGGCGGCGGGCAACACGCTCTATCTCCTCGGCGGCGGCACAATCAATGCCACGGGAGGCAACGCAGCCAACGGCACCAACGGCAGCAACGGAGACAACTCAAACTTTGTATATAACCACTATTGCCAGCCCGGTTCGGGCGGTGCCGGCGGCAACGGCGGCGGCGGCGCCGGTGCGGGCATCGGCACACGCGGCGGCAACGGCGGCAACGGCGGCAACGGCGGTGCGGCAAACCGTGAAAAAAACGAGGGTACGAATTTAGGCGTTGCCGGCTCTGCGGGCTCTGCCGGCGCTACCGCTGGCAGCATGGGCACGCTCTATGTGTATCAGACTATGAGCATCAGCGTAAATGTCACGGGAGGCAGTGCCGGCACAGGCGGCACTGGCGGCAACCGGGGTTATAACGCTGTCGAAGACCCGGGGCACCAGATTTCTGCGTCTGGCGGTGGCGGCGGCGGTGGCGGCGGCGGTGGCGGCTTTGCCAACAACATCGGCACCGGCGGCCCCGGCGGCGGCGGCGGCGGCGGCGGTGCCGCTGGCAACAGCGCGTGGAGATCTTCCTATTATCCGGACGTGTTCTTCAAGGTAGGAGCAGGCGGCGGCAGCGGCGGTCAGAACGCCGACGGGACATACACTGCAAATGGTGTGACAAGTGAACTGACAAGCCCATACGACGCAGAATACCAAGGTGGACTCACCCTAGACGAGTACCATATGAACTACTATGAGGAAGGAAACGGTCAAGCCTCCGGCGGCGGCAGCGGTTCCTGTGGCGGTGCCAGCCAGAGCGGCTCGGCCATCAACCTGGTGGATTGGCCCACACAGGGCGCAGGCACCAAGGAAAGCCCCTACCTCATCAGCAGCGTCAACGAATGGAACACGTTCGTCACAAACGTCAGCAACGGCAATAGCTACAGCGGCCAGTACGTGAAGCTGACCAACGACATCAGCGTGAGCTACATGGCCGGCAGCTACCAGGCCGACGATAACTACCAGCCCTTCAGCGGCACCTTCGACGGCGACGGCCACACGCTGACCCTCAACGTGAACAACCAGAGCCGCTTCGCCGCTCCGTTCAAGTGCGTCAACGGAGCCACCATCAAGAACCTGCGCACGGCAGGCACCATCAACGGCACAGGCAACGCCGACGGCAAACTGCTCGCTGGTATCATTGGCGTCAGCTTCGGCAACACCACCATCACTGGCTGCCGCAGCAGCGTGACGCTCACCACCGACTTCGGCGAGGACGCCGCCCTTGCTGGCATCGTGGCCGGAACGAAGGGCGGCAACCTCACCATCGAAGGCTGCGTGTTCGACGGCTCGATGACAGGCAGCAGCAACACCCGTTGCGCCGGAATTGCAGGTTATGACTATCCCGAAAGTGGCGGTACCAACACAACCATCAGCAACTGCCTCTTCGCTCCCACCACGCTGACCGTCAACACGGCGGAAGACAACTTTACAAAGACCATCAGCCGCGACGCCGATGCCACCATCACCAACTGCTACTACACCCAGACCCTCGGCACAGCGCAGGGCACCGCGGCCGTCGCCAACACCATCTCCCTGAACGAACTCGGCAGCCTCGTGCAGGACTATGGCTTGGTGAGGGTGTTCCAGCACGGCATGTTTTCTGGCGGCAAGGCTTACATAATTTCCGGCTCTACCATCTGCGCTGGTACGGTGGATGATCCCTACATCATCAGCAACGATGAAAACTGGAATCGTTTTACCTCTTTTGTCAATGGCGGCACCACCTATAGTGGTAAGTACGTGAAGTTGATGGCCGATATCAACGTCTCGGACATGGCCGGCGCGAACGAAACCAACTCGTTCCAGGGCACCTTCCTCGGTGACGGCCACACCATCACCGTCACACTTACTGACGACGGCAAGCAGGGCCTTGCCCCCTTCCGCTACATCAACGGAGCTACCATCAAGAACCTGAAAGTGGCGGGTACCATCGCCTCCAGCCAGTATCACACGTCAGGTCTCGTGGGCTTTGCCTCTGGCACCAACCTCATCGAGAACTGCATAGTCACCGCCACGCTTAACATCACCAGCGACTATGCAGGCGGCATCATCGGTCACGGACTGACTTCTGCCACCACCATCCGGGGCTGCGCCTTCACCGGCACCGTCAACGGCGTGGACGGCAACCGCAGCAACATCGGCGGCCTCTGGGGATGGAGCGACAGCGCTACGCCAACCCTCGTGAACTGCCTTGAGGCCGGCACCTACACCAACATCGCGTCCATGCACCCCATGGGCTTGCAGAGCGCTTCGGGCACCATCACCAACTGCTACTACGTGAACCCGCAGGTCGGCGAACCCAGAAACGCCTGCACCGTCAGCGGCGCCAAGCAGGCCTACACCGCAGCCACCACTCCTGCCAACCTCGGCAGCCTCGTTGAGGACTACGGCATGGTGAAGGCATACGCCAATGGCATCCTCGTCGGCGGCACCTACTACGTGGTCCCCGCCACCGGCACGGCGGGCGACCCCTACACCATCAGCAACAGCGACGAATGGATCAATTTTGTCTACTACGTCAACAGCGGCAACAACTACAATGGCAAGTACGTGAAACTCACCGCCAATATTGACATTACAACCCCAGTGGGATCTCATGCGAGCGACAGCGACAACAAGCCCTTCAGCGGCACCTTCCTCGGCGACGGCCACACCATCACTGTCACACTTGACAATGACGGCAATCAGGGCCTCGCACCCTTCCGCTACATCAACGGAGCTACCATCAAGGACCTCAAGGTGACAGGCACCATCGCCTCCAGCCAGTATCACACGTCAGGTCTCGTGGGCTTTGCCGACGGCACCAACCTCATTGAGAACTGCATAGTCACCGCCACGCTTAACATCACCAGCAACTATGCAGGCGGCATCATCGGCCACGGACTGACTTCTGCCACCACCATCCGGGGCTGCGCCTTCACCGGCACCGTCAACGGTGTGGACGGCAACCGCAGCAACATCGGCGGTCTCTGGGGCTGGAGCAACAGTGGTACGCCTACCTTGCTGAACTGTTTGGAGAATGGCACCTACACCAACATCGCGTCTATGCACCCCATGGGCTTGCAGAAGGCGGCTGGCACCATCACAAACTGCTACTACATGAACCCGCAGGTCGGCTCGCCCCAAAACGCCTGCACCGTCAGCGGCGCCAAGCAGGCCTACACCGCAGCCACCGCTCCCGCCAACCGTGGCAAATTGGTGCAGGCCTACGGCATGGTGAAGGCATACCAGAACGGTATCCTCTACGACGGCAAGTACTACGTGGCTCCCGCCAGCATCAGTCTGGCCAACGCTGCCGACAACAGCACGACCATCAGCAACAACGGCGGCTATGTGGCCAACGTCACCCTCGCAGCCCGCACGCTCTACAAGGACGGCGCATGGAACACCATCTGCCTGCCCTTCGACGTGACCATCGCTGGCTCGCCCCTCGCCGGAGCCACTGCCCGTCCGCTCAACAGTGCCAGCATCAGCGGCACGACGCTCAACCTGAACTTCGACGATGCCGTGACCACCCTTGAGGCCGGCACGCCTTACATCATCAAGTGGACCGCCGACGCGAACTATGTGGACGACGACGCGCACAACATCGTCAATCCTGTGTTCAACGGCGTAACCATCGATGCAACCGAGCGCAACTACGACACCGAGACCGCCTCGCCCGCCGTCACCACCGACGAGCGCGTCCGCTTCATCGGCACCTACGATGCCCTGACCTTCAGCTCAGAACCGCAGAACAGCATTCTGCTGCTGGGCGACGACAATAAGTTGCACTATGCTGGCGCAGGTCACCTCGGTGCCTGCCGTGCCTACTTCAAGATAGGCGACGGCGCCCAGCTGGCCCGTAGCCTCACGTCGTTCAGTATCGACTTTGGCGATGACGAGGCCACGGGAATCATCTCTCTGTCTACGGACTCCAAGGACTCCAAGGACAACGCCGCCTGGTACTCCCTCGACGGTCGCAAGCTGCAAGGCAAGCCCTCGCGCGCAGGCGTATATATTAATAATGGTATAAAGATAGTGATAAAATAATAAGCCAACATGAAAAAGGAATATATGAAACCCACGATGCGCGTGGTGAAGATTCAGCACAGCGGCATCATCTGCACAAGCCTGACCACCACCAGCACCAACCTTGACGAAGGCGAAACCCTCACCATCGACGACGACACCCCCGCCAGCTTCTGGGGCAGGTAAGCGCAATCCATCCCCCGCCGGGTTCGACTCCCCCGCGGGTCACAAAGAAAAAAATTTAGGTAACAACAAGTTTATTTTTATAAACAAAAGCAATGAGACAAAAAATTTTCCTATTGTTTGTCCTGCTCTGCGCCGCGGCGCAGGGCGCATGGGCGCAGAACTTCGACGTCTGGGACGGCGTGACGGAGACGAAGCCGCAAGAGATTGCTCGTGTCATCTACATCAAGAAGGCATCCGATTTAGCTTACCTCCGTA
>Ga0256404_1007374_pt1 | contig 17457 bp, 15 predicted proteins | sample RumenRJG_01DNA_FD_185990 | JGI IMG/M metagenome (GOLD analysis project Ga0256404, IMG submission 185990) | Bovine rumen microbial communities from Lethbridge, Alberta, Canada - RJG_01 | ecosystem: Host-associated > Mammals > Digestive system > Stomach > Rumen | place: Canada: Alberta | collected...
GATTTTCTAAAGGAATCAGCCAAATTATGGCGTATTACGTGGGATGTAGATACGCTGATTGAACCCGTCTTGATTGACGCCCGGTATCCTTCTCCGCTATACGAAGACATTCTTTCAACTGGAGTTGCAGTCTGACTTGACATTTCAAAATAAGTATCCCATATTTGCAACGGCGTTCTTTGACAACGTTGTAAGTTATTGATTCATAGATGGGAAACTGGCCGTGTCTACAAAATGTCTACTCAAAACGGGTTTTTAGTAGACATCGCAGAGTATGCAAATCGTATTCCTTCAACAATATCGAAAAAAATAGAAAAGAATCGTGTTTGGATTATCTTCTGCAATGGAAATTAGGATATTGGCAATCTTCCCAAACACTTCAACTTTTTCGGGCCCGATCCTCTCTCGGATAATACTGACTTCAACAAGTTCAAATCCTTTAGATTGAGCAGGGAATATGTCTTTGAGATAAGGATATGAAGAAGAGAGGGAGACAACCACCTTGTCTCCCTCCTGAGTATTGATGTCGAACGACAGATTCACTACATTTGAATGCTGAATGTGTGTTCTTTTTTCTCAAGAAGGTGCTTCCGAGTTTCTTCCTTTTCTTTCTGGACCTTCATAACAAAATCAAGGACCTTCTTCGGAGGGTTCTCGATAATAATCTTATTCTGGGTCTTTTCCATAATCCTTGACCTTTTCTGCAAAAATACAGAACAAATTGAATTTTACATTATTCGAGTGTGAATAAATAATATAATCTTTACAGTATGGCGCAAGCAAGAGTTATTTTTGTAAATTTTACTTAAACTCAGGATTTTTGGAACTTTCTGATTGTGTTAAAATTATTAGGTAAGCCCGGCGAAAATTATTAAATTTGTTCGTTTAGGACTACACAAAAACACATAATATGACAAAAGAGCAGGAGCGGCAAGAATTGCATCGCGCAATTTGGGCCATTGCCAATGAGCTACGCGGAAGCGTTGATGGTTGGGATTTCAAGAGCTATGTTCTTGGATTCCTTTTCTATCGCTTCATTTCGGAAGACCTTACCAACTATATCAATAAAGGAGAATGGGAGTCCGGGAATAATGGCTATGATTATCTGGACGAGTCAGATGACGTAGCAATTGAAGGGAAAGAAGACATCGTACAGGAAAAAGGGTACTTTATTCTTCCCTCCCAGCTTTTCCAGACCATTCGCAAGAATGCCAAGAATGACGAGAATCTGAATGTCACCCTTGCCGGAGTGTTCGATTCCATTGAAAGCTCTGCCAATGGTACTGCCAGCGAAGCCGACTTCAAGGGCTTGTTCGATGACATCGATGTCAATAGCAAAAAGCTGGGCAATACCGTAGCCGATCGCAATGCCAAGCTGGTCAAGATCCTTGACCGCATCGGAGAACTCAAACTTGGAGATCTCAAGGACAACACCATCGATGCCTTTGGTGATGCATATGAGTTCCTGATGACGATGTATGCATCCAATGCAGGAAAGTCCGGTGGCGAATTCTTTACCCCGCAGGAGGTCAGTGAACTCCTTGCCAAGATTGTAACTACCGGAAAAACGCAGGTGAATAAAGTGTACGACCCGGCCTGCGGCAGCGGCTCCCTGCTTTTGAAGTTTGCAAAACTTCTGGGTGCAGAGAATGTCCTCAACGGATTCTATGGGCAGGAAATCAATATCACCACCTACAACCTTGCCCGTATCAATATGATCCTGCACAATGTTGGATTCGAGAAATTTGATATAGCCCTTGGCGACACACTTCTCAACCCTGCCCACTGGGACGATGAGCCTTTCGATGCCATTGTATCAAATCCTCCTTACAGCACCAAGTGGGAAGGTGACGAGAATCCGCTGCTCATCAATGATCCTCGCTTTGCTCCGGCTGGAGTCCTTGCACCGAAGAGCAAAGCCGATCTTGCGTTCACAATGCACATGCTCCATTGGCTCTCTACCACTGGAACAGCAGCCATCGTTGAATTCCCCGGAGTCCTTTATCGTGGAGGGGCCGAGGGTAAAATTCGCAAATATCTTGTTGACAATAACTATGTCGACACCGTTATTCAATTGCCAGAAAACCTATTCTTTGGTGTTTCAATTGCTGTTTGCATTATTGTTCTAAAAAAGAATAAGAGCGAAGCCAAGACTTTCTTCATAGATGGCTCTAAAGAATTTATTCATGAAGGAAATAAAAATAAACTATCTGAAGAGAATATCTCAAAGATTCATGCTGCTTTTTCTGGGAAGGAGGAGATAACGCACTTTACAAAAAATGTCTCCAATGATATTATAGCTAACAACGGCTATAATCTATCGGTGTCCTCCTATGTTGAAAAGGAAGATACGCGAGAAGTTATTAACATTGAAGATCTGAACCAGCAGATTGACGAAATTGTTCGAAGAGAGAATGAATTGAGAGAGGCGATAGATAAAGTAATTAAGGACTTGGCTATATGAGTGAGATTTTAGACATGATTCAGAGCTATTGTCCCTCAGGTGTGGAATATAAAGCACTTGGAGAGCTTGGTGTTTTTGAGAATATAGGAGTTGATAAAAAAACCGTTGACGGTGAGAAGTTAGTAACGTTGTTAAACTATGTGGATGTGTACAAACATATTTACATTGATAACACCATTCCCAGCATGATAGTATCAGCACCCGACAAAAAAATTCGGGATTGTTCATGTGAACAGGGAGATATTTTTATTACTCCAACATCGGAGACTCCCGATGATATTGGACATGCAGCGGTGATTACAGAAACACTTGTTAATACCGTGTATAGCTACCATATTATGCGGTTTCGTCTTTTCAAAAAAGAGATGGTGACGGCTTTTTACATTCGATATTTATTTGAGACTTTTCAAGTTCAAAGCCAGATAATGAAACTTTCGAAAGGACTGACTCGTTTCGGCCTTTCCAAATATGATTTTGCGAAAATCGAAATTCCTGTACCTCCTCTGGAGGTGCAGAGAAAAATTGTCGAGGTACTCGACAATTTTTCGGAGCTTACAGCGGAGCTTACAGCGGAGCTTACAGCGGAGCTTACAGCTCGGCAGAAACAGTATGAATATTATCGGGATAACCTACTGAGTTTCAGCAATATAAATAGGGGGGGGGCAAAATGATAGTCAGGTAGAATGGAAAAGAATTATTGATGTACTTATCCAGCCTATAACAGATGGCCCTCACGAGACACCATCATTTGTGGAGGAAGGAATACCTTTTTTATCTGCCGAAGCAATAGTTAATAGCCGACTTGATTTTTCACATATGAGGGGTTTTATTTCTAAAGAATATGATAAGGTTTGTTCAAAAAAATACAAACCCATGAGGGGCGATGTGTACATGTGTAAATCTGGTTCCACCACAGGGAAAGTTGCGATTAATGACTCGGATGAAGATTTTAATATCTGGTCTCCTCTTGCCGCAATGCGCGTTAATAGTTGCATTCTCAGTAAGTACTTATTTTATATTCTTCAGACAAGTGCAGTACAAGAACAAGTAATAGTTAATGCAAGTCATGGATCTCAACCAAATCTGAGTATGAGGAAATTGGAGCAGTTCATCATACCCGTTCCACCTATCGAAACGCAGGAAAGAATTGTTGAGATACTTGACAAATTTGAAGTTCTGATCGCAAGTATTGCCGAGGGGCTCCCCGCAGAAATCAAGGCCCGGCAACAACAATACGAATACTATAGAGACAAACTCCTGACCTTTCGCCGCAAGGCATGCTGATAGCGAAAAATATTTGCAGATTCGCAAAATCTCACTACCTTTGCATTAGGATTCGTCGAAGGGGAATTCGCGTAAGGGATGACAACCCTTTCAAGGCAACTTGATCCGAGCCCAGCATTAAAAGCCGTTACCTGACGGCTTTTTTCTTTTATTCACTTCCCACGTAGTACTGGACATACTCACCGGTACTTTTCTGAAGTCCAACTATCAAACGACATCTATTCCAACGCAAAAGCATCATTTTGGAGTATGGTTTCTGATTCTTGTCGTAGTATTTCCGAGGAAGGATCCCGGCAGGAACAGCATTGGCGAGCACTTCAGATAAATGCAGAACAGCGTCAGTTGATTCAAAAGAAAGCGCCGCATGTCCTGCCGTCTCATTGATTGACTGGAACTTCACGTGAATATACGCATTAAGCGATTTGTTCCACACCTTCTTGTCCGGATGCTTCGCAATCCAGCCGGCATAGAAATTTTTGATGATTTGTCTCCGGGCTTTGATGTCTTCCCGGCTGTTTCCCCTCGGAATCTCCATAACTCATTTCTTTTCCCAATAATAAGGATTATCTTTGTCATAAGCAATCACTTCAATGACAAAACTCAATATTATTTCCCAGAATCCGGAAAGCACGCTGGTAGCAGAGTTCGTCCCCGATCAGAAAAAGGAACGGAACTACCAGAGTGAGGCCATGCTGGAGGATGCTTTTATTAAGCAGCTTCAAGAGCAAGGCTACGAATATCTCCCCATCAATGACGAGAAGGCAATCATTGCCAACCTCCGCAAGCAGCTGGAGAAGCTCAATGACCACAAATTCTCCGATCCGGATTGGGAGGCATTCTTCCGCATTCATCTGGCCAACCAAAACGATGGTATTCTGGAAAAGACCAACACCATCCAGAACGATTTCGTTAAGGTGGCCACTGTCAGCCAGCCCGATGGCAGCAACACATTCCGCAATATCAAACTCATCGACAAGGATGACATTCACCGGAATTCCCTGCAGATCATCAATCAATATGTGGTGGAAGATGGCTCCCGGCCCAACAGATATGATGTCACCATTCTCGTAAACGGCCTGCCCCTCGTTCATGTGGAGCTCAAGCGCAGAGGCGTGGATCTCAAAGAAGCCTTCAACCAGATCAACCGCTACCAGCGGGATTCTTTCTGGGCTGGCTCTGGGCTCTTCGAATATGTCCAGCTCTTTGTCATCAGCAACGGCACATTCACCAAATACTACTCCAATACTACCCGAAATGCCCATGTCCGGAAAACGCAGGAACTCCGCTCCAAGAACTCCCAGAAAACATCCGGCAGTTTCGAGTTCACTTCGTTCTGGGCAGATGAGAAGAACAATCCCATCTATGATCTGGTGGACTTTACTGCCACCTTCTTCGCCAAGCACTCCCTGCTAAATGTCCTGACGCGTTTCTGCGTATTTACAGCAGAAAAGGAGTTGCTGGTCATGCGCCCGTACCAGATTGCCGCTACGGAGAAGATCCTCCAGCGCATTCTGATTGCCACCTACGATAAGAAGAAACTCGGCACCCTCGCAGCCGGAGGATATATCTGGCACACTACCGGAAGCGGCAAAACGCTGACCTCCTTCAAGACAGCCCAGATTGCCTCCAAGATGCCGGAGATTGACAAGGTGCTATTTGTGGTCGACCGCAAGGATCTGGATTACCAGACCATGAAGGAGTATGACCGATTTGAAAAAGGTGCTGCCAACTCCAATGCCAATACCGCCATCCTGCAGCGCCAGCTGGAGGATCCGAACTGCAGAATCATCATCACAACCATTCAGAAGCTCAGTCGTTTCATTGCCAAGAACAAGAAGCATCCTGTATTCGAGGCACATGTGGTGCTGATTTTCGATGAGTGCCATCGCTCACAGTTCAACGAGATGCACGAGGCCATCACCAAGGCATTCAAGCGCTACCACATGTTCGGATTCACCGGGACTCCTATTTTCCCGCAGAATTCCAGCAGCAACGGTCTGCCGCATCTCAAGACTACGGAGCAGGCCTTTGGTGACAGGCTCCACAGCTATACCATCGTCAACGCCATCAACGACCAGAATGTGCTGCCCTTCCGCATCGACTACATCAAGACGATGAAGGAGAAAGAGGGCGTCCGGGAAGACCAGGTGTGGGGCATCGATACCGACAAGGCGTTCATGTCTCCGGAGAACATCTCCAATGTTACCCGCTACATTCTGGAGCACTTTGATCAGAAGACAAAACGTAACTCCTTCTACAAGCTGAAGGACAAGCGGGTTGGTGGTTTCAATTCCATCCTTGCTACCTCCAGCATTCCGGCATCCATCCTCTACTACAACGAGTTCATGAAGCAGATGGAGTCGCTTCCGGAGGATAAGAAACTCAAGATTGCACTCATCTACAGTTACGGCCAGAACGAGGCCGAGCTGGAGCAGGAAGGATTCATGACGGAGGAAAACTCGGACGATACCACAGGGCTGGATGCCACCTCCCGCGACTGTCTGGAAAGGGCCATCAAGAACTACAACGAGATGTTCCATACCAGCTTTGACACCTCATCAGAGAAGTTCCAGAACTATTACAAAGACCTCTCGATGCGGATGAAGAACCGCGAGGTGGATCTGCTGATTGTGGTGAACATGTTCCTCACCGGATTCGATGCCAAGACGCTGAACACCCTCTGGGTGGATAAGAACCTGCGCATGCATGGACTGCTGCAGGCTTTCTCCCGCACCAACCGCAAACTCAACTCGGTCAAGACTTTCGGCAATATCGTCTGCTTCAGAAATCTGGAGGAGAACACCAACGAGAGCCTTGCCCTCTTTGGAGACGAGAAGGCCGGAGGCATTGTGGTGCTTCGGAATTTCGAAGATTACTACGAGGGCTTTGATGATGAAAATGGCAAACACCATCTTGGATATTCCGAGCTTGTGGATGAGCTGCTCAGGGAGTTCCCGGTGGGCCAGCCCATCGTTCTTGAAGAGAAGCAGAAACTCTTTGCAAAACTCTTCGGCAACCTGCTCAAGGCCGTAAACCTGCTGCAGTGCTTTGATGATTTCAAAGACAAGGTGCTCATCAGCGAAAGGGACATGCAGGACTACCAGAGCATGTACATCGATGTATACAATAAGTTCCGTAACCGCGAAAAACACGATAAGGAGGACATCACCGAAGACCTGGTATTCGAAATCGAGCTTGTTAAGCAGGTTGAAGTCAACATCGACTACATTATGCTGCTGGTCACGAAATACCATGATGAGCACTCCGGTAATGCTGAGATACGGCTCTCCATCTCCAAGGCAATCGATTCCAGCATTGAGCTCCGTAACAAGAAAGACCTCATCGAGAACTTCATCGACTCCCTTACCCCGGAAGTCACCGATGTGGATGTGGTATGGCATGAATATGTGCAGCGGCAGAAGGAGCAGGAACTTGAGAACATTATCACCGAAGAGAGACTCAAACCCGAAGAGACCCGCAGGTTTGTCGAGGCCTCTTTCCGGGATGGATCCATCCGCGAGAATGGAACAGAGGTGGCAGCAATTCTCCCGCCCATGTCCCGCTTCAGTAAAGACCGAGCCACCAAGAAGGAAACCGTCCTCTCCCGGCTCAAAGCATTCTTCGAACGATTCAGAGATATTTTATAATGACCCCGCATATGAAAGAACCCGGCTATGTATATATTCTCACCAATCCCAGCTTCAGGGATAATTGGGTGAAGATTGGAAAGAGTTCTCGCTCCGTTGAACAGCGTGTCAGCGAATTGGATAATACTTCTGTTCCTCTTCCTTTTGAGGTTTACGCGACTTTGAAGACAACAAAGTATTCAGAAGCGGAGCGTCTGATTCATCGTTATATTGAGCGTTTCACTAAGCTCCGTATCAGAGATAACCGAGAATTCTTCAATGTGACTCCGGAAGTGGCTCTGGACATTTTCCGTGATGTAGCCCTTATGCTGGACGATGCAGAAATAGATGAAGTTCACAAGAAAGCCATTATGGGAGATGCCCCTACAGGTAAGGGGAACCATACGACTCCAGCCCGCACCGAAAAGAAGATCTGGATGATTCCCGCCAATAGCAAGTATTTCGATCTGGCAGGATGCTATGAGAAATACGGAATTGTGTATTGGACACAGTATTTCAATTTCCAGAAAGGTGACACAGGATATATTTATTGCTCAAGCCCGGATAGCGCAGTCCGCTATAAATTTGTGGTTGAGGAGCATGATATGAAGTACAACCCAGAGATGGATGTGGAGATTGAGTTCTATGTAGATCCGAAAGATTTCGAACAGTCAAAGGAACACAATCGCTTTGCAAAACTTAGGATTACTAAAGAGTCCAGCTCTGACCGCATGGGACTTGCCAATCTCATGGAGCATGGGATGAAGATGGCTCCTCGCGGGGCTCTTAACCTTTCTCACAGAGACTTTGCTGAGCTGTTGGAGTACATTACGGAGAATTTTTAGCCTACATTGTGAGAATCGATGAAGCCATCGTCTACGTCTTCGCCAGTTCCGGGTAAGGTATGGACATTCCTTGCTCCCTACTCACACAAACTAATAAACCGCCTTATGAAAAGAGTTTTGCTTTGCTTGCTTGCCGTCATCTCTTTGACATCCGCAGCCCAAAACAGGGCCGACAGAGTTGTATTGGAAGATCCAGGATCGTCAACTCTGATACTGTTCGGAGATCCCCAGGCTTACATGAAATATGATATAAACCAGCCGATTTTTGAATTGACTACGGCATGGGTTGCAGACAATGTAGAGAATTTGAATATCAAAGCCTTGCTCTGCACAGGAGATCTGGTCGACCGGAATGAAAGCAACTATATCGCTCCGAAAAAGCAGAACCAGAACAGCACTCAGATGTGGGAAGCTCTCAGCAGGGCGCTGGAAAGGGTGGACGGAAAAGTCCCCTTCATCGCCTCTCTAGGAAACCATGATTATGGCTTCAGAGGGAATGAAAATGCTTCCACTCATTATCCGGATTATTTCCCTGTCACCCGGAACAGTGCTCTCCAAGCCTGCCTCGTCGCGGAGTATCCCAGCAGGACAGGAAGGATGGATCTAGAAAATGCGGCTTTTGAATTCACTCTTCCAGGTTGGGACAGAAAACTGCTCGTTATCTGCACGGAATACGTTCCCTGCGAGGGAGCTGTAGAATGGATTCGTGGTGTCGTACGTTCAGATAAACACAAAGACGATGTCGTACTGCTGCTGACCCATTCATATCTAAAGGAAAGAACGGCGGAAAGAATGCCCAAGGAGACCCGGTTCCCTATTTGCCGTGATCCTAAGAACTATAGCGGAGAAGAGCTCTGGGACAAGTTGATTTTCCAAGAGTCCAATATACGTTTTGTCATTTGCGGTCATACAGGGAAACCTACCGGAGACCTGGAAGACAGCGTTGCATGGAGGGTTGACAAAAACCTGTCCGGGAAGAATGTCTACCAGATGATGTTTAATGTCCAGTTCCTGGGCGGATGATGGCAGGGAAACGGCGGTGACGGATGGATCCGCATCCTGGAATTCAAACCAGACGGAAAAACAGTAGGAGTCCGCACCTATTCTCCGCTTTTCGGAATTTCGCCGATGACAAAGCACCTAGCGTACAGGACGGCGTCCTACGACCAATTCCAATTTGCCATCGAATAACCGCCACTCCTTAGTACGTATGCACGCTCGTTGCCCTTGCCGAGGGGAGGTAATTGATGCCCCACCAGCACATCTGAAGGCAGACAAAGCAAATTAGGAGTATAGCCATAGCCGCTTTCCAGTTCCTCGGGCGAAGCCTCCGGAAATGGATATAGAATAGATATGCGAACCATGTAATAGCAGCCCAGGTCTCTTTGGGATCCCAGCCCCAGTAGTGACCCCAGGCTTCCTTTGCCCAGAGTGCGCCGAAAAGCATGCCGAATGTCAGGAATGCAACTCCTACATTGACAAGACCATCTGTCATTTGTATCTCTTCCTCCGAAGGATTCTTCCTCCGTACAAGGAGCCAAAGAGCCATCAGGAACGACGCTCCCAGAAGGGCATAGGCAAACATATAGACAATCACATGAGGAGCGAACCACGGGCTCTGCAGGGCCGGCATTAGTGTCTTGGAATGGATTTCAGGCTTAAAGAGATTGACACAAATGAATACTAGAGCCATTATGGAGCTGAACGAGAGAATCCATTTGTATCTCCATCTGCTGTAAACCAGAAGGCCCGCTACAGGAAGGAAAAACGAGTACCAAAGCCTGGTCTCCCCCATTGTCCTGAGTGGCGGACGCTCGAGGGAAATCCACATTGCGACAATATATGAAAAGAATATCACAAGACCAATGAGAGTGCTGGCAACCGCCGCCTTATGCCTCAGCGGCTTCCATGCTAAAAAGGCGCCGAAGAACCAAAAAAGGACCGACGGAACGGCGAAATAAATGAAACTATCCCAACTCATGACTTTCCGTTCGTTTTTCGCCCTCCCGAAAGCGAAAGCATGCAGACAGCGCCTGCAAGAAGCATAAAAATACCGATATAGACAAAGGGGAGCCAAGGGTCACGGACCAGCTCGAATACAGCAATTTTGCTCCAGCGCCCTCTCTCATTATCATAGTCGACAAGATAGACTTTCCATCCGTCTATCTTCAGCGGCTCGTTGACAGCTATCGTCTTCTCTACCCTCTCCCCTTTTCGCGACGTCACCGCCATATCCGCGCTGTAACGCCTGGGAGCCGGAGAGGGAACCTTCAAAGCAAAATTCTCATCAAGATCGAGAACCCTCTCCTCAAACTCATGACTGCCCGGGGAAATCCACCCGTCCTTAGAAATTCCGTCTTTCCGGGCATTGACAAAAAGAGCATGGACTGCTCCATCGCCTTCCCACGGCTCAAAGCTAATAGAATCCTTCCGGATAAGAGCCTCCGCAGGGGCGGCAAAGGGGAGCGCCTTTTCAACAGTAACTTCCCATCCGGATAGGTTTTGACTAGACGGAACCACCTCTGCACTAATGAATTCCGCCCTGTTTACGATCTTTCTTGAAGCCCTATCGACTACATAGACCTTAGGCGGATACTCATCTATTGAAAAGTCTTTAAGAAAAACAGAGATACCGGGATCCTGTAGAGATCTGTCCACTTCTGAAACCGCATTTGACTCAGTCTTCCCTTCGGTCACTGTCATCTCCAACTGACGAAGGTCAGCGCTGCCAAGAGTACCGCAGACAATAACTAGAATAAGGCCGATATGGCTGAGCATAAACGGAATATCTTTTTTCCATTTGAAAGTAGAAATACGCCTGATAACAGTTGTCATCAGGGTCAGCACCATCCACGTATAGCAAAGCACAAAGGGCCAGAAACGAAGCATCTGGCTGATTCCTATCGGATCCGCGGCCTTAGGCATTTGCGAAGGGACCTGCCGGGTAAGTCCCATCACTATTGTAAGGGCGAGGGAAAACCCTATCGCCGGGACAGCGGAAGCCAGACTGCTAATCCACCCGCAAAAGCCGAAACGAGAGCGAAGCAAATGAATGACAAGCGAGACAATAATAAGGAAGACTACCGCTAGGATATTGACAGGCCATGCGAAAATCTCCCACTCAATACGGCCCGACAAATACTGGAGAAGCAGGCCAACGAGAATCAGCCCGCAACCCACAAGGATTCCATCCTTTATTTTCCATGGTTTAGAGAACATGCTCAAATATAAGTATTTGCGCACAAAAAACAAAAAAGGACCGACTCTCCCAAGAGCCGGTCCAAAATAAATAACCTAAAGTCAATATCCCTAGAATCTCCATCCGAGAGTCAGAAGCACCTCTGTCAGACTGCCTCTGGTGCAAAGCTCCGGAGAATAAACATTGGGAATATAGTCTTCATATACAAGGAAGTACTCATTCGGCAGGAAATTGAACCTGCAAGCAAGATCGGCGAAGAACGAACCGCTGGAGCTATAGCCAAGACCGAAGGAAGCTGCCTGACGATTGGCTGAGATATACTTCCCGGAACCATCCTTCTCTGGAGATGTGGTAAGGTTATAACCTGTACGGATTGCAAACTGCGGCATGGGCTTGAGCTCGAAACCGGCCCGGAGCGAATGAGAAACGCCGAAATAGTCCCTTATATCATAATTCAGATCACTATACTCGTCAGAATAAGAGTATGAGTCGAATTTCATGAGAGAGTAATCTGCCATTTCATAATCCGCACTTACGAGAGCGAAATTGCCGATAGTATAAGCTATACCTGCATTAGCCCTGAACGGAGAGCGAACCTTATACTCATAGCTTCCTTCGCCTGTATTCCATCTTGCGTCGAACTCTGAGTCAGCAAAACTTGTGCGCCCCTCATAGCCGTAGTACTCAGTAATACCGATGACGGTAGGAGTCTGGATAGCAGCACCGATGCGGAGTCCGTTGACAGGCAGAGCGATGAAACCGGCTTTGAGGTAAGCCCCTGCTCCGCGAGCCTCATATAAGTAATTCATCCTCAGCTGGTCGAAGTAGGTATCCTTGCTGGTACCGTCATCCTGCTTGAACTGGATGGCGAAATTCTTCATGTCGACAGCTTCTTCCTTCCAATATTCATTGGACTGGAGAGTAATGTCGGTGATTCCGAGATTGGCACCGATGAAGAACCGGTCAGAAATGTTCATACCGAAGTTGAAGAGCATGTCGTACTTGCTTCCGGTACGGAGCCAGCCGTAGTACTGATTGATTTCATCGGCAAGAGAGATATTATCTCCGTCGAGCCTCTCGGTAATACCGATATACTCATTGGTATGACCTCCGAAAGTTGAAATCATATTCGACTGATATGCGGTAACCGCCCTCCAGGAGCACTGATCAAGGGCATTGGAAGCGAGAAGCGCATCGGCCTCATATCCATTTGCCATATTGGCGAGGAAGCCGGCATAGCTGGTATTGAGGTTGGAGCCGCTTGCATAGACATCGCGAAGGAAGTTATTGGTAGCATGGCCGACGAAACCGAAGGACCAGCTCTTGATTCCTGAGTGTCTTCCAGTCTTGATATTCATCACAGCGCCGACACTAGGCATAGTAAACTTAGGATAGCGCATGATATTATTGTCCTGGAATCCGTAAGGTTCATTGGTCCCGGATAGCGGGGTACCCTGAGCCGTCATTGAGGATATGGAGATGGAAGGGGTAAGAGAGAACTGGGAGTATCCATAGACTGCGGAGCCTGCAGGATTGAACTCAATCGTACCCAAATCTCCTCCGACAGCGGTAACAGCATTGCCCATACCGACTGTCCTTGCCGTTCCGGCATAATTGTTCTGACTGAATGTGTAGGCATCGCCGATAGTCTGGGCGCTGACCTGCACTCCTGCTGCAATCAAGAGCAGAGCTGTTATAGTCTTTTTCATGTTCTTGTCGAATTTAAAGTTACACTACTACTACCTTCTGGAGCCGCCATGGGATCCGCCGCTGGAATGGGAACCGCCACCACTTGAGTGAGAGCTTCCGCCACCTGAGTATCCGCCGCCGGAATAACCGCCGCTGCTTCTGGATGTGCTGCCGGAATAGCTTCCGCTGCTTGAAGAACGGCTATAGCTTGATGATGAAGATGATGAACCGGATGAGCGGTATGAAGATCCCGAAGAGCGATAAGAAGATCCTGAAGATGAGGAGCTTCCGATGCTACGGGACGTAGAGTTGCTGCTTGAAGAGCTTCTGTAATTGGCAGGAGCTGAAGAGCGGCTCGAAGATGACGCCGAACGGTTGTAGGAAGAAGAGCCTGTCGAACGCGAGGTCGAAGCAGACCTTCCTACGCTGCTGCCAGTAGTGGAGCGGGAGGTCGCTGCGGGAATGGAAGAGCGGCTGCGTGAAACCGAAGAAGATCCGGTCCTCGAAGTAGCTCCGGTTCTCGTAGCTGCGCCGCTGCTTCTGGATACAGAGGTACCGCTTGCAGTCCTGGCTGTACGGGAAGCCGCTGAAGAATTCAGACGTGAGGCTGAAGAAGCGCTTCTGGATACAGACGAGGCGCTTGCAGTGCGGACAGGGAGTCTGTCGCCCACATTTCTGGATGCAGTCCTCCTCGCAGAAGATGCACCGCCGACGAAACCACGGGAAGCATGGCTTGTAGAAGGCATTCCGCCAACACCGGGCCTGCGGTCGGGATCTCTCCTGTCATTGAAGAAATATCCGTGGTGAGGTCCGCCCCAGCCATGATATCCATGATAGTAAGGATAGCCGTAGTAGCCGCCCCAATAGCCGTAGTGGTGGCCCCAAGGACCATACCATGCATCATAATACCAAGGATCATAGACCCAAGGATCCCAGTACCAGGGGTCCCAGTACCATGAGGAGCGGAAGCCCCATCCCCAGTTCCAGCCATAGAAATATGGCCCGTACATAGCCCTCAGGCCCGGGTCATAATACCACGGATCGTACCAGGGACGATAACCGTACCATCCTCTCATATACCAGGGGGAATATGCCCATGAGTAATTCCACATGAGATCATAATCGTTGCGGTCGTAGACATTTATTGTAATGGTACTGTCACGGTTGAACTTGAGCTGGGTCGTCTTGTTTTTCGGAAGATACAGAGTATCGTTCTTACCATCGATAACAAAAAGCTCGGAGGAGAGAGTCTGCGAGACAAGCTCGTCCATCTCCTGCTGAGAGGCGACCTCAAGAGACTTGTTAGGTTCAGGTCTATAGTAGATTCCATCCGCGAACTGCTGGTTCGTGGAAGCGAGTTGCACCGCAGACCCGCACGAAGTCAGGGCCAGAAGCAGCGCAAGATAGGTTACAATGTTCTTTTTCATAGTATGAATCTCCTATAATTGAGTAAATTTTAATATCTTTGCGTTCGGTTAGGAAGCTTTCTAAGGCATAATTGCAATTATTGTACCTTTTTGAAAACTTGCTTTATACCGCGACAAAAATATAAAAATATTATCATAATGGCAAAAGAGGTAACAAAAAGGTCAGACAATTACTCCCAGTGGTACAACGACCTCGTTGTGAAGGCCGATCTGGCCGAGCAGTCTGCCGTGAGGGGTTGCATGGTAATCAAGCCCTACGGTTATGCGATTTGGGAAAAAATGCAGAGTATTCTGGATGGGATGTTCAAAGAAACCGGCGTCAAGAACGCCTATTTCCCGCTTTTCATCCCGAAATCTTTCCTTAGCCGCGAGGCCGAGCATGTAGAAGGATTCGCCAAAGAATGCGCTGTTGTCACCCACCACAGACTGATGACCAACCCCAACGGGCCCGGAGTAGTCGTAGATCCTTCAGCAAAACTCGAAGAAGAACTCGTAGTCCGTCCGACTTCCGAGACTATCATATGGAGCACATATAAGAATTGGATTCATTCGTGGAGAGACCTCCCTATCCTCTGCAACCAGTGGTGCAATGTCGTCCGCTGGGAGATGAGGACCCGTCTCTTCCTCCGTACCGCAGAATTCCTCTGGCAGGAGGGGCACACTGCCCATGCTACCGCAGAAGAGGCTTACGCAAAGGCTGAGGAGATGGTCCATGTATATGCCAAATTCGCCCGCGACTATATGGCATTGCCGGTCGTGGTCGGCCACAAGAGCCCCGGCGAACGTTTCGCAGGCGCCCTCGATACCCTGACAATCGAAGCCCTGATGCAGGACGGAAAAGCCCTTCAGGCAGGTACTTCCCACTTCCTCGGGCAGAATTTCGCAAAGTCGTTCGATGTCCAGTACTCTGACAAGGAAGGCAAACTTCAGTACGTATGGGCCTCATCCTGGGGCGTTTCCACAAGACTGATGGGCGCCCTGATCATGGCGCATGGAGATGACAACGGTCTCGTTCTCCCTCCCGCTCTCGCTCCGATCCAGGTAGTGATGGTCCCTATCTATAAGACCGACGAGGAACATAATTCCATCCTCGACAAGATGTACGAGCTCAAGAAAAACCTTGAGGCCAAGGGACACAGCGTCGAAATTGACGACCGCGACACCCTCCGCCCGGGATTCAAGTTCGCAGAATGGGAGCTCAAGGGAGTCCCGGTGCGTCTTGCGATGGGACCAAGGGACATGGAAAACGGCACTGTAGAGGTCCACAGAAGGGATACCCTCGAAAAAGTGACAGAGCCTATCGAAGGACTTGAGGACCGAATCATCGGTCTTCTCGATGACATCCAGAAGAACATCTACAAGAAAGCCTTTGACTTCCGCGATACCCAGATCCGAAAGGTCGATTCATGGGAAGAGTTCAAAGTTGAGATTGAAAAGGGAGGCTTCCTCCTTTGCCACTGGGACGGTACTATAGAGACCGAGCAGAAGATCCAGGAGGAAACGAAGGCGACTATCCGCTGCATCCCTGCCGACAGCTATGTCTGCATGGAAGAAGGAAAGTGCGTCTACTCCGGCAAGCCTTCCCACCAGAGAGTCATATTTGCAAGATCTTATTAATAAACTGATTATGAAAAAGTTAATCCTTTCGATAGCGGCTCTTGCCGCAATGGTCCCTGCGTTTGCACAGGACGCCCAGAAGGCGGCTGCAGCCGCAGCGGCAGCCCTGACGGCTGCTCCCGATGTACCGGAGGAGGTCAAAAAGCCCAACTACTGGACAGAATCAATCATCAACAATATTACATTTTCCCAGCAGTCACTAACCAACTGGGTTGCAGGTGGTTACAACAACTACTCCCTCTTTGCCGGTATTGACGCCAACGCCAATTACCTCAAGGAAAAGGTCTCTTGGAAGAACCGTCTGCAGCTGGACTACGGATTCCTGTACTCACAGGACAAACCGCTTCTTCAAAAGAGTAAAGACCGCATCTACTTTGAGAGCCTCCTCGGATACGACACCGCAGTCAAGCACCTCAAATATTCGGCATCGCTCAACTTCAAGACCCAGTTCGACAACAACTACACCTACGGTACTCCGAAACAATTCGCCGGAGACGAGCCGACCACCCAGGATTGGAAAGACGCCAGGGTGCTTAAATCCGGATTCTTCGCTCCGGCCTACATCAACCTCGGTCTCGGTCTTGACTGGACTCCCAACAAATGGCTGTCCGTCAACTTCGCTCCTCTTACTGGCGGCTTTGTTATCGTAGATATTCCCGCTCTGAGAAAGACATACGGAATGCCGCTGAAAAACGGCATCGAGACAGCCGCAGACCCGAGCGACTACAGGTTCATGAGATTTGAATTCGGTGCCCAGCTCAAGGTAGACATGAAATTCGTCATCAATGACAATCTCAACTACACCACCCAGCTCGTCCTCTTCACCGACTATCTCGATCACCCGTTCATATACAACCGAGTCAACTGGGACAACAAGGTCTCATGGAAACTCGCGAAGTATTTTGCACTTACGTTCGAGACCTATCTGATCTATGACCCGAAGGTCATCGTCAAGGACAATCATCCTGGAATTCAGTTCAGAGAGTACTCACTCCTCGGATTCACCTATACCTTCGCTCCGAAGAAGAAATAGCAGTTACTATGGAGCATAAGTTTACCATACCGCCGCTGAAGGTGCTCACTGCCGTTAGCGGCGGTATGGATTCTATGTGCCTTGCCTCTCTCCTCCTACGCTCAGGGACCGATTTCGGAATTGCCCACTGTAACTTTCGCCTTCGGGGAGAAGAGAGTGATGCGGATGAGAAGCTGGTCCGGGAATGGGCTGAGACTCACGAGGTTCCGTTCTATACGAAGGCGTTTGATACAGAGTCCTATGCCGCTGAAAAAGGGATCAGCATAGAAATGG
>Ga0256404_1007376_pt1 | contig 17451 bp, 13 predicted proteins | sample RumenRJG_01DNA_FD_185990 | JGI IMG/M metagenome (GOLD analysis project Ga0256404, IMG submission 185990) | Bovine rumen microbial communities from Lethbridge, Alberta, Canada - RJG_01 | ecosystem: Host-associated > Mammals > Digestive system > Stomach > Rumen | place: Canada: Alberta | collected...
CATGCCCTGGGACTCTATCCCTTTGATGGTGCGGGGCTTCAGGTTCGCAAGGATGCATATCTGCTTTCCCACCATGTCCTCGGGAGAATAGTACTCGGCGATCCCGGACACGATGACCCTCCTGTCGATTCCGGTATCAATCGTAAGCTTCAGGAGCTTGTCGGTCTTCGGCACCTTCACCGCCTCGAGGACGGTGGCCGTACGGATATCCATCCTGCCGAAATCATCGAATGTAACCTCTTCCTTCTGAGGTTCGACTTCCTTGGCGGCAGCGGCCTTTGCGGCGGCCTCGTTGGCAGCCTTGGTCGCATTCAGCTTGGCCACCTGGGCATCAACCACGCTGTCATCTATCTTGCTGAACAGCAGCGTAGGCTCGCCAAGCTCATGTCCGGCGGGCAGCAGGCTTTCGGAGCCGAGGTCATCCCATTTCAGGACGAGACGGTACATCGGATCCCTCAACTCCCCGCAGGACTCGGTGTGACGTGCACGGCCATCCATGGGACCGTAGCAGTTCTCAGTGTCCCCGAATCCGTCGGCATCCCCGCGGCGGAAATCCTTCCCGGCTTCGATGCCCACGCGGAGAATGTCACGGAGCTTCTCTGCGGAGAACGGGAGGAACGGCTCGAAAGCAATCGCAAGGTCGGCGCAGATCTGGAGGCAGGTGTGCAGGATGGAGGCCGCCCTGTCAAGGTCGGTCTTGGCGACCGCCCAGGGCTCGGTGTCCGAGATGTACTTGTTGCCTATGCGCGCCATGTTCATGGCCTCCTTGAGTGCCTCGCGGAAATGGAAGGTCTCAAGATATTTTTCGAGATTAGCCCGGCAGACGGGTATCTGGGAGAGGGTTTCCCTGTCGATGGCCTCGGGTTTCAGGTCCCCGGGGACCTTCCCGCCGAACCATTTCTGGGTAAGGACGACGGCACGGTTGACGAAATTGCCGAATATGGCCACGAGTTCGGAGTTGTTCCTCTGCTGGAAGTCCTTCCAGGTGAAGTCATTGTCCTTGGTCTCGGGGGCGTTGGCGCAAAGTACGTACCTCAACACATCCTCCTGGCCAGGGAAATCCTGGAGATAGTCCTGAAGCCATACGGCCCAGTTGCGGGAAGTGGATATCTTGTCTCCCTCAAGGTTCAGGAACTCGTTGGCAGGCACGTTGTCCGGAAGGACATAGTCGCCGTGGGCCTTCAGCATTGAAGGGAAGACGATGCAGTGGAACACGATATTGTCCTTCCCGATGAAATGGACCAGACGGGTGTCGGAATCCTTCCACCATTTCTCCCAAGAATTGGGAAGGAGCTCCTTCGAGTTGGAAATATATCCGATAGGGGCGTCGAACCACACGTAAAGCACCTTGCCCTCGGCTCCCTCGACCGGAACGGGGATGCCCCAGTCCAGGTCGCGGCTCACGGCACGGGGCTGGAGATGGCCGTCCAGCCAGGATTTGCACTGGCCGTAAACGTTGGTCTTCCACTCCTTGTGGTTTTCAAGGATCCAGTCCCTGAGCCAGGGCTCATACTTGTCCAGGGGGAGATACCAGTGCTTGGTCTTCACCTTCCTGGGGGCGCTTCCGCTGAGGGCGGACCTGGGATCGATAAGTTCTTCGGGACTGAGGGTTGAGCCGCATTTCTCGCACTGGTCGCCGTACGCATTGGGGTTACCGCATTTGGGGCAGGTCCCGATTATATAGCGGTCGGCGAGGAAGGTCTTGGCTTCGTCGTCATAGAACTGTTCGCTCTCCCGGGTGATGAATTTGCCTTCGTCGTAAAGTTTCTTGAAGAAACCGGAGGCGATGTCGTGATGGACCTTGGACGTAGTCCTGGAATAGACGTCGAAGTTGATGCCGAGCCCGGAGAAGGAGTCCTTGATGATCCTGTTGTATTTGTCCACTATGTCCTGGGGTGAGACGCCCTGGGCGCGTGCCTTTATGGTGATGGGTACCCCGTGCTCGTCGCTGCCGCAGACATAAAGCACTTCCTTCCCCCTCATCCTGAGGTACCTGACATAGATGTCCGCAGGCACATACACACCGGCCAGGTGCCCTATATGGACAGGGCCGTTGGCATATGGCAATGCACATGTGACCAGGGTTCTCTTGTAATTCTTTTCCATAATCATTCCTTTTCTCTTCCAAGTTTTACTTTGACGGCCTTCTTGGCCCTCTGGAGCGTCATTATTCTCTTCATTATCGCGGTCTGCCTCTCGACCGAAGCGGTCTTGAGTTCGCCGTTCAAACCTATTATCTTGTCTTCAAGCCTCTTCTCCTGATACACCAGGATAGCCCTGGGGACATACTTCACAAGCCAGGACTCATTGGACATCAGGGAATCCGTAAAATTCTTCACGCTGAGCTCATAGCGGGGAGTGCAGAGCTGGGACGTCACGTAGGCGGTGGTCCGGTCAGGGCTGTCCATCAGTGACTTGACTATGCTCTCCTGGGCATCTCCATCATAGTATTTTTCACTGTATTCCTCGTAAACCTTCCTATAGATTGAATTGCTGAAGGATGATCCGTCCATCGAGGCGCTGATGAAATCAAACACCGTCTGCCGGGCCTCCGGGTCTTCTCCCTGGTAGAATTCCGAATCACTCTCGAAATTCATGGGAGATGTGCCGTTGGTGAGTATGAAATTGAGAAGGTCCCTCTCCGCCTTTCCCACCGTGCGGTTTTCCTCCAGCTGCTCCATCGTGGTGACGGAGGCATCCCCCGTTCCGGCCTGCCTGACGGGGACATTTTCGCCGGCAGGTTCGGATTCGCCGGCTTCCGGCGTCCCTTCTTTCCTTGCCATTTCCCTCTCCTTGGCCTTACGCCTTTCTTCCTGCGCCCTCTCCATGGTCTTCCTGATACGCTCGAAAAGTATCTGGGAATCAATGTTGAACCTTCGGCTGCAATCATCCACGAAAACGGAACGCTTCACGGCATCGGGAATGTCGGCAATGGTGTCGGCTATCTCGTTGATGACGGAAGCCCTCTTCAGGGGGTCCCTTTCCGTTCCCTTCATCAGGAGTTCCGACTTGAAGGTCACGAAATCCTGTTCGTTCCCGGAAAGGAAGTCCCTCACTTCCTCGAGGGTGTGCTTGCGTGCGAAGGAATCCGGATCGTCGCCGTCAGGAAGAAGCACGACCCGTACGTTCATCCCTTGACGAAGGAACATGTCTATTCCCCTGAGGGCGGCATGGATTCCCGCAGAATCCCCGTCGTACATGATGGTGACGTTGTCGGTAAACCTCTTTATGATACGTATCTGGTTCTCCGTCAAAGCAGTGCCGCTGGAGGCCACGACGTTCTCGATACCGAGCTGATGCATGCTCAGCACATCCAGGTATCCCTCCACAAGGTAGCACCTGTCCTTCTTGGCTATCTCGCTTTTTGCGAACCAAATACCGTAAAGGGACTGCTCTTTGTGATATATCGGGGAATCGCTGGAATTCTTGTACTTGGCTATTTTCGGATCGGTCTTCAGGGTCCTTGCCCCGAATCCTATGACCCGTCCTGAAACCGAATGGATGGGGAAGGTGACGCGGTCGTAGAAGCTGTCGCGCACCGACCCGTCTTCATATTTCCTGCAAAGGCCGGTCTCCAGAAGGTATTCCTCCTTGTATCCGGTCTTCATGGCTTCATCATACAGGGATCTCCGGTTCTGGGGAGCCCATCCGAGCCCGTATTTCGCGATGGTGGAATCCTCAAGTCCCCGGGAATGGAAGTACTGGAGTCCAATCGACCTCCCTTCCGGTTCCTGTAGGGACTTGACGAAATGCTGCTGGGCGAAGTCTGTGACCAGCAAAAGGCTTTCATTCCTCTGCCTGGCAGCGATGTCCTCAGCGCTCTCCTCCTTTTCCACGACTTCGATATTGTATTTCCTCGCAAGGTATTTCAGGGCCTCGACGTAGGAGAGATGCTCGAAATCCATCACGAAACCCACTGCAGAGCCTCCCTTGTGACAGCCGAAACAGTAATAGAACCCTTTGGCCGGATGAACGTGGAAAGAAGGGGTCTTTTCGTTGTGGAACGGACAGCAGGCCACATAGTCGGCCCCGCGGCGCTTGAGCGTCACGAAATCTCCTATTACCTCCTCGATCCTTGCGGTATCAAGAATCCTGTTGACTGTTTCCTGAGGTATCATCTTATCCTACCAATCGTCTTCATCCGACAGTTCTCCCTCCGGCTGTCCTTCTTCCTCCTTTACGAAGTCGACATCCTTTGCGTCAATCGTTCCGGAGGTTTCGAGCCTCCTGGTTTCCTGCACCTTGACAGCCTTGCGCACCTTCCATGCGGACATCAGTTCCTGCACGCCATAGACGATGAGCGCAGCTCCCGCAAGTATGCTCATTACCTTCATAGTAAAAGGATTGAATACCAATATGATACCCCCAACAATTGCACATATGCTGAGGACAAGGGTAAGGAAACCTCCGCCAATGAGGGAGAGTGCTCCGATGAGCACTATGAGCTGGAGAATGCCGAAAATGATAAGGACGGCTCCTATGGCATAAACGATGAATCCAGCCACCTGCGTGGGATAGAGGAAAAGCAGGACGCCCAGCACCAGGTCGACGACGGCATTCGTGCCGAGCAATGGAAGGGAACCGGTCTTCCGGTCAATCAGTCCGACAACGAGGGAGACGACTCCGACGACCATCAGGAATGCTGCGACTATCTTGACCACGGTTACCGTAGCGTCGGTGGCAAGTATCATTACGAGTCCTATGCCGATGGCGGCGCAGGCCCTCAGGATGCTGCTCAGTTTGCTTTTGTATCCGAAAGTAATCATTATCCAAGAGAATATATAGATGCAAAATTATTAATTTTTCACTAATTTCGCAGCATGTTTTTCGATACCCACGTACATAGCCAGTTTTCTTTCGACGGATCAAGGACTTCCGTGGAAAGAAACGCCCGGGAAGCCATAGTGAAAGGACTCGGAGGAATCTGTATCACCGACCATAACGACATTTTCGTTCCTTCCGGAAAAGCCGCCCACGGGGAAACCGGCAAGGAAGAATTCGACGTTCCGGCCCAGCAGGCGGAAATCGACAGGATCAACGCCATCGTCGCCTCCGGAAAGGTAGAGAAGGGGGGCCTGCTGGAAGGAGTCACCCGCACCACCTGGCCTCAGGTCAAGAAATTCAGGGTGTTCAAGGGAGTCGAGGTCGGAATGTACAGGGACTCCCGAGAGCAGGTCAGGAAGTTCCTGTCGGAAAATGAGTTCGACCAGGTCATCGCCTCCGTGCACTATCTCGAGGACACAGATCCCTACTGGGGAGAATACTACAATGGCAAGAACTGGAAAGAGGCCTATGGCCGATATCTGGACACGATATATTCAGAGATCAGATGGCTGGGCAAGGATTTCGACATCCTGGGCCATTTCGACTACATCGCCCGCTATGCCCCATATCCCAAGCAGAGCATTTTCTACAAGGACTTCCCGGGAGAGCTGGATGAAATCCTCAAATTCCTGGTATCTGAAGGGAAAGGCCTGGAAATCAACACGAAGACCTACCAGAAGTACGGCCTCCGCACTCCCGAGCTCGACCGCGACATCCTGATGCGTTACCGTGAGCTGGGAGGTGAGATCATCTCGCTGGGCTCGGATGCCCACGACCCCACCCGCGTAGGCGACAAGTTCATGTACTTCGCCCAGTACGTCAAGATGTTCGGCTTCCGCTGGCTCGCCCACTACGAAGGCCGCCGCCTGAAACAGGTGACTATCTGACGGTGACTACGCCAGCGAATGGATGGCAAGGCCTGAGCGGAGCTTGGGCTCGAACCAGGTGGTCTTCGGAGGCATGATATTGCCGCTGTCGGCAATGTCGATGAGCTGCTCCATCGAGACCGGATAAAGGGCGAACGCCACCTTCATCTCTCCGCAATCCACCCTGCGTGAGAGTTCCCCAAGGCCGCGGATGCCGCCTACGAAATCGATCCTCTTGTCCGTCCTGAGGTCCTTGATGCCAAGGATACGGTCGAGGACAAGGTTGGAAAGGATCGTCACGTCGAGCACGCCGATGGGATCGGTGTCGTCATAACGTCCGGGCCTGGCAGTAAGGGAGTACCATTTGCCTCCCAGATACATCGAGAAGTTGTGGAGGCCTGTCGGGGCGACTGGCTTCGCAGGGCGTCCGCAACGTGGCTTGGAGGCGAGCGCAACTTCGAAATCGGCTTCCAGCGCATTGAGGAATCCTTCTTCATCAAGCCCGTTCAGGTCTTTGACCACGCGGTTGTAGTCAAGGATCTTGAGCTGGCTCTCGGGGAAGCATACCGTCATGAAATAGTTATACTCTTCCTGTCCGGTATGGGCGGGATTCTCCGCCCTCTTCTCAGCCCCTACCCTGGCCGCAGCAGCCGTGCGATGATGGCCATCAGCCACATAGAAGGCATCGACCTGGGTGGTGAAAAGCTCTGTGATCCTGTCGATGGTGTCCTGGTCTGAAATCACCCAGAACCTGTGCCCGAAGCCGTTTTCATCGGTAAAGTCGTACTCGGGAACCCCGGCGGAAGCGGCGGCCACGATGGCATTCAGTTCCTGGTTGTCCCTGTAGGCGAAGAAGACGGGTTCGATGTTGGCGTTCTGTATGCGGACATGTATCATGCGGTCGTCTTCCTTGTCCTTGCGGGTAAGCTCATGCTTCTTGATCCTGCCTTCGGCATAGTCGTCGGTGTGGGCGCAGAGCACAAGGCCGTACTGGGTCCTATCCCCCATCGTCTGGGCATAGACATAGTAGCAGGGCTTGGGGTCCTGCACCAGCCAGCCCCTGGCCTTCCACTGCTTGAAATTCTCGACCGCCTTGTCATAGACCCTCTGGTCATGGTCCGGAAGGATGGGATTGAAGTCGATTTCAGGTTTTGTGATATGGAGCAGGGACTTTTCCCCTGCCATTTCCAGAGCCTCCTCCGAATTCAGGACATCGTAGGGAGGTGCAGCCACTTCGGTAACAATCTCTTTCGGGGGCCTTATCGCGGCGAACGGTTTTACACGTACCATAGGAATGTCATTCTGAGCGAAACGTAGGATCTATCTGTTCACCTGGAACCTGGTGTTGCCCGTGGCAAAGAAGTCGGCAATCTGACGGGCGGCGGCAAGTCCGGCATTGATGTTGGCCTCGGAAGTCTGGGCTCCCATCTTCTTGGGAGTGGCGAAGACCCTCGAACCGAATTTCTCCTTGAGGGCCTCGTAGTTGTCAGGCATCAGGTCGGTGATATACTTGAGGTCCTGACGCTCCTCGAGAGCCTTTTCGAGCCCTTCCTCGTCAATCACTTCCTTGCGGGCCGCGTTCACGAGGCACGCACCCTTGGGCATGCTGGTAATGAGATCGTAACCTATGCTCTTTATCGTCTCGGGAGTCGCGGGGATATGGACTGACACGAAGTCACAGCTCTCATAGAGATGTTTCACGTCTGCGGCCGGTTCGGCGCCCATTTCCGCAATCTTCTCCGCAGGGATGAACGGATCGACGGCCATCACCTGCATCCCGAGGGCTTCGGCCTTCTTTCCGACCAGCCGACCTACGTTGCCGAAGGCCTGCACCCCGAGTTTCTTACCCATTATCTCGGAACCGGTTCCCGGAGTGAACTGCCCGCGGGACATATATATCATCATGGCGATGCAGAGCTCGGCTACGGCGTTGGCATTCTGCCCCGGGGTGTTCATAACAACGATTCCGCGGGCTTTGGCCGCAGCGAGGTCTACATTGTCCACTCCGGCCCCGGCACGGACCACGATCTTGAGGTTCGGAGCGGCAGCCATCACCTCGTCGGTAACCTTGTCGCTACGTATGATGAGGGCGTCGTATGGAGCTACGGCATTGACGAAATCGGCCTGCGCGGCATATTTCTCAAGGGTGTCCACGCTGTGACCGGCCTCGGTGAGAATCTTCTTTATGCCTTCAACCGCAACTGCGGCGAAAGGTTTCTGTGTCGCTACGAGAATCTTCATGTCATTTACTTTTTGAGGGTCTCGAAATCCTGCATGGCCTTCACGAGGGCGTCGACGTCCTCCTGACTGCAAGCATTGTAAAGGGAAGCGCGGAAACCGCCGACGCTCCTGTGTCCCTTGATCCCGACGATGCCCCTTTCCTTGGAGAAGGAGAGGAATTCGTCGGCGAGGTTTTCACGGCCTTCAGCCATTACGAAGCATACGTTCATGATGGATCGGTCTTCCTTGTCGGCAGTGCCGCGGAAGAGGGAATTGCGGTCGATCTCGCCGTAGAGCGTATCGGCCTTCTTCACGTCGATCTTGTGCATGGCATCCACTCCACCCATGGCCTTGACCCACTTGAGGGTCTCATTCATCACGTAGATACTGAATACGGGAGGGGTGTTGAACATACTGCCCTTGTCGATGTGGGTGCGGTAGTCGAGCATAGTGGGAAGGTAGCGGGACACCTTTCCGAGACCGTCCTTGCGGATGATGGCGAAAACCACGCCCGCAGGACCGGCGTTCTTCTGCGCTCCGCCGTAGATCATCTCATACTTGCTGACGTCCACCGGACGGCTGAGGATGTCGGAGGACATGTCGGCGATAAGGGGGACGGGGCAGTCCATGTCATACCTGATTTCCGTACCGTAAATCGTATTGTTGGTGGTGATATGCAGGTAGTCAAGGTCGGAGGGGATGTCGAATCCCTTTGGGATATAGCAATAATTCCTGTCAGCTGAAGAAGCTATGGCATAAGCGTTTCCAAGGCCGGCAGCCTCTTTCAGGGCCTTTTTCGCCCAGACGCCGGTCTCAAGGTAGGCGGCCTTCTTCTCAAGGTAGTTCATGGCCACGTAAAGGAACTGCATGCTGGCTCCGCCGCCAAGGAAAACGGTCTCGTAACCGTCAGGAATGTTCAGGAGTTCTTTCCACAGGGCGCGTGTCTCATCCATCGTCGCCTCCCACTCCTTGGTCCTGTGGGAAATGGAAAGTAGGGAAACACCTGTGCCTTTGAAATCCTTGATGGCTTCAATGGCTCTGTCATACACCACCTGCGGGAGAAGGCAGGGACCCGCATTGAAAACATGAACTTTACCCATATTATGAATTTTTATCTATTTTTAGTTTTAAACTTTAATTTGAAATTGAAACGCTCCAAAGATAGGAAATATTTTATCTATATCCCAACAAATACGAAATGATTGCCATCCTCACATACATTCCGTTTCCGGCCTGCTCGAAATAATAGGCGTAAGGGGTGGAGTCGACATCCGTCGAGATCTCTCCGACACGGGGCAGGGGATGGAGGATCTTCATGCCAGGCTTGACACCGTCTAGCATGGAAGCGGTGAGTTTGTAGCAGTCCTTGACCCTGTCGTACTCTTCCTTGTCGGGGAACCTCTCCTGCTGTACACGGGTCATATAGAGGATGTCACAATCCCTGATATGGTCTTCGAGGGTGGTGCACCTGGTGTAGCTGACACCCTTGGAATCAAGGAAATCAAGATACTTCCGGGGCATCTCCAGTTCTTCGGGGGCGGTGAAGATGAGGTTTGGATTGAACTGCCACATGGCTTCACAGAGCGAATGCACGGTGCGGCCATAGCGGAGGTCCCCCACCATGTTGATGGTCAGGTCTTCCAGTGTACCCTGGGTCTTGAGGATGGAATACATGTCCAGAAGGGTTTGCGTGGGATGCTGGTTGGCGCCGTCACCGGCGTTCACGACAGGCACGGAAGCCACGCCCGCGGCGATGGACGCCGCCCCGGCCATGGGATGCCTCATCACGATCATGTCCGCGTAGTTGGAGATGATCCTGATGGTATCCTCGAGGGTTTCCCCCTTGCTCTGGGAGGTATTCTTGGCGTCCGGAAAGCCTATAACCCTGGCCCCGAGACGGTTGACGGCGGCTTCGAAAGAGAGCCTGGTCCTTGTGGACGGCTCGAAGAAAAGGCATGCTATCACCTTTCCCGCAAGGAAGTTCTGCTCCCTGCAAGCCTCGAATTCTTTTGCTACCTCGAGGACATGTAGCATTTCCTCTTTCGAAAAATCCTGGATCGATACTAATGATTTCATTATTCCTCTATTATTAAACAATCATCAATCTGGGAAATCCTATCCTTGAAAGCTTCCTCCGCGGACAGGCGCACCCTGGCCTGAAGGGAACACCTCTGCCCGAAATTCTGCCCCCTCTGCGGAAGGTCCAAGTCTTTAAGGACCTTCATCACCTGATTCATAGACAAATATCCGAATTCGAGCCGGACCCACTTCCCTGCGATCTTCTCCACCGTCCCGGCCTTGTCAAGGGCGTCGGCCGTCGCCTCCCTGTAGGCCCTGATCAATCCCGGCACCCCGAGTTTTATGCCCCCGAAATAACGGACGACCACCACGGCAACGTCGCTGAGATTCCTAGAATCTATCTGACCCAAAATCGGCCTTCCGGCGCTTCCAGAGGGTTCCCCGTCGTCGCTCGCCCTCCACACTCCGCCGCCGAGGCCTATCCTGTAGGCCAGGCAATGGTGACGGGCGTCGTGGTATTCCTTCCTCGCCGCTTCGAGCAGGGACTGGGCTTCTTCCTCGTCATTCACCGGCCGCGCCAGTGCGATGAAACGGCTGCCCCTGTCTTTGAACAGGCCCTCCGCCGGAGCGGGGATGCTCAGGTACGTGTCTTTGGCGGGAATATCGGCATTGATCATTTCGGGCAGTGAATTTAGCGTTTTTGGCAGGAAAATGCAACGTGAAAGAAATATTTCGTAACTTTGGCACAAGAAAAAACCGTTCGAATCAGTATGACTTATAAGTATCGCGTCACTCTCACCGGACTCAAGGGCTTCTTCAGGCTCTATGAGGTCGGAAGCCAGGCAACATTATACATGCTCCACAAACAGATGCGTTCCGATATGGAATTCGCCCAGGACCAGTTGATTATGTTCAAGGGACTGGATGCCGGCGGGAATGTGGTGGCCCGGTACGGCCTCTTCGACCTTGGCGCAGGAGCCGTGGACAAGGTGACCATGGAGGATACCGTGAAGGCAGGAATCACCTCTTTCGTGTACTTCTACGATGTGGCCGACAAGAAAAGCGTGGATATAACCTTCGAGGGCGAGGCTGAAGGCAGCAGGATATCAGGGGTTTCCCTCGTTGACATCAAGGGCCCCAACCCCATAGAGTTCGAAAACGGATACGTTGCCTACGAGGACCTTCCGGACGACCAGAGGCATGTGCGCGTTCCTGCTCCCGACATGGGAGAAGGCGAAGGCAAGGGCCTTTCAAAACTCGCAGCCGCCATCTTCGGCAAGGGAGAAGACGACGAAGACCTTGAAGATGAAGACCTTGATGTCGATGATGATGACGAGGACGACGACGAGGATGACGGAGACGAGGACGGAAAGGAGGTATTCGACGGCACAGAGGACCTGACCCTGTGATGAAACACAGGCTCGTCATAATACTCGGGCCCACGGCGGTCGGAAAGACCGATTTCAGCATCGAGACGGCGCAGAGGTATTCCTCTCCCGTCATTTCGTGCGATTCCAGACAGCTTTACAAGGAAATGCGCATAGGCACGGCCGTTCCGTCACCGGAACAGCTTGCTGCCGTCAGGCACTATTTCATCCAGACGGTCCCCGTCACCGAGGCCTGGGATGCCGGCAGGTATGCCGAAGAGGCCCTTGCACTGATAGACAGCCTTTTCAAGGATGAACATGAAACCCTTGTAATGTGCGGGGGTTCCATGTTCTACATAGATGCCGTCTGCAACGGCCTGGACGTGTTCCCAGACGTGGATCCTGATGTCAGGAGGACCCTCCAGGAACGGCTCGCCCAAGAAGGACTGCCTGTCCTTTCAGACGAACTCCGACGCCTGGATCCAGCCACGGCCGCGGCAATCGACATGTCCAATCCCGCCCGGGTGCTCCGCGCCCTGGAAGTGTGCATGTCTTCCGGAAAGCCATTCTCGTCATTCAAGACAGGGAAGCAGGCGAAACGTGATTTCGAAATAGAAAAAATCGGCCTCTCACGGCCACGGGAGGAACTTTACGACAGGATTAACCGCAGGGTCCACGCAATGGTTGAAGAAGGACTCGAAGAAGAAGTGCGGTCCCTGCTCCCCTACCGTTCACTCACTCCGCTCCAGACAGTCGGCTACAAGGAAATGTTCGACCATATCGATGGAAAGACCAGTCTTGACGAAGCCGTTTCCCTCATCCGGCAGCACAGCCGGAACTACGCCAAACGCCAGCTTACATGGTGGCGCCGGGACAAGGATATACGCTGGATTGAGGTTTAGTTCGCGACCTCGCAGAGGAACTTGATGCGCACGAGGCGGATTTCCATTTCCTCATAGTCGCCGCCGAGATCCTTGAGGGCGTTATCGAGGGAGTCCGAAGAGGCCTCCGTCTTGAAGTAATCGTAGATCTCATCCACCACGTCATCATCCACTTCCTGGCGGATGTAGTAGTCCAGATTCAGACGTGTGCCCGAAGCCACGATGGCCTCTATCTCCGTGAGGAGGTCTCCCATATCGATGCCGCGGGCCTCGGCTATATCCTCGAGGCTCATCTGGCGGTCGATGGACTGTATGATGTACACCTTGTTGGCCGACTTGGTCGGGGCTGACTTCACCACGAAATCCTCAGGACGCTCTATATCATTCTCTTCCACATATTTGCGGATGAGGTCCACGAACTCCTTGCCGAACTTGCGGGCCTTTCCCTCGCCTACTCCCTGGCAGTTCCTGAGTTCCTCGATGCTGATGGGATAAAGGATGGACATGTCGTCCAGGGCCGGGTCTCCGAAAATAATCCAGGGCTGGAGTTTCAGTTTGCGGGACATGTCCTTGCGAAGATCCTTGAGCATTGAAAGCAGCGCCGGATCCCCGCCTCCGCCGCCCTTGAGGGCAGCCTTCGAGGCCTCGGCATCCTCCTCGTCATCGTCGTCGCTTCCGTAACTGTTCGAGAACACCCTGTCCTCCACCAGCTTGACCGGATGCGGATGATCCAGGAAATCCTTTCCTTCCGGGGTGATGTGTATGAGGCCGTATGTGTCTATCTCCTTGTACAGTAAACGGAGGATGATGCCCTGATGGATTACGGTGGCCCAGAATTTTTCGTCATGATCCTTGCCTGCGCCGAAAAGTGGAAGCGCGTCGTGTTTGTAGGTCTTGGTCATGGAGTTGACCGTACCTTTGAGGATATGGGCTAGATGCTCTATCTTGAAATTCTCCTGCAGGGTGTCAACCAGACGGAGGACCAGACCCATCTCCTTCTGACCGTCAAAAGTGGGTTTCGGATTGATGCAGTTGTCGCAGGAGGCACAGTTGTCGGGAAGGTAATCTTCACCGAAATACTTGAGCAGCAACTTCCTGCGGCATTGGTTGGATTCGGCGTAAGCCACGGTCTCGTTCAACAGTTGCCTGCCTATTTCCTGCTCCGCCACCGGCTTCCCCTGCATGAATTTCTCCAGTTTCTGGATATCCTTGTAGCTGTAATAGGTTATGCAGAGGCCCTCTTCGCCGTCCCTGCCCGCACGCCCGGTCTCCTGGTAGTATTCCTCTATGCTCTTGGGCATGTCATAGTGGATGACGAAACGGACGTCCGGCTTGTCGATTCCCATTCCGAAGGCAATCGTGGCGACTATGACGTCCACGTCCTCCATCAGGAAGCGGTCCTGGTTCTCCGACCTGGTCTTCGCATCCAGGCCGGCATGATATGGCAGGGCCTTTATGCCGTTGATGGCAAGGAGGGACGCCAGTTCCTCCACCTTCTTCCGGCTCAGGCAGTAGATGATGCCTGACTTGCCCGGGTTCTGCTTTATGAACCTTATTATGTCTTTTTCCGGCTCGACCTTGTCCCTGATCTCATAATAGAGGTTGGGCCTGTTGAAGGAGGATTTGAAGACCTTGGCGTCCTGGATGCCGAGGGTCTTGAGTATGTCGCTCTGCACCTTGGGGGTCGCAGTGGCGGTGAGGGCTATCACCGGAGCCTTGCCAATCTCGTTGATAAGCGGGAGTATGCGCCGGTATTCCGGCCTGAAGTCGTGGCCCCACTCGGATATGCAGTGGGCCTCGTCGACGGCGTAGAAGGATATCCTGACCTCCTTGAGAAGGGCTATGTTGTCCTCTTTGGTGAGGGATTCGGGAGCGACGTAAAGCAACTTCGTGACCCCGGAAAGGAGGTCGTTGCGGACCGCCTGGATCTGGGCCTTGTTCAGTGAGGAGTTGAGGAAGTGGGCGATGCCCTCGTTGCCGGACACGAAGCCGCGGATGGCATCCACCTGGTTCTTCATCAACGCGATGAGCGGGGATATCACTATGGCCGTACCTTCGAGGACGAGGGCCGGGAGCTGGTAGCACAGGGATTTGCCCCCGCCGGTAGGCATGAGCACGAAGACGTCGTTCCCGGCAATCAGGGACTTAATGCTGTCCTCCTGGTCGCCTTTGAACGCATCGTACCCAAAAAACTCTTTCAGCTTGGAATGAAGGATTCCCGAGATCTCGTCCATGGACAGGTCAATATTAAACGTTATATAAATTTAGGGAATCCATATTAATTCTCAAAATATTACCGTAAAATATATCAATCAATACGTAATTTGGGACTGTTATACGATGCCAGATCAGGCTTGTCACACTGATAATCAACTAATCAACAAAAAAACACAAAAGCACGCGATATTATTATGATTATTCAAATAAAAATTGCGATATTTGCAATTTAGCCGGTAAGGCTTAATTAACTGTGAATTAAAACTTAATACATAACGCGTTTATTATGAAAACAATCCGATTCATCGCCCTCGCCCTCGCTGCAGCAGCGGCAGTGGCTTGCAATTCCCCCAAAGTGAACGTCCCCGAGGGTGAGGTCAATCCCGAAACCCTCAAGCCTGCCAAGTCCCTCGTGGATTCCGCCAGCTACCTCCTCGGTATCAACTTCGGCTCCATGGTCAAAGGCTACAACATGGGCGACATCAACTACAGCGAAGTCCGCAAGGGTGTACAGGATTTCCTGAATGCCAAGGGCCTCCAGACCGATCCCGATTTCACCAAACAGTTCAAGATCAACCCTGAGGAGATGGGTCAGATCATGAACAGCTTCATCCAGAAGAGGTCCGAGTACACCGCTGCCCTCAACAAGATCGAAGGCCTGAACTTCCTCAACGAGAATAAGAACAAGGAAGGCGTTCAGGTCACCGAGTCCGGTCTCCAGTACACCATCGTAGAGCCCGGCAACGACGTTCATCCCGCCGGCCAGGACACCGTGTTCGTACATTATAAGGGAACCACCCTTGACGGAACGATCTTCGACGAGACCAAGGATGACGCTCCTTCCGTACACTTCGCACTTTCCCAGGTCATCAAGGGCTGGAGCGAGGGAATCTCCCTCATCGGCGAAGGCGGCAAGATCAAGCTCTTCATCCCCGCTGACCTTGCATACGGTGACAAGGGTGCAGGCGAGATCATCAAGCCCGGTTCCGCCCTCCAGTTCGACGTTACCCTCGACTCCGTAAAACGCTACGTAGCTCCCGTCGAGCCCAAGAAAAAATAATCCTGGACCATGGCGAATCTCGAAATTGAAGGAAAAATAAGCCAGAAACTCCAGATCGTCAGCGGCCAGTCCGCACGCGGCGAATGGAGGAAACAGGATTTCGTGGTGGAGTTCCCCGACGGGAATTTCACCTCGCAGGCCTGTTTCACCGCCTTTGGCGACGACCGAGTCAATGAACTTGGACGGTTCCAGGTCGGTGATATGGTAAAGGTCTCCTTCAATGTGCGCGCCCGCGAATACAACGGACGCTGGTACAACGACCTTCGCCCCTGGAGGATTTCTCCCGTTGGAGAATCCGCCCCTGCCGGACAGGCTCCCCAGGGATTCCGCCAGACTTCGCCCGCAGGGCCCCAGACGGTTCCTGCTCCCGGGCTCGCGGACATCCCCGCAGAATCATCCGACGACGACCTTCCGTTCTGACGGATTCCCATCACATTGACAAGGGCTGAAGTTCGCTTCGGCCCTTTTTTCGTTTTTTTTCATAACTTTGGGAACAGACCGAAAAAACAACCACATATGAAAAAAACCACAATCATCCTCCTCACCTGCCTTGTTGCGGCAGGGGCATTTTCTTATTATTTCCTTTGCTCTGGAATCCGCCTTTTCCATAACGGGAAGAGCGCATATACGATAGTCCTGTCCGAGGGAGCGTCCGAGTCTGAAAAAACCGCCGCAAAAGAGCTGCAGCAATACGTTGAACAGGCAGGCGGAGTCCTCCTCCCTATCAGCAACGACCTGGAGGTCAAGGGCAGGAAGATCTTCGTAGGATTCAACGACAAGGTAGCGGCGATTACCGGAGAAAAAGCGCCGGATGCAGACTTTGAAGGGTTCACCTGCCGCACCGCGGGAAAGGATATCCTCATTTACGGTGGCAGCCAGAGAGGAACGATGTACGGTGTATTCGACTTTTTGGAAAAACATCTGGGCGTCAAATGGCTTACCACCTCATTCACCTCTGTCCCTTCCCTGAAGTCCCTCCGTCTTAAGTCGATGGACTACAGCGACAGACCTTTCCTCAGATACCGGTATTCCAACTATGCCGTCGCAGGCGATCCGGTATGGAAGGCCCACAACAGGGAAAATATGGACTGGGGCGCGATATCGAACGGATACGGCAACCTTGAAGGCTATTGGAGCGCGCATACGATGGGAGTGTTCGTGCCTGTGGAAGAGTTCTTCCATTCCCATCCTGAATACTTCTGCCTCAGGGACGGAAAAAGATATGACGGCTACGGCCAGCTTTGCCTTTCCAATCCGGAGGTCCTGGAAATATGCAAGACCCGACTTGAAAAGGTGATGAGGGAGTTGCCTCTTTACCGCGTATACAGCCTTTCCCAGAACGACAACCAAAAGTATTGCCAATGCGAGAAATGCAAAGCCCTCGAAGACCGTTACGGCGGGCATTCCGGAATCCTGCTTTGGTTTGTCAACCAGGTTGCCGATGCCGTCAGGGAAGAATTCCCCGACAAGTTCGTAGGAACTTTCGCATACCAGTACACCCGCAAACCGCCCGTAGGGATCATTCCCCGCGACAACGTGGTAATCCGGCTCTGCAGCATCGAGTGCTGTTTCGCCCATCCTCTCGAAGACGTGAACTGCCCCGAGAACAGGAAATTCATGGAAGATATCCGCAAATGGAGCGAAATTGCCCCCCACCTGTTCATCTGGGACTATATCGTGGACTACGCCCAATTCCCCGCCCCCTGGCCGAATTTCCAGGTTCTCGGACCCAACATCAGGACTTTCGGTGAGAACAAGGCCCTAGGAGTCTTCGAAGAGGCTCACTATCAGTCTGCAGGAGGCGAATTCGATGAGATGAAAGCCTGGGTGGTGGACAAACTGCTCTGGAATCCAGACCTGGATGTCGATGCCCTTGTCCGCGAATTCATCTTCAGCTACTACGGGAAGTCGGCCCCGAAGGTGATGGAATATTACCAGCTCTGCAAGTCTCTGGTTAAACCCGATGTTCACATGGGAATCTTCATCGATGACAAACA
>Ga0256404_1007378_pt1 | contig 17449 bp, 14 predicted proteins | sample RumenRJG_01DNA_FD_185990 | JGI IMG/M metagenome (GOLD analysis project Ga0256404, IMG submission 185990) | Bovine rumen microbial communities from Lethbridge, Alberta, Canada - RJG_01 | ecosystem: Host-associated > Mammals > Digestive system > Stomach > Rumen | place: Canada: Alberta | collected...
TTCATCTTTTTCTCCTTATAAAATACATTTATAAAAACAATTTTTTTTATTCTTATAAATATATTTTATATATAGGGCAAGTATTAACTTGCCCTATATATGGTAAATTACAAAATTTCTTAATAATGATTCTTACTTTACAATAACTTTGATAAAGTTTCTTTTTCCAACTTTAAAAATGTTATTATTAAAGCTACTTGCTGCTTTGCTGAGTTCATCTTTCTTCAAAAGCACATAAGCATCATTCTTTAAGATTTTTAGTCCATTACCTAAAAGAATTCTATTAATCTGACTTTTACTATTTCCTGTAGCTTCAGCTAAAACTGTAACTAAGGTTTTTTCTGGGTCAACTTCGATTACCTTTAAATCATCTGGAATAAGTTTTTTCTCTTTTCCAAATTTTGATTCGAAGTTTTGCTCTGCCTCTTTCACAACATCCATATTGGAGTTATTGAAAGTTGCAACAATTGTACGTGCGAGTAAACGCTTTGCCATTTTCGGATGAATTTTTCCATCATGTACAGATTTCTTAAGTTTTTCTAATTCAGTCGGTGTAATATTGGTTAACTCTCTAAACCAAAACCACATTACTTCATCAGAAACAGACATAACTTTTCCATACATTTCATTCGGTTCTTCCTCAATCGCAATATAGTTATTTAAACTCTTGCTCATCTTTTGGAAGCGACCTTCTTCATCCTTAGCCCCAGTTGTCCCTGAAAGAATATTGTAAGTGATCATAACTTCCGGTTCTTCTCCTGCAATTTGCATCATTTTTCTGCACATATGCAAGTTCAAAAGCTGATCTTTTCCTCCAATTTCAATATCAGGTTTAAGTACTACTGAATCAAACCCCATGTAGCAAGCGTATTCTAGTTCAGCCATCGTAATACCAGAACCAGCTTCAATTCTTTTTCTAAAATCTTCTCTTTGCAAAACATCTGTCATTGAAATAGAAGACTGGAATTTAATCCACTCTGGAATTGTAAGCTTATTCATCCATTCTGAATTAAAATGTTTAGAAATTTTAGAAGAATTAAAGTCTATAACTCGTGCAGCCTGTTTTTCATATGTTGCCATATTTTTTACAACCATATCATGAGTTAACGGCTCTCTCTCCGTATTTCTCCCAGATGGATCTCCAATCATTGCTGTAAAATCGCCTATTACAATAACAATTTCATATCCCATATTCTGAAACATTCTTAAATTAAGTAATGGGACAGCATGTCCAAGATGAATCTGTGAGCCGGTCGGATCAATTCCAAACTTAACCTTCAGCGGTCTACCTGTCTCTTTAGACTTCTTCAACTTCTCCAAAAGTTTTTCGCTTGATACAACTGAATCCTGAAATTCCCCTACTTTACTCATAATCATTTCAAACTGTTCTTCAGCTGAAAGATTGCTTAAATCTCTATTAGGATTTAAAAGCTGATTTTCCAGTTTTTCTAAAAACAAATTTTCCTGATTTTTCATTTGATTTCTCCTTATTATTTTTCATTCCATTTGTTACAAATTTCATACAGCATGTTAACATACGTCTTTTTAGAATTAATCCATTCAGTTCCTCCTTGTTTGCATTCTTCAAATAGCCTATCCAATTCATCAGGCGAATAATATGAAACTGCACACATCATCTGATAGACAACTGAGTCTAATGGTGATACATATTCTCCTTCTTCATTCATGATTTTATCATACATCTCTTTGTATGACATGTCAACTCGTATTGAAGATTCTGGAATACTTTTACTCATTTTTGGATAGCCATTGAACCCTTTGATTATTCTTGAATACATAGAGCTTACTTTAAATGGATATTTCATACGGCTAACAACTTTGTTAGCAATCTGAACATACAAATGTTCCTCAAGTCCTAATGTTACAAGAATATTTGAGTATCCGTCTACCTTGCCTAAATGAATAAAATCTGCAGTCATCAATAGAATAGCCTGTTTTACTGGAAATTCAATTCCTGGATAAATTCCTTTCTTTTTGTACAGGTCTGATAAATCCTCCTCTGCATCGTAGAAATCTTGATCTTTCAATACCTTTGAAATCAGATAAGCTGTTTTTAATATTTCTTCATGATTATATTGAGATCTTAGTATTCCTTTTTCAGTATCAAATCCGAGCTTCTGAATGAAATCAGCATATTTTTCTGCTCTTTTTAATACAACATCCAAAGGCTGATTTCTTGCATTGTAGGAATCCAAATCTCCCAAAACAATCTGAACTTTTAATCCATTCTTTTGAAGAAAAATTGCTCTCAAAATCTGAGATAAAGTACCTAAATGTGGCGTACCGCTTAATCCAATTCCTGTTGTTACAATACATTTATTGCCTTTATTAAGTGAGTCAGCAAATGCATTTCCCTTATAATGGCATAACCATTTGTATTGCAAGTTCCGCGAGTCAATATGATTTAAGTTGAAATCAATAGGGCAAAATTCCATTGGGTCATAGTGATGTTCCTTCATTACTTTCCGATAATAGTTGTCGTCAAACTTTAACATAAAATTCTTTCCTCCTTTCTTGAAAAAAATATTTTTCAAGAATTTTATCAAATCGGATAAATAAAATCCTTGATATTGATATTATATCATTTAAAACTAGTTATGTCAACAAGTGTCTATTTAATTAATTTTGCATTTATTTACACATTATTTACCAAATGCATCATCATCTGATTTTGTTTTTCTTTATCCATCTCCATCATCTTCGCCATTACATACATTACAATTTTATATTTACTCATGTTCACATAGCTTGTGCGATATTCTTCATCAATTTCTTTTAGCTTGTTGTCAAATAATTGGTTTAATTCATTTTTATTATATAGCAAATTTGTATAAGAGTTTGTGCTCATGCAAACTTCCAATCTTAATTTATCTTTTAGTTCCATATCATTTATAATATTGATTACCTCATCAACTTTTGCTAGCTTTTCATTTTTTAATTTTATATTTTTCATAATTTTAATCTTCCTTTCACTTTTAATTCTAAATCTTAAATTTTTACCTTTGTAAAACTTAAAGATGTAAGATAAATTTAAATTGATTTTTACTTTGTAACTTCTAATTTATAAATGGCCGTGTTATTGGCTTTGACAAACCATTATATAAATTTCTTATGCATAATTGTATTAATAGCTTCGCCACTTGCAACTCATTATATGATTTTATTATAAAATAGGGTTCGGGACTGTGTCCCATTGAACGAATTTGAGAAAGCCATTTGAGCGGTATCTCAAATTCATTGCTCGCTTATAATTATAAAAAAGTCAATTTTCTTATTCATTCTTTACACCTTTTTCATATCTTACTTCTTAAATTTTTCTGCTTAATATTTAGAATTTTAAGTATTTTTATCTTATTTTTGCTTGCATTTTAATAAATTAAATCATCATAGTTTGCTTCTTTTTTAGGTTGTCCAACTGCAATTATTGCTTTTCTTTGTGGTTCCTTTTGCTTAATTGGAAAGTCATTGTCTTTTACTTTTATCACTCTTAAAAGTCTTTTATTTTTGTTATCTGCACCAATTATATTTAGCATTTTTTCTTTATCATAAGCATCATTTAACTCGCTAACATCAACTATTTCTATGTTATAATATTCACTTATGTATTTGGTATAATCTTCAAATTCGTTTGTTGTCATTACCTCATTTGATGTTAATCTTCCAACTTTATCATCTCCAATTGGAAAAGATATATCAACTGCATTTGCATTTACTAGCTTACTCATTGCATTCAAAAAGCTTTTTCTAAAATTGATTTTTTGTATATGTAATTCGCCATTTTTATCCTTATCAATTACAACTGATTCAATAAACTTTGATAAAAATTCCTGTTTTTCAAGCATATCTTTTTCATTCCATTTTAAATCTAATTCTTCTCTAAATAATTCATCATGTGCAAATGATTCCATTGTAAAATCTCTGTCTGCCATCAATTTTTGCGGTGAAAATTTTTGCTTATTAACATCAATAATGTTTATCTTTTTATTATTTAATATATCTAGTTTATCATCAATTGTAGCAAATTCATCTGTAATATCTTCAGGCTCTATTACACCCATCATAAGTGCTTTTTTTAATCTTTCTTTTTGTTCAGTGTATGTTTTTATCTCATCTTCAATCTCTTTTAAGTTATCTTTTGTGAGTTCTTTATCTTCTAAAACAGGTAAAAAATATTTCTTTACATTCATATCATAATCAATAAATCCTAATATAAAATTCATCAAAACTTTTTCCACTTGATCTTCATTATAATAAATTTTGCACTTCTTACAATGATAATATTTGTACTTTTCTTTTTTACCCCCTGCACCTTTGCATATCATTATTGAACAACATTTTGGACAAATTAATTTCTGCACAAATAAGTAAACTTTGTTTCTTCTATATGCTCTTTGATTTATTTCTTTTTGCCTTTGCACATCATCCCACATTGGTCTTGAAATTATTGATTCAACAACATCATAATGGATTATTGTTTCTTTGCTATTATCATTTTTATAACATTCATAATCTCCAACAAATATCCTATTGTTTATTATTCTTTCAATATCTCCATCTCTCCAATGTTTCTTTTTATCTGCTAGAACTTTTTCATCATTTAGAATATTTGCAATTTGAAAATAGCTTTTTCCTTCAAGATACATATTAAAAATTCTTAATACTAAATCTCTTGTTGATTCATCAATAATTACTGATTTATCTTCTGCTCTTTTATAACCTATAAATGGGACTTTGGGTAGATGCCCAGCTTTAATTGCACCTTCTAGTCCGAATTTTGTTCTTTCACTAACTATTTCAATTTCAAGTTGTGAAAGCACTGTTAACATTCTTATAAAAAATCTTCCATTTGCTGTTGATGTATTTACATCATCTCTTTCGCAAACTAAATAGCAATGATATTTTTCAAGTTCAGATATTAGCTCTTCTAAATCTCTTACTGAACGTGTTACTCTATCAATTTTATATGCCACAATATAATTTATTTTTCCTTTTCTCATATCTCCTAACATTTTTTGAAATGCTGGTCTATGTTCCATATCTTTTGCTGAAATCCCTGCATCTTGGTACACTTTATAAATTTCATAACCTTTATATTTACAAAGTGCCTCTAAATTTTCTTTTTGTTGTGGTAAGCTAAATCCGTGCCTTAATTGATCTTCTGTTGATACTCTTATATAAATACCTGCAACTCTTTTTTCTTCTTTCTCATTTACTTCAATATTTTCCATTGTAAAACCTCCAATTTACTATATTTTAAAATATCTATATATTAATAGCATATTTCTTATTGAAAACGATTACATTTTTTCACCTTAGGCAAATAAAAAAATGCCAATTAGTTTTTACTAACTGACATTTTTAATGTTATATTTGATTTTCAAGTAAATTATAATTTAAAATATCAGTTATTTTTATCAATTTGTTCTTTTAACTTTGAAAGTGGATATTTATGTAACAAGTCTTGCACATAAAAGTAACTTTGACCATTAAAGAATAAATAATTTGTATTCTTTATTGTTACTTTATGTGGCTCAACATAAGCTAGATTTGTTTTATCAACTATATCTAAACTTCCTTGAGTTATCTTTGGTGTTACTTTGCAAAATGTGCAAGCCCACGATATTTTAGATTGTAAATCCTTTGTAATTTTAATCTCTTTTTTGATTATGTCAATCATGTCATAAAACCTCCTATAAATCAATGCTTTCAAGTTAGCTCTTGAATTTTATAAATTAATTTAAAGATAAAGTTTTAGATTATTAATTTTATATTCTTACTAAATCTACTTGCTTCATTATAATCTTGCAGGTTAAATTATAATAAAATTTCATAGCTTAAAAATGTATTTCAATAATTTTTCAAATACGAAAAAAGAGACTAATCATAAATTGATTAATCTCTTCTAAATTTTGACATTTTTGAATCATTGTCATCTCTTCAATCTCACTATTATCAGCCATTACATGAATGGGAGTTAAGAGTTCGACTGAAACGCATTCTGGAGCGGGTGTTTAAGTAATCTACAACTCCTACACCTTTAATAACGTAAAAATCAAATATTTATATTTTATATTAACATAATATATTATATTTTACAAGTATTTTTTTATTTCATTTTATATTCTCTACACTTTTTTTCTAAAAGTTTAAAGTCAACGACATTTTTTATATATGAAACATTATAATTTTTTATTTTTTGATTGTATATTATACTTGCATATTTTTGTATCATTTGTTCATTTTTTTCAATAAATTCAAGTTCTTTTTCGACCAGTATTTTATAATTTTCATTTTTTTCATATTTAGGTTCGTATAAAATTAGTTCACTATCTGGTACTGGAATCATATTACTAATTCTCAATGTACCTTTTAATACTGGTATATGATTAACTTCTTCATCTGATATAACCCTTATTATAGGAATAATAGATTTTCTAATTGAATTATCACTATTATAGTCACTTTTTTTAGGAGATGACATTGGCATATAATAATTTAATTCATTTATTTTTAAAACTATTCCTAGATACTTTCTCATAACTTTTCTATTGTTTTCTTTATTGTCATATACTTTTGTATCAAATTTTCTTAAATAGTTTATATAATTATCATTAACTGAGTATAGTTTCAATTTTGCCTCCTAAAATAGTAAGGAGGTAAAGATCTAGATCTTTACCTCCTTGATTTTACAGCTCCCACTTATTGGTAGGGTTCACCTGATTTTCTTGCTGTAAATAGATATTAAATATCTATTTCTATTATATTAATAATACAATTTTTTATACCTTTTGTCAATAGTTTTTTAATTTAATTTAATTTTATTTTTTTAGCTTTTTATAATAATACTTTGCTAAACAAATTTCAATATTAAAATAGTCATAATATAGACATAGCATATTTAGTATATTTTCTTTGTTTTTATTTTAAAATATGTATTTAACTTTCAAATAAATGTTTAATAATTTTATCAAAATTTTTTATTGTTTCTTCATCATATTTAACTTCATTGTTTTCAATTTTTTTTAGAATTTCAAGTGAATAATAAGCTTTTTCTTTACAATAATCTTCATTAGAGATTCCAATCAAATTTTTGTCATTTTTTGAAAATATATCTTCTATTGTAAAATTTATCATACTATTGGGATTTTTATTTCCATCAACAAATATTACATCAGATGAATTTATTAAAAGTTTACTTTGCAGTGTCTTATACTGTTCTCTGCCAGCTTTATCTTGATCTAAAATTATTTTAAAACTGCATCCCCAACCAATCAATATTGAAATTATATTAATAATGTTATTTACACCTGCTGAAGGAATTATATTTGGCATATTTTTTATTTTTTTTAAGTAATAATATCCTTTTAAATAATTATAATCTGAAATACCCTCTGTAATAATGTTTTCTTTTTCATTATTTATTGAAAGAATATTATAATTCATACTCATTCCTATAGCTGTTAAGAGTGGCGTTAAAGTTTCTGATTTAGATCCCATTTTATGTGGAAGTGAATAATATTTGTTTCCTATATTACTATTACCATTTTCATCTTTTATAATTAATCTTGTTCTATGTAACTTTTTTTCGTAAATCATAAATGGAGAATGCGTTGTATAAATTACTTGGTTGTTTTTGCTTGAAAAATCTTCAAACAATTTTAAAATTTCTTTTTGTGCATTTACATGAAGATAAACTCCAGGTTCATCAATCAAAATTATATAATTATTTATAATAGAATTATTAGTTTTAGATAATATTTGAATATACATATTTAAATACCATTTTAATCCATTACTTCGTTCTTCAAAATTTAAATATTTTTTTGTTGTTTTAATTATAAAATTCAAAGAATCATTTTCAAATTTTGCTTTCATAATGACTTTCTCTTGTGTATAAAAATTATTAAAATTGTTTATTATTTTATCTAGTTTTTCATTAAAACTTTCACTAAAATTTTCTTTATCAGCTTCATTTGTAATATTCCAATACCCTCTTAATTCATTAAAATTCATATTTATACAATTTAATAAATGATTTAGCATAACTTTACTAGTTGTATCATCGTCCAAATATTTTAAAGTATATTTTGATTTTAAAGATTCGTCCGTAATTTTAATAAACTTTGGTAATAAACTTTGAATTTCTTTTAAATATGATACACATTCATTTAAAATTGTTGAAAATTCTTCATAATCTGAATTATTTGATATTTTATTTAAAATATAATCTATATAAGTGTGATTTATAAACATTTTATTTTCAGCATCATTAATCATTTTTATAATATTATTATAATTATTTCTTTGATTTTGTTCATTTAATATATTAACTACATCAATATTTAAGTTGTTAAGTTTTTCTCTATTTTTTTGAAAATTTTTATTATTATGTATCATTTCTGAAAAACTACCCATAATACTAATATCATATTTATCTGTTAATATAATATTTGTTTCGCCTTTAATTTTATATTTTTCTATTTCTTCTTTATCTGGTATTAATTGTACACTTATAACAGGAGTTCCATTTGTATTTTTATTAAATTTTTTAAAAAAATCATCATCATTTATACCTGTTAAATCAATATAACTCAAACAATCAATCAAATTACTCTTTCCTGACTCATTTTTACCAATTATCGTATTTATGTCTTCTAACATAAGTGTATTGTTTTCTTCTCCAAAAGATTTATAATTTTCAATTTTTACACTTTTTAATTTCATTTTTATTCCTCATTTTTTAGAATATATTTTAAATAATATTTAATTTTAATTATTATATCATATGTATATTAATTTTTTTAATATGATTTTTGCTATTATCATAATTATAAAAATTTCAATTGTTTTCTTCGTTAGAAAATGTAATCCACATTCCATCTTTATTAAAAAAATTCATTATTATTATTTTTTTGTTGTTTTTATGTGCAATAATTCCTTTAGTCAAAGGAACTCCAATTATTAAACTTTCGTAATCATTATAATCATTTGCGTTTTCAAAATTATTTTTTTCTAGTGACATTATTGACAAGGATTTTATTGCCATTTTTATACTTAAATAATCTACATTTATTTTTTGTGAATAATCTATTATAGATTTATCTTTTTCAATTGTAAGGTACTCCAATTCTCGTGTTTTTCTGTTATATGTTAATTCTATTATAACGTCCATAAATTCATATTCCAAATCTATATTTCCAGAACTGTTTATTTTACTATTCTTTAATATAAATTGTTTGTCTTCAAATAAATTATTTTTAGTTTCATTACCTATTGTTTTATTCTGTATTTCTTTTATAATTAGCATACCTTTATTTTTAGTCTCTTCAATATCTTTTATTTCATTTGAGTCCAAATTATCATTTGATAATATTTCATTAGGATATTTCAATTTTTCATTATTATTAGTTTTTGCCTTTTTTGAATTGCAATAAATTATCAAAATTACTACAATCAGTATTAGTCCTAAAAATAAAATAATTTTTAATCTATTTGAGCTATGTTTTTTTATTTTTTCTTAATTATTATTTAAGTTATAATTTATTTTTCCATTGTCCTCATTATATTTCATTTGTTGCAGAGCCTCTACTAGTTCATTTTCTTTATCTTTTTTTCATCTTCTTTCATTTTTACAATCTCCTTAAATTTCTAAATATCTCATGTGTTAAAAATATCTACTATTTTATACCATATTTGTTAGCCAAATTCAATAACTATTATTTTCAATCACACTTATTTAGAATTATATTTTGTATAAATAAATTGTTTAAAATATTCTTCATAATTTTTTTGTAATTCTTCTTTACAAATATTATTATTTCTACAATATGTAAAAAAATCATTCATAGTTTTGTCATTTTTGTCTAATTTAAAAAATATATTCCTTACCATACTATTATATACATAATTAAGATATAATGTTTGCAAGTCTTCTATTTCAGAATATTCAGAAGTAGTTAATTTTTCAATTTTTGAATAATGAATATTATTTCTTAATATTCTATTTAATTTATAAAATTTACTACTCCTATTTAAAATAGTTTTATCTAAATTATCTTTTAATTTATTTATGTATGTTGTATTAATTGTTTGTATATCATTTCCTAAAACTGTAATTTCCAATGCATTTAATTTATTGATAAAGTTATCACTATCTATAACTATGTCGTCATTAATTCCAAATTTTATTTTAGTTTTTTCAAAGAATTTGTTAAGTTCTATTATTCCTTTTAAATTATTATATCTATATAATATAAATAACTTATCAATATTGTCAATTTTTGAATTTATAAATAACTTTGAACTTTTATAACTATATCTTACGCCTTTTAATCTGTTTTCTAATAATTTAATCTCTTCTTTTTTTTCTTTTATAATATGATTTATTATAGAATAATAGTCATCTATTGTATATCCAGTTATCTTTTCAAATGTTATTTTGGCTAATTCAAAATTTGTTGTATAACAACTACTGAGAAAGTCTCTATCTTCATGTTTGTTAAATTCCGAAAAATTAAAACCTTGTATCTGAGATTCATTGGCTATTACATTAATATCATAGACATCATTGGCAAAATCTAATCCCATTTTATTTTTTAATTTTTCAATGTATTTTGATTTTTTAATTTCTTCATGCGTTGAAATCATTCTATATTTGGTTACTTTCTTTTTTAATTCTTTATTTTTAAAAATATTATTTGAATCACATAAATTATATTCTTTAAAAAATTGATATGCTTCATAAATGAAAATGGGAGAGATCTCTGCAATTAAACATTCAATAATATTTTTGGCTTAAATATTAGTAAAGCTATTTAGTATACCTTCTAATAATGTTAATAAGAAATTATCTTGCATTATTTCATATAAGCTATGTATATCAATATTTAAATTATTGCTTTTTTCCATTATACATATTATCCTCAATTTAATTCTCAATATTATTATAAAACTTTTGTTTGTATTTGTCAATGAATACTTTACTTTTTTTATCTTAATATATTATATTGCAAAATGATTTATAAAAAATACTTTGAAATTAATTTCAAAGTATTTTTTAGTTACATATTATCTAATAAATCAAACATTATTAGCAACAAAATTATTATTTTAATTTTTTGTTGGCTTTTAAAGCAATTTTTAAAATATATTAATTATCATTTTATTTGACAATATGGCAGCTTTTCATATATGGAGAGTTTCCAATTCGTGTGTCCATAGTTCCTATTATTGTTATTTTATCTCCTTTATTATATTTAGTAATACCTGTACTATCACCATCTTTAAAATTACATATTATACTATATTTAGCATTATTTTCATATAAATGAACAGTTACTCCCATATTAAATAGTACACTTGAATCAACATCAATACTCTGTATTAATGATGTAATTTTAATTTTCTTATTAAAGTATTTTATATTAGCTCTTGCCTCATTTAGATAATATTCATTTGTAATATTTTCTAAAGAGTCTTCAATATCAAATTCTTTATTGCTTTGACTTTCTACATTATTTTCTACTTTTGTTTCTTGTTGTATTTCATTATTTTGATTGCTTTGTGATTTTTTATTTTTATCACTTTGATAAATTTTTATTCCCACATATATAACTAAAATAATAGCCAAAGTGCAAAATAATAATGCAATAATTTCACCAAAATAATTTGCCTTATTTTCTTTCTTCATAATTACCCTTGTATGATATATTTAATAACTTAAATAGACCATACACTCCTTTCTTCATTTATTTTTATATTAATATTTAGTATAATCTAAATGTTGTAACTGTGGACTTTTGATTTGTCTTATAGCTTTGACTATTTAGAGGAGTGTATTGCCACAGTTTCGTTTTTAATCATTTATTGGTTGGATAAGTCTTTGAACTTTTATGTCACGCAAGTTTATGAGGACGAACACTTGTGGAAAGTTGTCACAGTTATTAAATATTTTTGAAAGGTGGTTTTCACACATGTATTCTTATTTTGTAGGCATTGATATTGCCAAAAATACTCATTGGGCTTCTTGCTTATCTTCTGATGGAGAAATTATCTTTGAGCCTTTTTCTTTCTCTAATGATAACAGTGGATTTCAAAAATTTATTTCAAAATTAGAATCTTTAGATAAAACAAAGATACTAATTGGTTTAGAATCTACTGCTCATTACGGCGAAAATATCATTTCTTACTTATTCAATCTTGATTTTAATATTGGACTTATTAATCCAATTCAGACCGCTAATCTTCGTAGGTCTAATATCAGAAAAACTAAGAATGATAAAGTTGACACCAAAATAATTATCAAAGCTCTAACTTTAGGTAATTACTCTCTCATCACTTCTAGAGATATCAACAATTTAAAACTCAAAGGCTTATGCCGTTCACGTCGTAACTTAGTTACTATGAGAAGTAAAGCTAAAATTCAACTAGTATCTTACTTAGATCAGATTTTCCCTGAACTTGCTCAGTTCTTTAAAGGAAACCTTAATCTAAATGTATCATACCAATTATTGAAAGAATATTCAAGTCCTAAACAAATTTCTTCTTTGCATTTGACTAAACTTTCTAATATTCTTCACGATAATTCTCATGGTAGATATAATAAGCAAGATGCTATTCGTCTTCGTGAACTAGCCAAAAACTCTGTTGGTATTGATAATCCCAGCTTATCTTTACAAATTAAACATGCCATTTTGCAAATTGAACTTTATAATGAACAAATCGCTGAAGTTGAAGCTCTTTACAAACAAATTTTAGATGAGATGAATACTCCTATTTTAAGCATTCCTGGTATGTCTTATAACCAAGCTGCTGTTATTATTGGCTGTATTGGTGACATTAATCGTTTTGAACATTCTTGTCAACTTCTTGCTTATGCTGGATTAGACCCATCTGTTATTCAATCTGGTAATTTTCAAGCAAGATCTACTCGAATGTCAAAACGTGGTTCTGGAATGTTTAGATACTCTCTTGTTTACTCAGCCCATAATGTTGTTAAAAACAATAAAACTTTTAGAGATTACTATGAACTAAAACGTTCACAAGGAAAATCTCACTATTGTGCTCTTGGTCATGTTGCTCATAAATTAGTTCGTATCATATTTAAAATGTTAAAAGATAATATTACTTTTAACTTAGATTAACTAAATATTAATTTTTCAATGTGTTCAGCCGTTTTTAAAAAATTGACTAAAAACGGTTATTAAAGTTGATCTTTTTTCTATAGAAAATTTTTAAAAAAATTTTCATTTTTCTATTGACTTTTCATAGTTGGTCTCCTTTTATTAAATTATATATAATCTATCACTTTTTAATTATAATGTCAATGATATTTAATTTGTTTATAAAATAAGATAAAATGGTATTATGGAGAAGTTTATAATGGAAAAATTAGCAGAAATATATATATAAGTATTAGATTCCTTGTTAAATAAATTCTCAAATTATAGATATTATTAATAAAGCAAATGGTGGGCTAGAAAAAATATTCTTTTAATGTTTTTGTTGTTTCTGTTTGTGAATTTGAATTAAAAAATATGGAAAATAAAATAATTTAATTTAGCATATTAGATAGATACAATTTTTATCTTTAATAAATATTATACCGCTAGTAAGCAAATTTCAAGTTCAAATCTGCCTTTTACATCCATATAATTATTATTTACACCTCTTTAAAATATTTTTTCATAAAGTATTCACATAACTCCCTGCTTCTTCAATAGATTTTAGAGAAAATTTTGAATTTATTTTTTATATTTTTAAAATTTTTTGATTTAATTTTGCATTAAATTTTTATTGCAAAATTGTACACTGGGGATTGGGGCGAGTAGCCCCAAAGTTTGAATTTTGTCGTACAGACAAATTCAGTGCTTGTTTAATCCAAAAAAGTGCCGTTTTTTGCATACTTAATTTTTATGATTTTAACAACTTTTTTATTAGGCAATATGAAATTTTTCAGATGCTTTTGAGTCAATTTCTATTGTACTTTTCTTTCATGAGCTATTAAATTTTTCTACTCTTTTTTAATAACTGGCTCTATTTTTTTTACTTGATTTTGATGCAAATTTTATTTAGATGATTTAATACTTTTTAAATATTATCACATAAAAATTTTCCATTTATTATGCTAGAAATTTTGTAAATTTTATTCAAAAGCCACTTAAAAGAGTTAATATTTTGCATTACTTTTATTAAATTTTTAACTCATTTTTACTTAATAATTTTTATCTTTCTTTCTAAATTTTTTCTTTTAATTTTGTTGTTTTTGTATATTAATGTCTTTTTGTTCATATACAACTGGCTTAACTTTTACCTTAATTGGTGCAGGATTTTTCAGATATAAAACACTATCATTTTTGTCATCTGGTATATAATCAAATGCTGTTGAAATATCTTGCATTTTGAACTTATTTTCTTCTCTAATATAGATTATTCCATAAGTATATGTTGGCATCTTTTTCTCTGGATCAATCTTATTATAATCTTTAAGTGGAAACACTCTAACTATTGCTGAATTATCTATGGTAGTGTCAAAATAAAATGCTTCATTATTTACAAAATAAGTTGCTTCTCCATATCCAACATCATAGTATTGCCTTAGTCTCATAATTATCTCTGCTACTTCTTTTTCAGGGAGATAATTACTAAATCTAATTCTTCCTAATACATTACCAAATAGTACTGGTTTGCTTCTATCCATGTAGCCATTATCAACTAAATCTTGATAAGGTTTATATACTGATTCTCTAAAATTTATGCTCTTAAGAGTTATAACTTTTCCAATCATAGTGAGCTCTATACTATCGATATATCTCATAACAATTTCTGCTTGTTCTTCTCTAGAATAGTCACTCCATTTTTTAGTTCTATTATCATAATCTTCTTTTAATTGAACTTTGTTAATATAATCAATATCTCTTTTTAGTAATATATCTTTTGGTGTAAATGTAATCTCTTCTGAGCTATTAGTGTCATTAAGTTCTGACTCTAAATTATCTAATAATTTCTCTGCATTTTTTCTTTCTTCTTTGTATTCATCTAGGGTAAATGCACCATTAACATATGCTCTTTTTATTCTATCTAACTTCATTTGTTGAGTCTTTATTTCTTTTTCTAATTTTTCTTTTGGCTCATCAAATTTTTGCTTAATAATAGGCAAGAAAAATTGATTTACAATAGAGTCGTATTCAACAATTTCATCCATAAAACTATTAAAATATTTATCAATCATTTCTTCTTTAATATTAATTTTACAATGATTGCAATAGTAGTAATAATAAACGTTACCATTTTTCTTTTTAGTAGCCTTGCCACCAAGTATTTCTCCACATATAGGGCATGTTAACTTTTGCAAATATCTATAAGTAAGTGTTCTTTTATAGCTTCTTGAATTCTTTCTTTTTTGAACTTGGCATTCTTCCCATTTTTCTTTTGAGACAATTGGCTCAACAACATTTTCATAATATGTTGGATGCTTTGTTCTTTTGCCATGAACAAAGTCTCCTTTATATACTTCATTTTCTAATATTGCTAGTATAGATGTATCTCGCCAATTTGTTTTACCAAGTACTTTTTCTTTATTAAACATGGTGCTAATTTTCTGATAAGAAAATCCATTGTAGTATAAATCAAATATTCTAGTAATAACATCTTTTGTAGAATAATCAATTACTAATTTCTTATCTTGATGCTTATAACCTAAAGGTGCTCTACTTGGAAGATGACCATTTTTTATTGCTCCTGCTAGACCTACTTTAGTTCTTTCGCTTGTTCTTTCAATTTCATTTTGGCTAACACTCATTAAAAGTCTTGAAATCATTTTTCCATTTGCATTAGTAGTATTTATTTCATCATTAGCACAATCTAGATATGCGTCATTTTTATCTAGAAAAGCCATTATGTTTTCCCAATCATAAATACTTCTTGTTATTCTATCAAGTTTTAAGGCAACAATAGTATTAATCTTTTTTGATTTAATATCTTCTTTTAATCTTTCAAACTCTGGTCTATAATTACCCGTTTTAGCACTTATACCAGCATCTTCATAATAATCTATAATTTCATAACCTTTAAACTTACAAAAGGCTTCTAATCTTTCTTTTTGTTCAGGAAGACTAAATCCTTCACGTGCTTGATCTTCTGTTGATACTCTTAAATAGAGTCCACATTTTTTCTTTACCTCATTATCATTCAACTTCTTAAACCTCCAATTTCCAAAAAAGAAGTGTCAAATAGTATATAATAAATACTACTGACACTTCTTTAAATCTCTATTATTCTCAAATTCTTTGGATTTGTAGTTAATTTTTATTAATATCATAATAACGATTTACCTCTATTTACATAAATGGTTTACGATGATATTATATCACGATTTATTGAAATGTCAATACCAGCTATATCTACAAGGTTTTTATATAATTTTCTAATTCAGAAAGTTTTATTTTCTTGTTTAGATTATTTATATAAACATCATTAGAATAGTTAAATACTAAAAACGTTGTATTTTTAACAATAACTCTATGCGGCTCAATATAAGCAATATTTGTTCTTTCAATTTTTCTAATACTTCCATTTATGAATGTTGGTTTAACTTTTGCAAACTCACAAATAAAATAAATCCTTTGTTTTAGGCTTTCTTCAAATTGAAGCTCCTCCTTAATAATTTTCATCTTTTCATCCTTCCTACTGGATGATTTCTTTGTTACACAACAAAAAAATCAACTAGATTTTAATCTAATTGATTTTTACATTATTGAATCCTGTTTCAAAAGTTCGAAAGGATTCGTCACTGGAGTGGGTACCGGGAATCGAACCCGGGCTAAAAGGTCGGAAGCATTTCATTCTGCCACTAAATTATACCCACAAGTTTATTTTATCTTTTGTATATATTTTTGATATTATTACTATCCTAGTTTTTATTCTCATTATTGTTATCATTGTCTTCCTTTTTTTCTGTACTATTTACAGTATATTCTCCATTATTTCCAACAACTTCTGATTTATTGGGCATTGCTATTGCACAAACGATATATGCAAGTATACCTACTCCCCATAGGCATGCACAAATTCCCCATATAATTCTAACTATTGTTGGATCAATTCCAAAATATTCTGCGAATCCTCCACAAACACCCCAAATTTTTTTACCTTCTTCAATTTTATAAAGCTTCTTCATCTCATTACTCCTTCCCTAATTTATTATTTACAATTGTAATAAATTATAAACATTATTATATATATTATAATCTTCTTAGTAACACATTCTGTTATTTATTTATTTGTTATTTATTATTTTTTTATTATTTATTTGTTATTTATTATTTTTTCATTTTTTATTATTATTCTAAATCTGTGGCGTAACATAAATTGTTTTATTATTTTTATATATTACATATCCTGGAACTGCTCCCTTTTTCTTTTTTACATT
>Ga0256404_1007380_pt1 | contig 17442 bp, 15 predicted proteins | sample RumenRJG_01DNA_FD_185990 | JGI IMG/M metagenome (GOLD analysis project Ga0256404, IMG submission 185990) | Bovine rumen microbial communities from Lethbridge, Alberta, Canada - RJG_01 | ecosystem: Host-associated > Mammals > Digestive system > Stomach > Rumen | place: Canada: Alberta | collected...
TTGGTCGGGCGTATCGGCTTCCTTTGCGATGTTGCGGATGCGGCGGCCTGCGGAAATAAAAATCTCTTCATCATAATACTTCTGGAACTTGGCAAACAGTCGTTTTGTCACGCCTCTCGGCATAAATTCTTCCCATGACGAAGAATCAATCTTCTCGACAAAGGTCTTGAGGTCGATGTCCTCAGTGTACGGGACATCTGCGCCATAAATAAGGAGCGGCATGCGGATGGAGATTCCGCGCAAGATGGAAATGGCATCCATGCGTGATTTCTTCGCCTTTTTCAGTCGTTCCAATTCAGCCTTCTCTTTTGCCGTGAGCTCTTTGCGCTTCTTCTTTTCGAGCTGCTTTTTGCGCTCGTATTCTTCCTTTGTGAGCCCCTGATGATTCAGATCAATGTCTTTCTGTGGAGCCGTGGCTTTCGACTTTCCGACAATGTCCTTGAGCCTCTTGAAATCTTCGAGATCAATGTCTTTCAGTTGCAGGAGCTTGTCATTGTAGAGTTTTGTGTCATCAAAACCGTTTCGAACGACTTTGTCGGCATACGCCTTTTTGAGCTGCTGGAGAAGCCGTGGGGTGTCATACGCTTTCATGGATGAGCCAGAAATCGAAATGACAGGGCAGAAATTCAAGAATTTTCCAAGAATGGCCTTGTCGTCATCCGTTGTCTGTCCTGCTTTCGAGGATACTGAGACGGCATCCGCCACCATTTTCAGCGTGCGGTCAGGTGCAAAATCGAAGACGTACCCAGCATCCTTGAATTTTCCATCCTGTCTGCATGGCGACTGCACACGGAAAATTGTCTGCATGTAGTTCATTGCTGAAGTCGAATATGATCCTGCAAGCAAGAAGACCGCTGTCCATTCGCGAACTGTGACGCCTGTCGTCAGCTTGCCACAGGAAAGCGTGATGGTATAGCCGTTGGGTCCAGCTTCGGAAATGGCTTTTCGAACCTTGGATAATGCTTCTTCTGGCGGGTCTTCTTCATCTCCATCGCCAGCGACATTGACGATGTCAAACATGCTGAAAACAGGATGAGCTTGCAAAAGCTTTGACAATGCCCGTGCTTCGCGGACGCCCGGGAGCATCCAGAGCGTATGGTGGAACAGGTCGCGGTAGCTTGAATTGGAAAATGGGTAGCATGCGTTCGCGTCTTCCTTCGTCATCAGATCGAGGAAGCTTTTGACATCCTTCTCGTGCACGAAATCGCCAACATGTGCGGTAGATGGCATATTTTCATAGTCCTGCCCCGCATCGCCCGTCCATGTGCGGAAAAATTCACGGAAGTTGAAAGCTTTGTCATCGAACGCAATATATCTGTCATTTGCCAGAATGTCGCCGAGATCATAGGTGTAGATTTTCAGTTCTGGAAGTTCGGCATAAGGATTGGAATCACCGAAATGCTGCTTGTCCCATTCAGACTTGCATTCCTGTTCCATGATGTAGTCCCATGTGTAAATGGCATCTTCATCAAAATCCGTGACGATATTGAATGGCGTCCCTGAAAGCGCCAAGAACTTTGTCTTGCCCAATGACTCTTTTACGACGCCTTTGACCACATCATCTCCAAGTGCCGTTGTTGTTCCTTCGTGCGCCTCGTCTACAATGACGCAATCCCAGACAGTATCAAATATTTCTTCGTCTTTGGCGAATTTCCCGCCGACACGCTTCGAGCCGCGAAGGTCTTGAATGGAAGCGAAATAGACGAAATTCTTGTCCTGCTTGAGCAACTGCTCTGCCGTATATCCGTTTGCTTTGGAGCCGTAAACACAGCTTCCATCTTGGAAAATCTTGTTGAAGTCTTCGTACCAGCCAGCATTGACGACCGGCTTATGCGTGATGATGATGGTCTTCTGGAATTTGCATTCCTTTACGACCTGCAAAGCACAGAGAGTTTTGCCAAAACGCATCTTTGCGTTCCAAAGCATCCGATCTCCTTTGCGGAACCGCTTGACGGTTTTTCGAACGGCTTCCTCCTGCTCAGGCCGGAAGATGATGGGAGTCGAGCCTTCCTTCACCATGAAGCCGCTGAGGTTCGCTTGCTGCTGCTTGACTGCATCAATGGCTTTCTTTGCTATCTCTAGGTCAATGCGAAACCATTCCTTGCCCGTAGAGCCGCCGATTTCTTCGTTGTCAATGCCAGAATTTCGCAAGACGGCATGGACTTCATAATCTCGAAATGGAACGAGTTTCGGCATCTTGTCATCTTTTCCTGCAACCATTCGAACAGCTAATTCTGTATGCAGAAGTTTCGGCGTGAGCCCGGCGGTATTCGTGTAGGACTTGATGCGTTTCAACGCCGCCTGGTTCAACTCGTGACTGTTTGGTGAGAGCTTATCAATCGGCAGGCTGGTGTTCAAAACAGTATCGCCAATCTTGATAAGTCCTTCATGTGCCTTGTCCGCCAGAGTGAACATATAGATGACTTTATAGTCGAATATGGGTTGGAATCTTGTTTCTGACATGCATCTTCTCCTCATGCGCCTTGATTCTTCAGCAACGACCGAAACTGGATGCTCCGGTTCGCAGACCAATCATATATTCTGCATGGAATAGCAACTGTTTGCTCGGATTCATCCTCTTCTCCAAACAAAGGAATCTGGACAGCTTCTCGTTCCTGCTTGGAATAGGGAGCCGTCAGAGTGATGCCATCCATTTGCCAGATGTTCCAGGACACGATGCGGGCGATGCACTTCATGTCCTTCAGTTCTGGTTCGTGCCCGAAATATTCTGCCATGTACTCAACAAACGAATAGAGCAGGTTTTCGCGAGCTAGGAGCAAGTTATCCCCCTGCAAATCATACCCGTAAGAACTCTGAAACGCCTTTTTCGCCCATTTCAGCCACCCGGACTCATCTTGCGTGTTCTCGTATGCGACGCGCAGCTTACGATCAAGGAGTCCGATGCGATGTTTCACAGGGATGTATTCGCCAGAGACGGTATCGTAACGACTGACAAGATAAGGAGCTTCACCACAACTCACCTCAATGCGGATGTCTTTAATATAATCATGCCACGTCTTGTCTTCGGGGAACACAATGCGTTTATGATTGGTCTTCCAGCCGGCAGAAGTAGAGAGATTGAAGATATCTTTGCGTTTGAACCAAGCTTCATCGACGAGATTGTTTTGGACGTTGCAGACCCAAGAAGGAGTAAAAACCTCTGCTTTCCCCTTGGTCCGCCGAAGCTGTTCTTCCGCTCCCTTGGACACTCGGGGCTGAATAACCTTCCCGTGGATTCCTGTAATGGAGCTGGGCATGATTTCATCAGATGGCGCAAAGCCGTCACCAAGAGATGCATAGTTGTCAGTACACCATCGAATGTTCTTCCGCGTGGTTCGATCAAGAAGAAGCTCGTCAAGGATGTCTGCATCGTAATCGGCGATACTTTGTTCCAGAATATCTGCTTCCATGATGTTCGCCTCCGCGCAGTCATTCCATGCCGACATGGTTCACCTCCATGTTTTTACCATCGCTCTTGATGGCAGGCATAAAATGGATAGGTCTGTCATATTCGTCCTTGCGTACTGACTGTGACGAAGTGCCAAGCATCATGTCGAAGGGGATGCCCTTGCGGCGAATGATGGCTTTCAAAAAGATGTTGATTGCGGTGGATGTCGGCAGACCGAGCTCTGATAGAATAGCTTCAGCCTGTGTCTTGACGTCCGCATCGACGCGGACGTTGATGTTCTGTGTAGCAGCCATGATGATGCCCCCTTGAAAATATTTCCGATACTCATATTATACCGTATTGACTATACAATGTGAAGTGGATGTGTAGCTTTGTTCGCTAAGATTTGCGATTTCGATAATGGGATTGTTCGAAAAATCCATCTCTTTCTCTTAGCTGGCGCATTCTGCTACAATAGCGATACCTTGAATGACGAACAAATTTTCGGGAGGAATGCGATATGAGACTTTTTCGGTCTCTTGGAACAGGCGGCTGGAAAGAGGCCGTCCTGAAAATCAAAATGAGAAAGAAACTGCCAGCCGTGACCGTTGTGCTCACAGCAGTCTCGATCTTCTGTTTCCTAATGCTGGCTCAAGCCTTCTTCATGATGACCTCTGGCGGCTTCAACGCCCTGGCAGCACAGCGTACTGCCTCTCAGGCTGAGCAGAACGCTCGAATCGAGGTGAAGCGTCTGGAAAATCTAGATTACGCGGAGCTCTCCTATCTTGCCGAGCATCCTCGTCAGGTAATGGAAGGCGTAGAGGACGGAAACTGGGAATCAGAAGTCACGCTTGGGCCAGAGAAAAATCTGAGTGAAGACGATAATGTTAAGATTCGTTTAGCTCACGTCGCCATTTTTAGGACAGGAGATTCAGTGACGCGCTATGATGTCGATGTCCCGCTGACTTCTGCAACTGGGACGACGCCGATTGGCTCCGTCATGACGTGGACAAGCGAAGGGAAACCGACAACTGGCGGCGTATGGCTCGAATGCAACGGTCAGACCATCCCGAGTAAGTACAAACGGCTGAGAGAACTGATTGGCGACAAGACACCAAACTATGCAGGTGTGTTCCTCAGGGGATACGGCAGTGTAACAGCTACTTATGGCCAAGGTTCAGCACGAGGGATTAAAACCTCCACCTATTCATCTGGGCCAGTTGGTGAAATTCAAGGTGACGCTATGAGGTTTTTTCATTTTCATCTAGGAAATGCACCTAGCTTAATTGGCTTCGGCTACAACAATAACGGAGAATACATGAAAACCACTAGTAATCATTTTACGGAATGGCACGGGGATGGTTATTATCGTTGGGCGAGAGAAGATAATCCACACGGCGATGAATACGATATGTCAGGATTTCTGAGAAATGCAAGCAGAGCAAATAATTTTTGGCTTATGAAAAAGCCTCCTCATAAATATACTTTATCTGGTGGAGGCTGTTCCGGCTCTGGCGACAGAGGATTTTATTGTCCTCCACCAACATTGAACGAATATGATGATACAGACTCGGGTGAATGGGTTTTTGGCAATGTATCCGAATGGCTGGGAATGTCCGAATGGGTTCTTCCTACAGCTAATGAGATTCGCCCCATCAACAGAGCAGTTCGATATTTTATCAAAGCAAGATAACAAAAAAGAGCAGGGTCTAAGTCCCCCTGCTCTTTTATTGTGAATCAACGAGCCTTTATGAAGTAACGGACGGCGACATTAACAGGTCTGTTTTCAGAAGCAACGGGGATTGAATAAGGAGCCACAACCGTAAGACCAGCCCAAAGGAAAAAGGGGAAACCATTATTGTCGCTATATTCATTCAAAGAATAATGTGCATATTGCCCTCCAGAACCAGAAAGGGTATATTTTTTTGGCGGACTTGTCAAAATGAAGCAATCTTTACTAAACTTATCAAGGCCATTTGCTCCAACAATTGAGTTCCCATGAACCCAAAGACGCCAATTTGAACGACCATCTGGAGCATATTCGCTCGGGATAGATGGAGCTCTTAGGGTATCATCGTATTCATCACGATACGCTCGAACGACTGTCCCAATTTTTGAAAACCAAAAACGTGTTGCGTCACCTTGTACTTCTCCGACAGACCCAGATTCAAATGTCTGTTGACGTGGACTTACCATTAGTCCTTGGTCGACCGTTGCCGTTCGGCTGCCGTATCCCCTGAGGAACACACCTGTCGACAACAAAAGAATGGGTGGAGGTTTTTCCGTAGCCATCCCTTCTCAAAATCGTGATTTCCAATGCCATTTACCAGTAGCCCAGATTCCGCCTGCCATTCACAGCAGGCGGAGTTTTTGCATTTACACCAAAAATCTTTTGTCCTTTCTGCGCCGTTTTCTGCTCCGTGCCTCCGCTTGTGATACCTTGGAGCCAAGGAGAACACAGCAGCCCCCAAATCCAACGCCAACTCCATCAAGTCATACCACCCACTGCACTAAAAGAAGGAGGCAAATCACCATGACCCGCAAACTTGTCTATCTGCGCAGAGGCGTCATCGACGACGGCCTGCCGAAGTTCCAGCTCAATATCCGCTCCGACATCGAAGACCTTGCAAGCCAGATTGGACACGACGGCGCATTCATTACGACAAGACACATCCCCTATATCTTGCTGGGAGCCGCGCTCATCAAGGGCTTCCTGTTCAGCCTCGACACAGAAGAAGGTGAACCCGCAGAAGAATGCTATGCATTCTTCGTCAACAGCGAGCTGGCGCAGCGGCGGATGGTTTCGTCCTATGACGAACTACCATCAACCGTGAATCCCTATGTGGCGAAAGTTATTTTCGATGCCAGAACCATCGACTGGCTTGAGAGCGGGACAAACTTCGTCTGCATCCCATTCGTCCATGCCTTGCAGGAGAGCAAGGACGACGACTCCGTAGCATGGTTTGCCAGGAACGTCCCATACATCTTGTCTGACGTCTACGGCCTCTCTTTTCAGAAGGTTGCCGTGTCGTTCCACATCCGCATCACCGACGATGATTTTGAACAGCATCCAGAACTCCTCGACGACGAGTTCGGTGAGCATAGGCTCATCAACCGGAAAAGGACGTGGCTTAGGGAAATCATGGAAGCACTCGGCTTCGAGGAAATGAAGGACATCGCCGACGTGAACAGAGCCGTGTTCTGCCGCGACAACTAAAGAAAAGGAGCGGATTCTTGCACCCGCTCCTAGAAAAAATCGTGATTTGCAATGCCGCGTGCAGGCACTGCTAAAATGATATTTCCATATCGTTTGCGGGCCTACGAAAAGATAGTCCGTATCATTTCGCATCCACAAAATATTTTTCAAAAATTTTCAAAGTTCCGTGAAGCCAGCAACCACGGGGCTTTGTCTTGCATTTTGTTTCCCGCATCATCGCCTCGTTTTCGGTTGCGGTCGAAGACCTCTGCTATAGTAACGGTAAAGGATAACACTGCTAAAAAAGAAGGAAGGTCATCCAGAGTGTACAAGGTCATTGAGAGCCAGAATCGTTATGGCAACTGCTATGACGTGCAGCTTCTTGTTGCTGGCGACCGCATCGACTCCGAACGGACGGTGCAGTATCGGCAATACATCACGAGGCAGGACGGTCGCGACGTCATCCTGATTTACACGAGCGAGATGGAGCCTGTCGAAGAGGCCATCCGCTTCCTCAATTATGGCGGCATGCACGGGCAGTCGCAGAACCACATCCTTGTAGCGGCCAGCGCCCTGCGAACACTGTACGCATATCTCGACATCTACGGCATCCGCCTGAAGGATATGACGCAGAAGGAAGCCGTCGGCTATCTGGATTTCCTGAAGGGCATCCCGCGTGCTGGGCTGATTTACGAATCGCATCTGGTGACGCATCGGAAAGGCGAGACCATCAACAGCTATTTCCATGTTGTCCGTCGTTTCGTTGAATATCTCGGCTACGAGAACCATGTGTTCCTACAGAAGAAGACGTCTCTGGTGCGCACCAGCTTCGGCGAAGAGGACAGGAACTTCACGCAGGGGCAGACGTACAAGCTCCAAGCGAAATCGCATGAGAAGGTCGAGGTTCCAGCCTACATCCGTCTTGATGAGTTCAAGAAGATTCTTGCGGAATGCGAGAAGACGGAAGACCCGCTCTGCAACCGCCTCATCTGCCGCCTGATGTTCGAGCATGGCCTGCGCCTCGGAGAATGCCTCGGCCTCACCATCGAGGACATCACTTCTTTTGCTGATGCCGACGGCCTGCCGCTCTACGCTGTCGAACTCCGCAATCGCCTTTCAGACACACCGACACAGTCGAGCAAGTCCACGATGCGGGTGCATACGCCAGATGACTACCTGTGCCCAGAGTACAAGCGCAAGAATATCGGATACTGGCCCATCATCATCGGCGAAGACCTCGCGATGGAACTCCTCGAATATATCAATACAGTCCATCTGGAAGATGTGCGCCAGACAGCAAAGGAAAAGGAGTTCTTCAAACGTCGGAAGCGGTATGCAAAGGCGGATTCCGTACCAGGCGGCAACAAGAACATCAAGGAAAACTACTATGTCTTCCTGAATTCGATTGGCAGGCCGCTATCGGAAAACCTGTTCAACAAGAGGCTCCGCAAAATCTTCACTGCCTGCGGCATCCCGGTCGACAAGGGGACGCGGCAGAACAATTGCAGCCACAGGTTCCGTCATGGGTATGCCATGTTTCTCACGAACACGCTCCACCTGAGCGATTTCGATGTGAAGACATTGATGCGGCACAAGCACATCAGTACGACGGCAGTCTATCACAAGCCGACCGTGGAGGATGTTGCGGGGATGCAGAAGACCGTCTTGAAGGGCATCCGCTCGATCATTTTTGGAGAAAAGGACGGAGGCGAATGACATGTTTCGGAAGGAATATCTCCAGTATCAGAAATTTATTCGGACGAAGAATCGTTTTACGAATCCCACGACAGTGGATTTTGTCAATGAGATTCATGAGGAGTTCGACGCCTACAACCATGAGATTTCGCACAATCCTGACCGCTTCCGGCGACACCGCCTGACGGAAGGTGCGTTCTTCAACAACCTGCCAGACAACTACGATTTTTCGAAGAGCTCTGTCCGTGAGATTGTCCGTATCGTCCGCGAAATCCAGGCGAACCATCCACGCTGCGCCAGTGTCTATGTCCTTTTCCAAATGGTCATGGCGTATCTGATGGAACATCATGCTGTCGGCCTGGAGGGGTTCGACGGCTCTCCATTCGAACGAGACTGCTTCCTTTTCCTAGCTGAAAAACGGGATTTTGCACGCGCCTTCATCGAAGTCGTGGAGAGCGGCGTCCCCGTCCGGCGTGTCCGGCTCACAACACTGAAGAAAGCGCCAGCTTCCAGAGAGTTCACGCATGTCATCTTTTTTGACATGGAAGACGAGCTTTGTCAGAACCTCCTGCTGGAATCCATCGCAACCGTCTCGAAGAAGCAGTATTATCGCTCAGAGGAAGCACCCTTCTATGAGAAATTCGGCGAAAGCCTCGGCTTTGATTTCCCGTCGTCTGTGTCGGGCTTCAATGTCACAACGCTCATGCGGCAGTATGACTTCTTTCGGAATGAAGACCAGCGCCTCCAGACCTTTCTCCGCTTCTTCTACATCTTCCTGATGACGCGGCAGGGAGAACATGCGGACATTTCGATCAGAGACGGCATCACCGTCGAATATCTGCGTGATTCACGCTTCTTCTCCATGTACGAGGATGGCTACCGTGCTGTCCTGCTTAATCCGAATGAGCCCGTTCCGTCTTATGACCGCTGGATGACGGTTCCGAACGGCTTGGAGCTCAAGAGCGCGGGAGCAAAGTCGTATGAGCTCCGACCCGTAGACTTCCTGCGCTTCAAAGACCCTGCCATTCGGCAGGCGGCAAAGGAATGGTACTGGAATGTCTCGCAGACGAACTTGAAATACCGTCGCGTCAAGGTCAACATCCTCTCCGAGTTTTTCGAGTTCCGCCAGAATCTCCGAGACCATCATCTGCTGGATTTCGTCAAGCTGCGCGGCGGCAATCCTGATGCTATCCAGAATACGATTATCGCAGAAGAAGTCGCTGGCTTCATGGTACAGTCACAAAGCATATCGACCTCTTATCGGGGCGCACGAGGCACCACTCTGCGCGAGTTCTTCCGCTACCTCTTGGAAACTGGCGCTTATGCTGTCGAAAAAGCGGTATTCCCGTATCTGCGGACAGGTGGAAGTCATCATCGGAAAAACAAGGTGGAGCCTCTTTCAAAAGAAGAAGTGGCCACACTGTTTTCTGCCCTTGAGAACGTCAGGGGCGAGCGTCTGTCGTATGAGCTGTACTATATCATCTTCTGCCTCAACATCCTGACACCGCTCCGTATCACGTCCATCCTCGATCTCGACACGGACTGCATCATAGAGAAAGCACAGCCCGGCGTCTATGCCATTCGCGCAAGGGTCAAAACCAGCGAAGGCGAGATGCAGGATTACCAAATATATCCGAATATGGTGCGCCTCGTGCGCCATGCTATCGAAATCACGCAGCCGCTCAGAGATGGAGCTCCCGAACAGGCGAAACATTTCCTGTTTCTCTCGCATCGGAACCGCTTCGAGTACAAGGCTGTCAATGATTGCAGCTATCGAACGTTCCTTCAGAAAATCAGCAAGGAATCGGGCATCCATCGCAACGTCACTCCAGAAGTTCTTCGCAAGACTTATATGACCGAGGTTGTGCAGGATGCCATCGACAACCACATCAGCCTTATGAATCTCCGCGCACTGACTGGGCATGCCAGCTTTGACACGACAAGCCAGTATTATGTCAACGAGAACATTCGCCGCTACCTTGAAGAGATGAATGGTGTCCAGATTGGCAACATGCCCGTCCGTGGAACGGTCGATGCGGCCTACGAAGGCGCAGAAGAATCCACTGTGGAAGAAGGATGCGGCTACTGCCGCAATCCCGACTGCAACGTAGAAGGAACGGCGAACTGCCTGATGTGCCCGGGCTTCGTCACGACACCAGAACACATCGGCGAGTTCGAGGAAGCCATCGCGAACCTCGATAAGAAAATCATTCAGACAGAAGAAGCGCATGACAAAGACCATCTGTATCAGGTCAAGCGCCTGTATGTGGCGTATCTGGAACGGATGTATGCGGCAAAGGAGGGCGAGTGTCATGATGAAGTGGACTGATGCCGGAAGCACCGTTGCGATTGACTCCTTCGACGACATCGAATGGGAACGGACAGAGGAAGTCCGGCAGTTCTCCCTCCCATCGGCGTCGAAGGACCATGTCCTAGAAGCATTCGAACGGATGTACAAGCTGCCGTTCGTCGGTTTCGACATCCGCTTTTCAGACAATACATGGGATTTCACAACCGAAAACGGGCTCCCCGTCAAGACGTTGCGGACATTCTATTTCAACCCTGACAGTGTCTATTGCTCGCTCACGAAGAAGTACGTCCTTGCGAACTTCCTCATCAAGGATTTGAAGACGCACGTCCTCCGCGCCTATTTCATCGCGAACAAGCGTTTTCTTGAATATGCTGAGAAAGACGGCTTCATCGACTTCGCGAACATCCCCCTGCAAGAGTACACCAAGTATTTCGATGACATCGGGAAGAACATCTCCTGCATCACGCTCCGCAACTACAAGCTGGAGCTCCGCCATTTCGTCCGCTTTTACGAGCAGACCATCGCAGAGCTCTCCGACCCGCGCATCATGAAATACCTGATTTCGGCGAACCTTGACGAAATCAAGAAAGCGCAGGCCGCAAACAAGACGCCCGAGATTCCTGAAGAATTCCTCGGCCGCATGATTGAGGGGCTTCGGCGCATCATGAACAACGACAGGGAGACCGAGACGTTCCGCATCATGGCCGCCATGCTCATCCTGTATTCCCAGATTGGCTTCCGAACGGGAGAGCTCCTGACCGTGAAGGCTCATTCCATCAAGGAAGTGCCGGGACCCGAGGGCAAGGAGCCGCTTCGATACATCGAGTTCCTGAGCTACAAGCACGGCACGGGAGACACTGGCGCGAGTATCGCGCACACCTATATCAACGCTCTTGCTTATGAGGCCTACTCTTTTCTTGACTGGTTTTGCGAGATTCCCCGCCGCCGTTTCGGGGTAGACCTCCTTGTCGTCGCCCCGACACAGAGCGGGAAGTTCAGTTCCCCTTCTGTTGTTGCGCGTCGCTATGCCCGCTTTGCCGTACTCCGAGCACAGGAGCTCGGCTTTGTCAATGTTGCAGACAAATATCCAGAGCTTTTCTCGCTCACCCTGCAATATGTCATCGAAAAATACGGAAAGAATTGGAAGATTGGTTACGATTCCGAGCCGTTTCGAGGAATGTCACCGGATGATACCATCTCCTATCCGTTCATCCAGATGTTCCGCGTTACTGTCTGCACCCAGCTCGCACGTCGCGGCATCCCCATCTCGTTCATCCGCGAGCACATGAACCACCTCTCGGAAGACATGACGGATTACTATGTCCGCCCGAAGAAATCAGACATCCAGAAATATTCTGAGGCCGTCTACTCTGCCGTCGTCGGTGAAGACACGAAGCTGCTCGGTGGCGACAGTGAGTTTTCCGAAAAAGTTTCCGCCTTCATCGAAAACCAGAAGATGAACGTCAAGAACAGTTTCGAGGACATCGTGCGAACGACCGCGAAGAGCTTTCCTCTGCGGGCAAAGGCTGGCGGCGTCTGCACCCGTTGCGGCGATCTTATTCCCTGCCATGATGGGGACGCGACCGACGAAATCTACTGTGCGTTCGGCATGTGCCCGTACCGCCGATTCCTCTACTTCTTTGCTGACGACACCTACCGCCAGGTGCAGGAACATGTCGCCATCCTGAAGCGCAACGAGGAACGTCACTTCCGCATCGCCGCACAGAAGGAGCACAAGAAGCTCCAGTACATCATAGAGAAGACATTCCTGCCAGAGCTCGACGAACTGAAACGCCAGATGGACATCCAGGGAAGAGACAAGGTGCTGGAACGCCATCCCAACCTTTCCTACATCGTCTCGCATTTCGAGGAAATAAGCCAGCAAATGAAAGAGTGGAGAACTTCGTGACTTGAGCCCTCGAAAATCGCGATTCTGCGAGGTGCTAGAGCAAGATGTCATCTCCGCTTCCTTTGCCGTGGCCTGCTAGAATACCAGCAGACTACATGCAAAGGAGCGACCTGAATGCTGACATTCATTGTTGGGTTCGTCTGCGGGGACATCGCGACGGCCATCGTGCTGCTGTTCTTCATGGGCGCGAACAGCCAGCACCATCCGAGAATTTCCGATTATCACGAACCAGAAAAATAGGAGGCAAACCATGTCTGGCAAAGAATTCGAGCAATATTGCAGACAGGCGGCGGAACACTACGAAGACGTCCTGCCGCGCTTATCGAAACCCATGATGGTCGAGCACCCAGAGGACACTCTTGCCGTCATGTGCGTCGCACTCGGCATGCATCCGTTCGACGCGCTCCGCGCACTCAACATGGCACAGGAAGACGGACCAGGCGGAGACTGCGAGCTCATCCTGTTCGACCACCTGTCGGCTCTACCGAAAGGCTCTGTCAATCGGCAGGTTGTAGAGAACTATGTGTTCGACATGCTGCGCCAGCAAAGGAAAGGGTGAGTTTTCCTTGCTCTGAGCTCCCGAAAATCGTGATTTTGCAAAGGCTTTTGCATAGATTCTTTCCGTCCCTTCCTCTTGCTGGCGCGTCCGCTGGTATGCTGAAGAGTAAGAAAAACTCGTCGTATCTCGCCTGCGTGCGGGAAATGAAAGGTAGGCAATAATAACCGCCTCGACGAAGGCTGTTCATCTCGCGCATATGCGGGAAACAAACTATTTTTGCCTCTTCCAATCGCCGTTTTCTGTGCGGCATCGGCGATTCTGCTAAAATATCAACAGATACCAAAAGATAGTGAGAGAGGAGGCGCGTTCCATGTCCGAAACAAGTGCCGTCGTGAAAGAGAACCTGCGGATGTTCGGGATGGATGCTGATGTCAAGGCGCAGACGATGCACCACCTCTGCCGCATCCAGGAAGCGCTCGATACCCTGCGGGATGGACAGAAAGCCGCCATCCGTTCCGTCTGGGAGAACAAGGCGACCATCGCGAGCGTCGCCCGTCAGAGCCATGTGGCCCGCCAAACGTTCTACAACAACCCGATTCTGACGCAGTACGTCAACGCCTGGCTGAAGGAGTTCGCCATCGAGAACCCGTTCGATACCATCGACCGTCTGCGGGAAGCCCTGAGGGACGAGACCGAAAAGGTACGAAAGATGGTCGCCCGCGATGCTGATGTATCGAAGTACAAGGCGATGGCAGCTGACCTGAAGGACGAAGTGACGGCCTTGAAGAAGACTGTCGCCATGCAGAGCGACACGATTGCTACGATGCGGAGGACGAACTTCTCGGTCAGCGATGGAAAGAAAAAGTGATGCCAGCTTATTTTGTCTTATGGGTGAGCTGGAAATCGAATGATACACAAACGAAGCCGTTCCCATCTCTTGGCCTTGTGCCAGAAGATAGGAACGGCTTTCATGTTGTCGGCAGAAAAAAAGATGATGCATTTTCGATGGCAGAATTTAGACACATCGGAGATTACTGGTAATCGCTTTTACGGCAGAGTAAACGAATCTACGACGCCCATGGGGTGTCCATTTGTCGTGAAACGAAAAAGTCCTCAGAAACGCTTAGTTCCCAAGGACAGCGAGTGTTTGTACATCTGGAATTTTCCTGATACATGCTGTCATCCAATTTTGCCGCCTCTACAGCCTGTGCTGTAACTCTCTGCGTTTTTGCCGTATCCATAGCACCTGACGACATCATCGCGAACGACTGGGCAATCAAAATCCAAGTCAGGACTGCCAAACTCGTGGCCACTAAGGTGAAGGCTGGCAGCTTCTTTCGCATCTTGATTTTCAAGATGGCGTCTTTCCACCATCTTCTTTTTGCGCTGAAAAATGAACGCATCTATATCACTCCTCGCAAGTCATCAAATTTGCTGTCAGGTATTGTAGCAGAAAACGCACGGCAAAGGAAAGGATAGGGATTTTTTGTCCAGCTTTCTCAAAAAATCGTGATTCCGGCGTTCCGATGTTGCAAATCCGTTTCCCTGGCAGGCAGCTCGTTTGTCTCAGCGATTTGAGATTTCAAGCTCTGTCATAGGCGAAATTTCAACAAGACGGCCTCTTCCTGAGCCAAAGATTGACCGATGGTACTTGCGGTGCCTAAACAGGAGCCCATCTCAAATTTTGCCGTTTTCGATGTCCTCTCCGCTTTTCCCGTTTGCTGGCTCATGGTATAATGAACATACCAAGCGGCAGAAGAAAAAGCCTGCCGCATATCGAGCGATAATGACATCGCGAAAGGAGGAACACATGAGCAACGTGAAGCCATTTGTCAAATGGGTCGGCGGCAAGACCCAGCTGCTTCCAGTCATCCACGAGATGATGCCGAAAGACTACAACAGATATTACGAGCCGTTTGTCGGCGGCGGGGCGCTCTTCTTCGACCTCCAGCCGGAGGATGCAGTCATCAACGACGTAAACCCGTCGCTCATCAACACCTATCGCCAGCTCCGTGCGGATGCGGCCTTGGTGAACCACCAGCTCCGCCTTCTCGATGAAGCCATCGCGCACGAAGGCGAAGCCTATTTTTATGATGTGCGGACGCTCTTCAACGAAAAGATGAAGAAGCGGGAGATGGATTCCCAGCTCGCGGCCATCTTCATCTTCTTGTCGAAGCACAGCTTCAACGGCCTTTTCCGCCAGAACAGCAAGGGAGAGTACAACAGCCCGTCGAACCATGAGACAGGCCCCAGCACGCCCGAGGAGATACTGCTCGCAGATGGAGAAGTCCTGCGTGGCAAGACTGTGCTCTGCGGCGATTTTGAGCAGGCTGTCCGTGATGCCGACAGGAACGACTTCGTGTTCATTGACAGCCCGTATGCTCCGCTCAAGGCGACGAGCTTCGACAAATACACGGCGGCGGGTTTTGCCAGGGAGGAGCACGAGCGCCTGTCCCGCGTGTTCCGCGACCTCGACAGGCGCGGGTGCAGGTGCATGCTGACGAACCACAACACGGAGTTCATCCGTAGGCTTTATGACGGATTCAGCATGTGCGAAGTGTCCGTGCGTCGTTCCATCAACTCGGATGGAGCTCACAGGCACGGCAAGGAAATCATCATCACAAACTACTGATGGAGGGCACAAAATGGAAAAACTTGCGTATGTCGTCAATTACAAGAACGGCAGGGATTCGCGTCCGATGCGGTGCTTCTTGTCGAAGGAGTCCGCGAAGACCTACGCGATGGACTTGTTCCACAATGAGACCGGCCTCTCTCCGTTTGACGATTTGCCGGAGGAAGCGAGCGTCATTGAAAATGGCGATGGCGTGACAGCATCGTACAACGGAATCGAGGTGTCGATGTACCATGTCTGCATCGACGAATGATTCCAATGCGACCAAGCTCAATAATGGCTGGAACGCTTTGGAAGAGAAATACCGCTTCCTGGAGGGCGTGGAACAGGACGGCTTCTTTCGCATCTCTGCGGACGAGATAAAGACTGTCCGCGAGCCGCGCCTCATGACGAAGTTCGACCATGAGAACGACTTGCCATCTATCTTCAAGAAGCACAAGCTTGCCATCCTGCCAGAGACCAGAGGGACGTACATCATCGCCCCGATGCTCCTCTACCAGCAGTTTGACGAGTCGCTGCGCGTCCCAAAGAACCGTGACATCAAGCATGTCGCATGGGACAAGGCACTCCAATCGCTCGACATCAACAATGTGCCGAGCGAGACGATTGCCATCAACACGGCAGAAATCGGCGGCATCCTTTCGAGCTTCCTAGGCGAAGACCCTCTTTATGCAACCGTTGCGGGACGCATGAAGTCCGACGAATTCGAGTTCCGTGTCAGTACGCCGAGCGGAGGAAAGCTCCCCGTCCATGTACAGAACTCGCAGATAGAGATTGACGCTGGATTTGAGAGCACGAAATCGTTGATTCTGCTGGAAGCGAAGAACTACGTCTATGACGACTTCCTTGTCCGCCAGCTCTACTATCCCATGCGGACGTGGGAACAGAAAGTCGAGAAGCCCATCCGTACCGTGTTCTTCATGTATTCGAACGGCATCTACCATCTGATTGAGTACGGCTTCGATGACCTGCACGACTATAATTCCCTCCGTGTCCTGCGCCACGGGCACTATTCCCTTGATGACACGAATATCACAGTGGCAGACCTGATGGATGTTGCGGCTCAGTCGAGACCGAGGAAGGAGCCGAAGAACATCCCGTTTCCGCAGGCCGACAAGATGTGGCGCATCATCAACCTTGCGGAGATGCTTGCAGAAGAGCCCATGACGAAGGCGGACATCGCAGAAACGTACAGCTTCGCCTATCGTCAAGCAGATTATTACACGAACGCGGCGAAATATCTTGGCCTCGTCGAGGACTGCGAGGAAGGCGTACAGGCAACAAAGCTCATGCAGCGCCTGATGAAGAAGCCATACAAGCCTCGCCAGCTTGAATACGCAAAGCTCATCCTGCGGTCGAAAGTATTCCTTGAAACATTCCATGCATGCGGCATCACGAATACTGGCGTTGCACGCATACCGTCAAGAGAGGCCGTGATGAACATCATGCGGAATAACATCGAGCTCGGGACGGACGCGATGTACCGCCGCCGTGCCATGACGGTGCGGGGATGGATGGACTGGATGTTCCGCTTGTGCAAGGATGTCGGCGACGTGGAAAGGCTGTAGAACCAGCAAAAGAAAAGGTGGGGGTTCTTTCACCAACTCCCTGAAAAATCACGATTTGCGAGAAGCTTGGAAGCCGAGCTTCCGAACAACACAACACAAAAGCGGCTCTGCATGTACCATTATTGGTATGCAGAGCCGCTTTTCGTCGGTCTTGATTGTGTGTCTTACTCGAAGAAAAGCATGACGCGCCCATCCACGCTCTCGGAAATCGTCGCGATCGCATCCGTGAACCAGTGGTCGTCCG
>Ga0256404_1007381_pt1 | contig 17442 bp, 10 predicted proteins | sample RumenRJG_01DNA_FD_185990 | JGI IMG/M metagenome (GOLD analysis project Ga0256404, IMG submission 185990) | Bovine rumen microbial communities from Lethbridge, Alberta, Canada - RJG_01 | ecosystem: Host-associated > Mammals > Digestive system > Stomach > Rumen | place: Canada: Alberta | collected...
AAGCGCATTATAAAATTTGCGCAAGCCGAATGCAATATCAAGCTTGCTTGAACATTGCTGAGGCGCAGCCAAATTTATCTAAATGCTTATACTCAATCCTGCTGGATTGCAAATCCAGCAGAACTGGCCTGCCTAATAAATTGTTGATCGGCACGGGACCCGCAACGAAATTGCACTAAATTGCAGAAATTGTTGAGCGGCAAGAAACCCGCAGGCGGGGAATCCAAACCCCACCCCCACCCCCCTCCCCTTTGTGAAAGGGGAGGGGAGCTGGGAAAATTGCACAAAATTGCAAAAATTGTTGAGCGGTAAAAAACACAGCATGGTGTGTCAAACCCCACCCCCAACCCCCTCCCCTTTGGGAAAGGGGAGGGGAGCTAGAGAATTGCACTAAACTGCAAAAATTGTTGAGCGGCAAGAAACCCGCAGGCGGGGAATCCAAACCCCACCCCCAACCCCCTCCCCTTTGGGAAAGGGGAGGGGAGCTGGGAAAATTGCACAAAATTGCAAAAATTGTTGAGCGGGAAAATGCAGGCGCCAACCCTCGCAACCTAGATGGCACCGAGGCCACGTCGCAGCAGTTCGCTCACGGTGATGGCGGCGGCTACTCCCACATTGAGCGACTCGCTGCCTTGACCCTGGCGCGGAGCGGCGGGGATGAGCAAGCGGTGTGTCACACGCGCCGCAACCTTGGCCCCGATGCCCTTGCCCTCGTTACCGAAGACGACAAAGCCCCTTGGTTCCAGCGTCTTGGCGTAGATGTTGTCGCCGTCGAGGAAGGTGCCATAGATGGGCAGGTCGGCGTAGTCGTCAAACAAGTCCTCAAGATCCTGATAATGCACCTTGACGCGCGAGATGGCCCCCATGGTGGCTTGTACCACCTTGTGGTTGTAGACATCGACCGTCGTGGGGTTGGCAAAGATGTTGCCGATGCCATACCAGTCGGCCAGGCGGATGATGGTGCCCAGGTTGCCCGGGTCCTGGATGTTGTCCAGCACGATGCTCAGTCCGCGGCGCACTTCGTCGGCATCAACCTTGCGCTCGGGTGTCTCATAGACGGCAATCACATCGCTGGGCGTGGTGAACTGCGACATGCGCGCCATCTGTCCCTTGGGGGCCAACACCAGGCGGTCGTAGTGGCTGGCGTTGCCGCACTGCTCGTACCATGCCCGGGTGGCAATCAGATAGCGGCACCGGAAAGCGTCCCATGTGTCGCGCACACACTTGGTTCCCTCGGCCACAAACAGGCCCTCGTCGTCGCGGTTCTTCTTCAGCGCCAGCGACCGCACCAGCTTGATGATGCCATTGTTGATGTCTTGCATAACTCTTATTTTTGCGCAAAATTACTGCAAACCGAACGAAATACAAAATATGAGACGGTGTTTTTCATTTGCGACACCTGATAATTTTGAAGAATTTGAATTAAGTAACTCAAGTTTCGCAAGTTGATTCCCAGTTCGATATGGCACATCTTATCATGCAAACCAATAGTGCTTTTGTGAGTCACCTTCAGGATGGACAATGGCGGCAGTTCCTCTCCCCTGGTAGGGGAGAGGTTAGGTGAGGGGTCATGCCCAGGCTAGGTTCAACCAATTGCACAAGGTAGAGATGCAGAGCCGCACAAGGTAGGGACGCGCACGGCCGCGTGCACGTCTTTTTCTGCAATTGCCTCGCCTGGCCGACCCCTCCCCTCACCCCTCCCCCCTCCCCTCCTTGGGAGGGGGAATTGTTGCCATCTGTAAGCGCATTAGTCAACTTGCGAAACCAAATTTTGTTGGCGTTTTTGTTGTCTGACTTCATTATTTTTACTATCTTTGCAAATTATTAATCAATTCAATACTGTTAACTATGATACTAAAAAGACTATTGATCATTTGTGCGGTCATGGCAATGGGGTTTGCCACCGCAAGTGCTGATGTCCGGGGCGATATCACGGGCGACGGCTTGGTCGACATCTCGGATGTGAGCGCCACCATCAACATGATGCTGGGCAAGGCCGAGCAGTTGCCCCAGGCCGATGTCAACCGCGACGGTGAGGTCGACATCCAGGATGTCAACCTGCTCATCAACGTCATGCTGGGCAAGGTCACGCTCAAGACTTTTGAGACCATGGACGAGCTATATCAAGGCATCAACGCATGCGGCGACGCGATGATGAAGCAGTACCTCCTGACCCAGGGCATGAGTGGCGAGGGATGCATCATGATGTGGTATGGCAACTATCCCGGCCAGGACTTCTTCTTCAACATGCCGGGCTGGGCATCACTGGTCAACCAAGATGTGCACGACACCCCCGACAGCAAGTACAGTTATTACCCCTGGTACTATTATTACGGCCTCATCGCGCTGGCCAACAAGGTGATTGTGCACTACGACGAGCCCGAGGGCTATGACGACCAGAAGCTGTTTGTCAAGGCCCAGGCACTGACCTATCGGGCATACGCCTACACCATGCTCGCACAGCTCTATGCCAAGCGCTGGGTCGACTCGCAGAACGGCGCGTCGTCGGGCGTGGTGTTGCGGCTCGACGAGTCGACCGCCGAAATGCCGGTGGCCACGCTTGCCGAGACCTACGCACAGATTTATCGCGACCTCGACGAGGCTTTCGTAGCCTATCAGCAGTCGGGGCGCTCGCGCGTGTTCACCGACGACTTTTACCAGTTCTATCTGCCCGACGCCGACGTGGCCCATGCTGTCTATGCCCGCGCGGCACTGGCGCGCAACGACTGGAGCACGGCCTCGCTGCATGCCCAGCTGGCGCAGCAGAACCACCCGCTCATGGACAACTTCACACTGCGCACCACCGGTTTTTGCACCGCCAACAGCGAGTGGATCTGGGGCGGGCAGCGCACCGATCAACTCTACTATTACAGCTACCATGCCTACATCGGCTATAACTCCACTTCCCAGAATGTGCGCATCTATCCCAGGTGCATCAGCCGCGAGTTGTTCAACAAGATTCCCGCCACCGACGTGCGCCGCCTGTGGTGGCTCGACCCCACGGGATATGACTACAACACGGATAATGGGCGGGCCGACAGGGGGTCGCAACTCGACACCGATGCGCGTGCGGCGCATCCCGACCTGCATGAGAATGCCTACGTCTATGCCTACATGCAGTGGAAGGTGCGCACCGTCGAGCAGCCCGGCATCGCCGACCTCTGCTACATCCGTGCCTCCGAGATGCTGCTCATCCAGGCCGAGGCGCAGTGCATGCTGGGCAACGACGTCAGGGCGCGCGATGCACTTTGGACACTCAACTACATGAGCGGCCGCGACCCGAACTATTCGAGCGACAAGATGGGCGCCGAGCTGCTCGAAGAGGTCAAGCTCTATCGCCGCATCGAACTGTGGGGCGAGGGATTTGACTGGTTCGACCTCAAGCGCTGGAAGGAGCCCCTGGTGCGACACACCTATGCCGACGGCGGAAACTTCATCACCGACTTTGCGGTCACTATCGCGCCTGACGAGAAGAACGAGTGGACCTTCCAGATTCCCAACCCCGATGTCCTGCCGCAAGAATAGCTGCCAGTCAATAGTTTAAGTTTCGCAAGTTCAGTAATGCGCTTACAGATTGCAACGATTTTTCCCCTCCCCTGATTGAACTGCACCTCAAAAGTTTTGTGTCTAACTTTTGGGGTGCAGTTCAAACTTAGAGGGGGAGCTGCTCAACTTAGACCCGTTCGGTCGGATTTGTAATCCGACCGCATTTGAGTATAAGGATTTGCAATCCGAAATAAGCGCATTATAAATGCTTATACTCAATCCTGCTGGATTGCAAATCCAGCAGAACTAGAACTTGCATCGTTGTCACCAGGGGGTGGTATGACAACCGCCATGGCGGAGCAAAGTTGGCTGACACACTCCCCCCGGCCCCGTGACACACTCCCCCCGGCCCCCTCTAACTTTGAGGGGGAGCTGCTCAACTTAGAGGGGGAACAGCCGCTATCACAATCGGTGAATAGTTACGGTTGGTGGTTTTGGTGGCGAATATTTTCCACCAAAACCGTCAAATCTCATCAAATCTCATCAAAATTAGTGCAAACCGAGCGAAAAAGCAAAGTTTTCTTTTATCGGACAACAATAATCAGGAAATCAATGCGAAAACTCGTTCCTCCTCCAGGAGGAACGAGTTAACAGTCCTTAATTTTGGTCGAACTCAGGTTCGTTCAGGGAGGGGCGCTAGTTGGCCTCGCAGTCGTCGGCCTCCTCCATTTCGTAGTATTGCTCGATGAGTTGGTTAAGTTTTGTGATATTGAAACTGACCAACGCGTCGTGCCGCTTAGACTGCTCAAGCATCGAGAGCATCCGCTGCAGCTGGTCAATGTCAATCTCCATGAAGAAGTTGTCATCGATGGGTACGCTGAAGAGCCACTCACAATGCTCGATGCCCCCTTTCATTCGCTCTTGCCACTGCTCGCAATATGTCTCATGGCTATCGGCAGCGAAGAGCAGCACGTATGGGTGGTCGCCCTGATAGTGACCCAGATAACCAAACAGGGCCACCGTCTTGCCGAGTCGCTTCACCTCATAGTCGCATCCCGTCATGTAAGGCGACTGCGGATACCTCGACGTGTAGCGGTTGGGGTTGTCCTTGTCGCGCGTGAGCACTATCTCACCGCCATCGCCGCTGGTGTCATAGACATAGCCGTCGGGCAGCACTTTCTTGAGTTTGTAAACATTGATTTGGTCGCACAGAACCGAGACCTTCGACAAGTCTATCATGTCCTGACCCGCTGCACTGAGGCAAACGAATGCCAATGCCATGCAGATGCTAGCCTTGCGTAAGGTGTTGAATAAATGAATTTCACGCATCGTTGTTAGCGTTTAATTTCGGAAGTATCTACTCTTCGGTTGTTAAGGAGTTAAAGGAGTTAAGACGATAGTCTTTTTGTTCGCTGTTCGCTATTCGCTATTCGGGTAACGTCTTAACTCCATTTAACTCCATTACCTCCTTAACTACTTATTTATTGTGCATTATGCATTGTCTCAAACCCCACCCCTGTCCCCTCCCCTTTGGGAAAGGGGAGGGGAGGCAGTCAGGTTGTGATTGTGCATTGTGCATTATGCATTGTGCATTATGCATTGATTACTGCTTGCCGAGCATGATGTTGATGACCATGTTGACGTCACTCACATCGATGCCACCCTGGCCGTCGACATTGGCATTGGGATAGTTGCTGGCGTTGTCCTTGCCCAGCATGATGTTGATGACGATGTTGACATCGGCCACGTCGACCGTACCGTTACCATCCACGTCGCCAGGCAGAGCGCTCCACAGGTCGAGCTGCACCGGGCTGGTGTAGTCGCCGCCCAGCAGGCTCTTGTCAACCGCCAGATAGGCTTGACCAGTGTTAAGCTTCATAAAGAGGTCGACACTGTTGGCAAACAAATTCCACTGCTCGCAGCTGCCTCCCAAGAAATAAATCTTGCTGTCGTCGGGATTGGCGGCTAAGGGGGCGTAAGGGATGTCCTCGATACCAATCAGAGGCAGCAGCATGTTGTCGCCCACAGCCGGTGCCGACGATGCCGCTTGCAGCAGATAGCGCGTGGCGGGTTGTCCTTTCAGCACCAGGCCTGTGCGCTCGGGAATGGCACTGCTCGTCAATCGTGTGGTGGTGGCCATACGGCTGCCGCTGTTGAATCCCGTCACGCGGTAGGCGGTCAGCCCCTGGGGCAGGGTGACACCCTGCGAACTGGCAAAGCTCAAGAAGCCGTTGTCCTCGGTCTGCACCCAGGGCAGGAAGTTATAGTCATACCTCACGGTCCATGCCGTCAGGCAAGCGTTGCACACATAGAACTTGAAGTCGGAAGCATTGTTGCCGACAAACTCCTCGCCCAGCGTGAGCTTGTTGGGCATATCTTCGGTAGCAAATATCAGTGTGCTCAGTGACGTGGCGCCATAGAAGGCCCCGTCGCCGATGGTCTTGACCGTCGATGGCACCTCCACACTGGTGACAGCGGTTCCGGTGAAGGCGTTTGCCTCGATAGCGCGCACCTCATACACGGTGCCCATATAGTTGAATGCCGGCGGGATCACCACATTGCCCGAGTAAGTAGTGACACCTTGCGGCGCGATGAGTGTGACACCGCTCGTACCACTAATCTCCTCATACCACAGTCCCATGTACTTGAAGCCGCGCGTCACCGGCATGCTGATGACCACATCCTGGCGGCTGATCGTATTGCCGCTGGCGTCGACCACATTGCCAACGCTGTTGAAGGTTGCCCCTGCCGGTTGCGTGATGGCCAGGCCGTCGTTCAGTGTGGTCGGCATGTGGAAGATGCAATATGTGGTGCCATTGGCAGTCACCCGGGTGTCCGTACCGCTCACAATCAGTTTGGGCGCGGCCGTCGAGCCATAGCCAAAGATACCATATTTGCCGGTGAAATGAGCGTCAACACCACCCTGGATGGTGAGTGTGGCTTGGTCATCCACATAGCAGCCGGAGCCGTCGCTGCCGGTAGCACTGGCGTTGAGTGTGCCCGTGCCGGTGATGGTCATCGGCTTTTTGACCGAAATGTTGCTTCCCGCTCCCGACGTCGCACTGAGCGAATTGGTGCCAACGACATTGATGGTCAAGCCGTCGATTTTGCTCATGATGTTGGTCGTCTCGGACGTCAGGGTGGCATTGTTCAGCAACAGCGTTTTATTGGTGGCATTGTAGGTCACAGTGCCGGTCACACCGTCAATCACGCTCAGGTTGCCGGCATTCTCACTAGTCACCTGCGTGGCGTTAATCCACAGGTCGTAGGTCTCCGTGCCGTTCTCGTAAAGATAGACCGTGTTGATCGACGAGGTGGCACCGTCGGTTGTCGACAGTTGCAGGCATGCGTCGCCGCTGTAGACATTGATGGCCGACGTGGCCTTGTTGAACTTGGTGCCGTCGAAGGTGTAGTACCATAGGCCACTGTCTCCGTTGTAACTCACATAATCATTGTCGGCAGGGACACCCTTCAAGTGGTTGAGGCTGTAGGGATAGGGGGTAATGCCTTCGGGCAGTGGCAAGAACCTGTAGATTTCCCCCACGGTGCCATTGAAGAGCATGGCAGTGCCATCGGCAATGGTTCCGGTGTTGGTCAACCTTTCCACCAATATCGAATGACTCGACGACTGATAAGTGGGGGCACTGTAGAAGTCGCCCGTAGCGGGCAATTTGATGCCATTCTTGGCGGGAACCGAGATGGCCGACCAAGCGGTGGTGGGCTTGAGGTAAGGCAACACGCAGTCTCGCGACGAGCCGTCTTGGGCCCATATCTGGGCGGAGCGGGCCGTTTTGTTGTACTGCTTCAGCGGCACATATATCAGTGTATTATCATCTATGAAATTGATGAGAGTAAAACCCAGTGTCGTGGCCGTCTGGCGGTTCAAGAAGATGCTCGGCAGTTGGTGACAGTCAAAGAAGGCGAAGTTGCCAATCTCGGCAACACTCTCGGGCACATCCACCTCAGTTTTCAGCCCGGTGCAACCGCGAAACGCATATTCGCCGATGCGCGTGATGGTGTTGGGAATGGTGAGTTGTCTGAAGTTCTCACCTTGATGTTCCTCAAAGTTGTTACCATCAACACTGACGATAGCGTAGTGGGTGGTGGCATCCATGCAACCGTCGCCAATCTCCGTCATGGTGTATTCGGTGCTTTGATATTGTGTAATGTTATCAAATGACATGTTGTCTTTCTCGGTAGTCCTGAAGTCAGTCGTAGAACCGCTTGTAACATTGGCATTGCCGTTGTGTACATATTTTGCAGTCTTCGAACTCGCATTGAGCACCGTCATGCGATAGGGGGTGGTCCACAGGTTAGATCCGCGGTAGAAGTCAAATGACCCGGCGCGCACCCACGTGTCTTCGTCAAACACCGCTTTGATGCCTGCATCACCACGGTAGGCACTCAGGTACTCGTAGGGCACATACAGCAGATGGCTGTCCCAGTCGTAGGCATTGCTGGCATTAGTGTTCACGCGGCGGCACCAGTCTGCACGCGTCGAGGAGAACACGCCGTAGGGCACGTTCAGGAAGATGGCGTCGAGGTGGCGCGCATACTGGAAGGCGTTGGAGGCGATGGTGGTGACACTGCTGGGGATAACCACGATGTTCTCATGCACAGGCTCGCTCAGGCCAGCGCCGAACTCGTCGCTCATAAACGCCTGGGCACCAATCTTCTTCACGCCATAGGGGATGATGATGTAGCGGCAGTTGACCCAGGCCAGACCCGTGGCGGGAATCTCGGTGATGTTGGGCGACAGACGCAAGGAGTCAAGTTGAGTGGAGCCGGCCAGGAAGCGCGACCCGATCTTGGTCACCGAGTTGGGCATAATCACCTGCTTGACCGCAGTCGAGCGGAACGCATCCTTGCCGATGGTGGTCAAGCGTTTGCCCAGCGTGATGTCCGGGGTCGAGCATCTGAACAGCGACGAGTCGCCGAACTCAATGGGGTTAGGAATGTTGAAACCGTTGGAACAACCCGTCAATCCGGCGAACGCCAAGGCACCAATCTTCTTGATGCCCTTGCCGCCGGTCACCCGCGTGATCGCAGTCTGGTCGCGGAACACCTCGCGTTGCACCTCGGTGACAATGTAGGTCTTGCCGCGGTGGGTCTCGGTGTCGCGGAAGGTGATGGTGCCGTTGAAGTTACCTGTCGAGCCGAGATAGGCTCTCACCACGGTCAGCTGCCCGTCGGCGGCAGCACTCTGCACGTAGGTGTCGGTATAGGGCGAGGCGCTGTTCACGGTGTAGTACAGCGTGTAGTCGATGTAGGTACCCGTGGCCACCTTGCCGTAGGTGAAGTCGTAGGAATCTTCGACCACGCTCGAGATTTTGGTGCTCCAGCCGCCCGACCACCAACTGCCGGTCTTATAGTAGTTGGTGCGCCACAGCGGCACATGCAGGGTCACGCCACCGGCCCAGCTGGCGAGCGCCGAACCGCTCTGCAATCCCGACGGGAGGGTCTTCAGATTGATGTACAGATGCTTGAGGGTTGTGGTGCTCAAGCCCCCGAAGGTGTTGGCATTTATCGACGTGACCGAACTGGGGATGCGGATGGTCTGAACGTAGGCCATGTTATAGAAGACATTATTGCCGATGGTCTTCACACCGTAGGGAACGTCGACTATGGTGAGCTTTGCTCCCGCCATGCAGTAGTGCATGAGGTAGGTCAACGTGTTGGGCAGGGAACTGCTCAAGTCTTGCATGACGGCAGGCTTGGTGCCGCCACCCATCTGACACAAAGTGGTCTTTGCCTTGTTGTAGAGGCAGTTGGGCGAGTTGGCATCGGCGGCAAAGTAGTTATTCGAACTGCTCACGGTGAACTGGGTCAGGTTGCCGCAATAGGCGAACGCTCCTTGGCTATAGCTTGTGACAGAACTGGGAATGTAGACACTCGACACACCCGTTCCGGCAAAGCAGAATGGGCCCAATTGTTGCACACCCTGGCTGCTCTCGCTGGAACCATACAGTTGCAGCGTCGTCAGGTTCTTGCAGTTGTAGAATGCTGTATAACCAATCACCTTGGCGCTCACGATGGCCTTGGTCAGGGCCGTGCTGCCATAGAAGGCATCGGCGTCAATCGTGTCAATCTTGTTGGTGCTGCTCATGTCCAATGTCTCGATAGTGCTGCAACGATAGCGCATCGACTTGTCAATGCGGGTGACATAGAAATTACCAAGACCTTGAGAATAACTTTGGTTAGAACCGATTTTGAGCGTCTTGTTCGTGGCGCTAGATCGTGCGTCGGCACCCAGCAGCTTCAATTTGCCGTAGGTCTGCGTGGCTGGATCCCAGCCTTGGGTGACGTTCAGGTAGACATCATACAGGTTGTTGGTGCTACTGCTGCCCATGACATGGGAGTGGAAGTCGGCGGCAGTGGGGCTCCTCTGCACAGTGAAGTTGCTGGTGATAAGACTCACCGCATTGGCTGCCGTCATGCCGTCGGGGGTGGCACAGGTCCAATAGCGCGTGCCACTCACGGTGCCCAGTCCCTGAAATGCGTTGCTCGTCAATGTCGGCATGGTCTCGGCCGCACAGTTTATATTAATTATAGGTGCATTGTAGAAGACACCATTTGCGAGGTTTTTGATGCTGCTCGGCAAATCGACAGTGTTCAGGCTCGTGCAGCCGTTGAACGCATACTGGTGGATATCTTCCACACCATACTGGATGGTGACTCTTTGAATCGATGTCTTGCCGAAAAAAGCATTGGGACCGATTGTCTTCACCTTGTAGTACTTCTGTGTACTCGAGTCAAAGCAGTAGCCGGGGATGGTGATTGACGTGGGGCTGCCGGTGTAGCCACTCTTGAAGCCAAAAATGGTGGCTGTACCGTCGGCCTGGACGTTGTACTGGAAATCACCATAGTCAAATGCGCTGGCGGCTATCGCCACCATCGCGAAGAGTAGGGTAAGTAATTTCTTTTTCATAGCAGAGATAGTTTAGAAGTGTAGTAATATGATTAGCAACACAAAGGGCACACACTGGCTCTATGGCCAACGTATGCCGTATGGGATAGTGCCTGCCGGGGGACGGCAAGTGGGAGAGGCTAGTGTTTTCGGGGAGGGGGGTATGGGCGAAACGATTAGCAACAACTTGCGGTTGCTGTACCCTTTTGCATTGGTTTGAACGATATGTCGCACGCCGCTCGTCATGCCTGATTTTGCGTTAGTATAGTCTTCCTGTTGATTTTTGGCAAAGTTAAAGAATGTTTTTCAAATATGCCAATAAATCCCCCAAAAAGTTGCAAACAAGCAAAAAACTTTACCGAAATCCGTAGGTGTTTCGGATAGAAATTATGGGACAGGTGGGGACGCTCCCGCTGGTCGTGAGCATTGTGTGGTTGTTGAGCGGCCAAGAGTCCCCCACAAACGAAATTGCACAGAATTGCAAAGAGCGCATCTTGTAGAACGAGCGGTAGGCAAAGAACCGAAGCGGCGGTGTCAACTAGACGAACAGGTCGTCCAGTGTCACCACTGCTGCGATGTGTTCGCTGTAGGCATTGCGTGCGAGTGGATAGGAGGTAATCATCGTGGGAATGACACCACCACGATAGGCGGTTTGCTCAATAAACATCCCGATACGTCGCTGGAGTTTCAAATACTCCTCTTTTGACAGTGAGTATTCTCGCATGCTGAATTTTGCCTCACAAATGTTCACCATGCGGTCGGCACGCTCAATCACCAGGTCAATCTGTGCGCGCGAGCCGGTCTGCTCGTCAGTGCCGCGCCATGAATAATACTCTGTCCTGATGGCATCGATGCGCAGAGCATTTTTTATTTGCCGGATATGTTTCATGCACACTCGCTCAAACGACACTCCTGTCCAGGCATTGAGTGCCGGGGTGTTGAGGCTGTTGGTCCAGAAGTGGGTGTCGGTCGTGCCATTTTTCAAAAACTGAAAATAGAATAGGCTGAACATGTCGCACAATTGGTAGATGCCATTGCGCTGACTGATTTTTTTCAGTTTTGTGCGATAGAATCGAATGATGTCGCAGTCAATCAGGTTCTTCAGCATCATGGTCAGGCGGCCATTGGCATTCTTGCCAATGGCTTGGGCAATCTCGTCGCGAGTCATCCCGTCGTGTCTGTGAGCCAGGGCTTCGATGATGGCAATATATGGGTCTGGGGTGGTGAACATTGTGCTGTAGAGCCGTGAAAATTCGCGCTGCATCTCACTGCCGCTTGCAAAGAAGATGCGGTCAAAATTCTGAGCCAGACTCTCTGACTTGCTCAGGCTTGCCAGATAATAAGGAATACCTCCCATGGCCATATAGGCTTGAGTGATGCCAATGCGGTCCCAATTGAAACCATTGGCCAGCAGATATTGCTCTGTCTCGCGCAGACTGAATTCCTGCAGGTGCATCTCGTGGGTGATGCGTTCGTGCAAGCCGCCATGACTGTCGATGACATTACTCATCATCCATGAGGTGGACGAGCCACACACAATCAACATCAACTCGGGCTGCAATGCCCCCCAGCTGTTCCAGAAGTAGCCAAGTGCAAGGGCAAAGTCCGACTTCGGTGTGCCAAAGCAAGGGAGCTCGTCAATAAAGACTATGCAACGTTCACCACGAGTGATGCGGCGCATCAAGAAGTGACGCAGCGCGGTGAATGCCGCATACCAGTTGTCGGGTGTCTTGGCTAGAGGCGCACCATACATGTCGAGGGCATCAACAAATGCGTGCATCTGGGCAAAGGCGTTACCGTCGATGACACCTGTCATGGAGAAACTGAGCCGATTGCTGAACACATTCTGTATCAAGAAGGTTTTGCCAACGCGTCTTCGGCCATACAGCGCAATAAATTCTGCCTTGCCCGAGGCGGCATAATCCTCAAGCAACGCAATTTCCTGCTCGCGACCGATGATGGAACTTGGAGTGAACATGCTAAATTATTTTTTGTGGGGCAAAGATAACATATTATTCTCACTTCAAAGTGCTAAATCGAAGAAAATTTGCTCGATTTAGCACTTTTTGGCCTCTTGAAAGTGCTAAACCGATGAAAAAATGCTCGATTTAGCACTTTCAGACCCGCTGGCGGCGCAAAAAGATTCGCCTTGCATGGCCCACGGGCCACGCAAGGCGAACTGATGAAAATCGTGTATGGGATTACTCCTCGGCTGAGGCCTCTGAGCGCATCTGGTAGAACGAGCGGTAGACAAAGAACAGACCCACCGCAACAAAGCAGATGCCAAACCACGGCGCCACGCCGCGGAACGACTCGCTGATGGCAATCTCCATCGCCAGCACACCAAACAGCGTGGTGAACTTGATGATGGGGTTCAGCGCCACCGAGCTGGTGTCCTTGAACGGGTCGCCAACGGTGTCGCCCACCACCGATGCGTCGTGCAGCGGAGTGCCCTTGGCATCGAGGTCGACCTCAACAACCTTCTTGGCGTTGTCCCATGCACCACCGGCATCGGCCATAAACACGGCCTGGAACAGACCGAACACGGCAATCGAAATCAGGTAGCTCACAAACAAGCACACGGCGTCTTGCGCACCGATGCTGGCCGGCGACGACAGGCAGGCAAAGCCCAGCGCGAAACAGAAAATTGAGATGAAGATGTTGAACATACCCTTCTGGGCATACTCGGTGCAAATCTTCACCACTTCCTGGCTCTTGCTGATGTCGGCCTTCTTCGGAGCGTTCGGGTCGAGCTTGATGTTGTCCTTGATGAACGCCACGGCACGGTTGGCGCCCGTGGTCACAGCCTGCATCGACGATCCGGTGAACCAGAAGATCACGCAACCACCCAAGATGAAGCCCAAGATAGAGTAGGGGTTCAGCAGGTTGAGCACGGCCTCAGGCTCGATGCCCAGCGTCTTGCCAATCATCAGGATCAGCGAGAAGATCATCGTGGTCGAACCGGCGACAGCCGTGCCGATGAGCACCGGCTTGGCCGTGGCCTTGAACGTGTTGCCAGCTCCGTCGTTGGCCTCCAGATAGCGCTTGGCCTTCTTCCAGTCGGGCGTGAAACCGAACTCGGCCTCAATCTCTTTCTCGGCCTTGGCCTTGTCGTCCTCGATGAGCGACAGCTCATAGACCGACTGGGCGTTGTCGGTCACAGGGCCATAGCTGTCGACAGCGATGGTCACAGGACCCATGCCCAGCATGCCGAAGGCAACCAGACCGAAGGCAAAGATCGAGGCATACTTGCCATACTCGCCAAAGAGGTCGCTGATGCCAAACTGCGTGGCGGCAAAATAGGCCAGCAGCATCAGCAGGAAGAACACAAAGCCTGTCCAGAAGCTGCCGAAGTTGCCCGACACCAGACCGCTCAGGATGTTGAGCGACGCACCACCCTGGCGCGAAGTGTTGACCACCTCCTGCACATGGGCCGACGTGGGAGAGGTATACAGCTTGGTGAACTCAGGGATCAAGGCAGCGCCCAGAGTGCCGCAGCTGATGATTGTGGCCAGGCCCAACCACCAGTTGTGACCCAGGTCGGCAAGCAGCAGATAGCTGGCGACAAATGTGCCGATAATCGACATGATCGACGTGATCCACACCAGGCTGGTGAGCGGCTTCTCAAAGTTCATTTCATCAACATTGCTATACTTGGCCTTGCTGATGCCGTTGTTAATATAATAGGAGAGAACCGAGGCGACCACACCCAGGATGCGCATCACAAAGATCCACACCAGCAGCTTGATCTGCATCTGCGGGTCGGGAACGGCAAGCAGGATAAACGACACCAGAGCCACGCCGGTCACACCGTAGGTCTCAAAACCATCGGCCGTCGGGCCAATCGAGTCGCCGGCGTTGTCGCCCGTGCAGTCGGCAATCACACCGGGGTTGCGCGGGTCGTCCTCGCCAATCTTGAACACCACCTTCATCAGGTCGCTGCCGATGTCGGCAATCTTGGTGAAGATGCCGCCGGCGATGCGCAGCGCGCTAGCGCCCAGCGATTCACCGATGGCAAAGCCGATAAAGCAGCTACCGGCCAAGTCGGCGGGCATAAACAGCAGGATGGTCAGCATCAGCACCAACTCGACGCAAATCAGCAGGATGCCGATGCTCATGCCGGCTGTCAGAGGAATATTCAGCAGGTCGAGCGGACGGCGGCGAAGCGAGGCAAAGGCCATGCGGGCGTTGGCGTAGGTGTTCATCCTCACACCATACCACGCAACGGCGTATGAGCCCAGCACGCCAATTACAGTCCAACCCAAAATCAGCAGCACCGAACTGATGGGCATCTTGGCAAGCACGGCGAAGTAGAGCAGCACCGCGGCGCCGATAAAGGCAAACAGGATGGCCAAGAACTTGCCTTGCTGCTTGAGGTAGGTCGAACAGGTCTTGAAAATTACGTTACCAATCTCTAACATTGATTTGTGTGCGCCCAGCTTGCTCACTTTGTGGAACTGCCAGTAGCCGAACAACATGCCCAGCACCACAACCAGGAAACCCCAGTACAGCACGCCGGTGGCACTGTCGCTGGCAAAGCCTTCGGGCATTTTCAGGTCGGCCTCGCTGGCCATCATGGCAAGCGGAGCCAGTAGCATCGATAATGCTGAAAAAACTTTTTTCATCGTTAATCTTGACGTTAATGGTTTATGTGTTATTATTTGTTAGTTTTCGCAGTTTGTTTTACTGGTCTGTGATTTGAGGGTCAAAGGTAGGCATATTAGCCAATATGGCAAAATATTTGCTAGCAAAACCCCATTTTGGCTGGCATTATTTGCATTCGTTAACAGTATTCGCGGCAAATAGTCAGTCAGCAGCCGCCGGAAATCAAACGCTGGATTACAGATTGTAACCCAGACGTGGCCACCAAAATCACCATAAAAAATGTGTCGGGCTACCCAATCGGCAGCCCGGCACCTGATGTTGTCATAGTCTAGACTCTCTAGATTTTCTAGACTCTCTAGATTTTCTAGACTTTCTAGATTTTCTAGAGCCTCTAGATTAATGTTTACTCGCCCTCAAGCCAGCTGTTGCGGGCCAGAGCTGTAGCCACGTCGACGGCAACGGCCACCGTGCAGCCCACCATCGGGTTGTTGCCGATGCCCAGGAAGCCCATCATCTCGACGTGAGCGGGAACTGAGCTCGAGCCGGCAAACTGGGCGTCGCTGTGCATGCGGCCCAGCGTGTCGGTCATGCCGTAGCTCGCCGGACCGGCGGCCATGTTGTCGGGGTGCAGCGTGCGGCCTGTGCCGCCACCGCTGGCCACGCTGAAGTAGGGCTTACCGGCCAGTACGCGCTCCTTCTTGTAGGTGCCGGCCACCGGGTGCTGGAAGCGGGTGGGGTTGGTCGAGTTGCCTGTGATAGACACGTCCACGCCCTCGTGCCACATGATGGCAACGCCCTCGCGCACATCGTCGGCACCAAAGCAGCGCACCTTCGAGCGGTCGCCCTTGCTGTAGGCCGTCTCCTTGACAATCTTCAGCTCGCCGGTGAAGTAGTCAAACTCGGTCTGCACGTATGTGAAACCATTGATGCGGCTGATGATCTTGGCGGCATCCTTGCCCAGGCCGTTCAGAATCACACGCAACGGTTTGCGGCGCACCTTGTTGGCCTTGCCGGCAATCTTGATGGCGCCCTCGGCGGCGGCAAACGACTCGTGGCCGGCCAGGAAGGCGAAGCACTGGGTCTCGTCGCGCAGCAAGCGAGCAGCCAGGTTGCCATGGCCGATGCCCACCTTGCGGTCGTCGGCAACGCTGCCGGGAATGCAGAAGGCCTGCAGGCCCAGGCCGATGGCCTCGGCGGCGTCGGCGGCAACCTTGCAACCCTTCTTCAGGGCGATGGCTGCACCACACACGTATGCCCACTTGGCGTTCTCAAAACAGATCTGCTGAGTCTCCTCGCAGGTCTTGTAGGGGTCGATGCCATACTTGTCGCAGATGGCGTTGGCCTCCTCGATATCCTTGATGCCGGCGGCATTCAATGCAGCAATCACCTGCTTGATGCGGCGGTCTTGAGATTCAAATTTCACTTCTCTCATCATAATTCGGGTCCTCCTTATTCTTTACGTGGGTCAATATACTTGGGTGCATCCTCAAAGCGGCCATAGTGGCCAGTGGCCTCCTTCAGGGCCTCCTCGGGGGCTTTGCCCTTCTTCAGGGCATCGGTGAACTTGCCCAGGCTCAAGAACTCATAACCGATCACCTCGTTGTTCTCGTCCAGGGCCATGCGCGTGCAGTAGCCCTCGGTCATCTCCAGATAGCGGACACCCTTGGCGCGTGTGCCAAACATCGTGCCAACCTGGCTGCGCATACCCTTGCCCAGATCCTCGAGCGAGGCTCCGACCACCAGACCACCCTCGCTGAAGGCGCTCTGTGTGCGGCCATAAACAATCTGCAGGAACAACTCGCGCATTGCCGTGTTGATCGCGTCGCACACCAGGTCGGTGTTCAGCGCCTCAAGCAGCGTCTTGCCGGGCAAAATCTCGGCGGCCATGGCGGCACTATGCGTCATGCCCGAGCAGCCGATGGTCTCGATGAGGCACTCCTCGATGATGCCCTCCTTGACGTTGAGCGACAGTTTGCAAGCACCCTGTTGGGGAGCGCACCAGCCGATGCCGTGGGTGAAACCCGAAATGTCTTTAATTTCCCTTGAACGCACCCACTTTCCCTCCTCGGGGATGGGTGCCGAAGGGTGGTTGGCACCCTTCGCTACGCAGCACATATTCTGCACTTCATGTGAATAAATCATAGAGTCTATTTTATTGAATTAATAGTAAGTTTTTGGGCTTAACGCTTTGAACTTACAAAAATACAGCAAAAAATCGAATGCTCACGCATCGAGGTCCAAATATTTCAGTTTTTTAATGTTTTTAGACCCGCATGGCAATAATATGCACCCAAAATGCACATCTCACAATCTAGACTCCCCGTTCGGTCGGATTTGTAATCCGACCGCATTTGAGTATAAGGATTTGCAATCCGAAATAAGCGCATTATAAAATTTGCGCAAGCCGAATGCAATGTCAAGCTTGCTTGAACATTGCTGAGGCG